>Ga0247805_1000408_pt1 | contig 22581 bp, 25 predicted proteins | sample UWRJL044104R1_FD_180930 | JGI IMG/M metagenome (GOLD analysis project Ga0247805, IMG submission 180930) | Plant litter microbial communities from Arlington Agricultural Research Station in Wisconsin, United States - UWRJ-L044-104R-1 | ecosystem: Environmental > Terrestrial > Plant litter >... | reverse complement strand
GCGATAGTGACCAATGGTGGAGATGCGGGGAATTGAACCCCGGTCCACTGCTGTAATTCTGCGCCTTCTACGGGTGTAGCTTGTGCAGGCGTTCTACTCGGCTCCGGAATGTGCCACAAGCACCTAAACCGACGAGCCCAGCCATAGTGCAAGTCCCTCGTAGCCCTATGACGTAACTACGAAGCAATCTCTCTAGATAATGCCGGAACCCGGGTAGAGAGCATTCCCGGACCGACAGACCTTTAAATCGCTAGCTGCTAGGCAGCAAGAGCGAGGTCAGTGCGCTTAACGTTGGCACTTATGTTTTTCAGAGATCGTTTACGAGATAACCCTGAATCCTCGACCCGCTTCTCGCAGTTTTGCAGGCAATGTCGAAACCGATCATCCCCATGTTCGCCGCTCCCTGTGGGAGCTGCGGGTCACTATCGCACTCTGTTGAATTACCAATGCACCGTCTCCGGTGCAGCCCTCTAGTGTAGAACGAAAGCGCGCTGGTCGCCAGACAGGAGTCCACATGGCAGAAACAGTCATCACGGTTCGCGGAGAATTCTCCGCGTGGTACCCCGCCGAGCGTGCGACGGTCGTTGCAAGCATCCAGGTGGATGGCGCGGCTCGCGACGCGGTTTTCTCAGCGGCCACGACCGCAGCCGACACGGTTCGCGCATCGATCGAGTCGCTGCACGACTCCGCTGCCGGCCCCGTCACCTGGTGGTCATCAGACAGCGTGCGGGTCTGGAGCGAACGCCCGTGGAACAACGAGGGCAAGCAGCTCGACCTCGTCTACTCGGCGGCCATCGGCTTCCGGGTGAAGTTCAGTGACTTTGCCGCTCTCGCGCTCTGGGTCGAACAGACCTCCGCCGTCGACGGCGCGACGATCGCGTCGGTCAGCTGGGACCTCACCGATGCCACGCGCAACGCCGTGACGACCGAGGTGCGATCGCGATCGGTGAAGGATGCGGTGACAAAGGCATCGGTCTTCGCGCAGAGCATCGGACTCGGCAGCGTTTCGGCGATCGCGCTCGCCGACCCGGGAATGCTCGGCGACCAGAGCTCGGCTCCGACGCCGATCGCCGAGATGCGCATGATGAAGTCGATGAGCGACGGCGACGGCTCGCTGCAGCTCAAGCCCGAAGAGATCGAGGTCTCGTCGGTGGTCGACGCGAGGTTTGTGGCCCGCTAACTCAGAACGGTGCGGCTGTCCGCGGCCTCGATCAGGTGCTGATCGTGAGCCGCGACAAGCACGGCGATGCCCTGCTCCGCGAGTCCGCGCAGGATGCGGATGACCGCATCGGCACTCGCCCGGTCGAGCGACGCCGTTGGTTCGTCGGCCATCACAACCTGAGGTTCGAGCAGTAGCGCCCGCGCGAAGGCGACCCTCTGGCGCTCGCCGCCGCTGAGGCGCTCCGGGTAGTGCGACGCGCGCTCCTGCACCCCGAGTTGCTTGAGCAGGGTCATGGCGCGGTCGCCGAGCTCCTTTGTGCGGCGACCGGGAACCGCAGGCAGCAGAACATTCTCGAACGCCGTGAGCCCCTGTACGAGCACACCACCCTGGTCGAGGTAGCCGACGTGCGTTCGTCGCAGCGTTGTGACAGCGTCATCCTTCATGCCGCCAAGCGACTCCCCCGACCAACGCACGTCGCCCGAGGTCGGCGCAACGAGCCCGGCTGCGACCCGCAGAATGCTCGTTTTGCCCGAGCCGCTGCGGCCAGCGAGGCAGTGCATCCGCCCGGGCTCCAGCTCGAGGTTGTAGTCGTCGACTATCGACAGCGGCTCGTGGCCCGGTCGGTCGTAGTGGATCGTGACATCGGCAAGCTCGATTGCTGCGCTCATGAGTCGACTGCCTTTCTCTGGACAAAAAGTACAACTGTTGACGCGAGCAGGGCCGCCGCGAGCGACACTCCCGTGACGAGCAGCGGGTTCGCGAGTGCAAGCGCCGCCGCACCGAACCAGGTCGCCGCGCCGCTGACAATCACCGAGGGAACAACAATCGTCGCCGCCTCCGTTCGCTGGGCCAGCCGCAGCTGCGCGCTCGTCCACCCCATCGCGCGCATCACCGACCATTGGGCCGAGCGGCGAGCGAGGTCGACCCGACGGCCGAGCACGGCGAGGATCAGACCCGCCGCGATGCCGGTCAGCCCAAGCGCGAGCTGGGGAATCGTCGCCTGGCCGACCGCGAACTGGCCAAGAAGGCTGGATCCGGCATCCACTCGTCCTTGCAGGAAGACACTCACGAGACCGGCCGCCGACAGGGCGACGATCAGGATGGCGAGAAAGTGCGTTGCAGACGTGAGCGAATGGATGCGACCCTGCCGGGCACCGAAGGCGACGATGCTGCGCCCCCGCACGCGCTTGGTTGCCCGCTTGGACACACGCCTCGCCGAGGTGCGCGATCCCAGACCGACGGCGATGGCCGACGTGACAACAACGACGGCGACCCCTGCTCCGGAGATCGCGAGCGAGAGTTGGGTGAGTCCCGAGAGGAGCGCTGCCGCGAGACCTGCGAGCAGCACGACCAGAAGTCCGGGCAGTTCTTCTGCGGCCATCCATCGCCCGATGCGCCCGCGGGTAAAGCCGATCTCGCGCATCACTGCCGCCTGGGCACGCCGGCGCGGCACACTCGCGAACTGCACGGCGCCGAGCAGCAGCGCAGTCGAGCCGAGTGCAAGCGCGAGTATCGACGCCGTTGCCGTGGAGATCGCGAGGTCGGCGCGGGCCGCTGCACCGAGCTCCGACCACTGCTGGGTCACTGTGCCGAGGTCGCCGACAGTTTGTTTTTCATCCAGCGCCGTGACGCCGAACGCGTAGTCGGTGACGTGAACGCTGACGTCGGTGGGTGATGAGCCCGCGACGATCGTTGCGGTGAAGCCGAGGGCTTCGATGCCCGCCGCTGTGCCAATCACGCGGTTTACGGCGGCCTCTGAGTAGCCGTCGATTCCGCCAACGCGCACCCGAACGGCGCTTATCGGATTCTCCTGGCCCCAGGTCTCCGCGCTGTAGATCGACGCGATGGCGACGGTGCGTGGCCCGACAAGGCCGAGACCGGAGACGCTCGGGTTGACGACAGTTCCGTCGTCCAGGGTCGAGTTGATCTGCTCGTAGGCGCCGAGCGGCACGTAGCTCAGCGCCGACTGCAGGCCCGCCACCGCGTCATTGCTGAAGCTGCCGACTGGCACGGCGAGCGACTGAAACTCGGATCTCGGCAAGCTCGTCGTCGACACGTAGACGCTCTCAGCGCCCGGCGTCTGTGCCTCATCGTCGGTTGTCAACAGGTTCGGCTCACCGACCGACCAGTTGGGAATCGGGTAGTGGTAGCCGACCGCCCCAAGTTCGACGCCCGTGTCACTCGTTGTGTACGGCGAGTTGCTCACGGTGCCCGTCGACTGAATCGCGAGGGTGTTGTACACGTCCTGTGCGTCGAGTTCGACCGGTTCGCTGCCCGGCCACGGCACGGTTGCGGTGGTCGTGACAAACGGATTGAGCAGCGAGCTCACGTCGGCGGTGCTGGTCAACACCTTTCCTCCGGGCTTGCCGGACGAGAGGTCTGCCGGAAGCTTGTACGGGTAGCCCTCGCCGCCAACGATCCGCTGAGCGTCGCCATACGGTTCAACGGTGACCGTCACCTCGAGTGGAGCCGCACCCGCGTCGGCAACGAGCAGCGGCACGTACGCTCCCTGCTGTTCGGCCATCATCGCTTCGTAGTCGTCACCGTTGTCGGCGTAGAGCTGCTTGACGAGTTCGAAGACTTCTTGATTCAGAAAACCCGCCGCTTGCGCCCGCCGGTTGGCCTCCTGCTCGAGGAAGTCGGCCGCGTACTCGCTGTCCGACGCCTCTGCCCACTCGCTGAGCGCTGCGGCATCGGTGTCGGCACCGGGCGTGAGCTGCTCGAGCGGCGCAAGAAACGCGCCGGCGTCGCCGAGCAGCGCTGCCTCCGCCTCCGGGTCGACGAGGGTCACCCGCGTCACGGTCTGCGGGGATTCCATCAGGCCAACGAGCCAGGCGCCGCTCGACGTCCTGTCGTCGCCGCCCCAGCTGGTTGAGCCCTCAGAGGTTGTTATCGGCTGGTAGGTCGAGAAGGGTCTCTGGCAGATCTGATCCCACAACTCGGGATAGGTGTCGGGGGTTATCTCGTACTGCTCGAAGCTGCACGAGCCGACTGCCTCATCCAATTCCGGCTGTGACGGCGCCTCGATCGGCAACTCGTCAACAACGAGCATCGTCGACGTCTCGGAGATCACGCGCGGCCCGAGTCCGTCATCGGTCGAATACCGGGTGGTTACACGAAAGGACTGCGGCGTCTCGCTCGCGCCCGCAACAAAGCCCTTGGGCAGTGTGACTGTCGGCGAACCGAATTTGAGCCCCGGCGCGACCATCTCGCCGATGGGTGCCGCAACCTCGACTCCGACGACTCCCCTGATGCTCTCGAGGTCGGCGATGCTGAGCCCGTCACCGACTCCCGCCAGGGAGTTCGGTGCAAGCAGGCCGTTGACGTCGCCCGAGGCCTCCGAGCTCGTCACAAGAATGTCGTACGCCCCTCGCCAGTTGGCGTCGAGCGTCTGCTGCAGCACCACTGCCGCACCCGTCTGGATACCGGAGGCCGCGAGCGCAACCGTTGCGAGCAGCAGGACAGCAACCAGCCTGCTGCGCTCCCGCGCGAGACGCCGTAGAGCGGCCGGCAGCCCACGCTTGCGGGTGCCGCGACGGTGCTTGCCCTGGTCAGCCGTGTGGGTCATACGTCGCATTCCCGAAATAAGTGCCGCGTAGTGTTGAGGAACACTAACAAAGGGATGCAACTTTATGAAGACCGCAACGCGAACCACCCTGTCAGCAGTAGCACTCCTCGCCGCGATCACTCTCGCGGGTTGTTCGGCACCGGCAGCGGAGACCACAACTCCCGAGGCCGAGGCGCCCGCGACATCCAGCGATTTCTGTTCTGATTTCGAGGCAGCGGGCGGAACCGGCGCCTCGTTCGCCGTCGCTCTGTTCTACCCGAAGGAAGACCTCGTGGCCGGACTCGAGGATGCCGTGACGGTTCTCGCCGTGACGCCTCCCGATGAGGTCGCCGAAGACTGGAACGCCCTCAAGACGTTCTACGAGAAGGCTCTCGTCGAAGCCAACAAGCTCGACGCCGGCCAGACACTCGGTGACCCGGCCCTGCTTGAAGAGAGCGGAACGCTCACCGGCAGCGTCGACACCCTCACGGATTACTACTTCGACACCTGCAGCTAGCGGGTAGTTAGTCGCCGAGGTTTCGACGCGCGCCCATGGCGCGGTCGGCCTCGCGCTTGTCCTGGCGTTCGCGGAGGGTCTGTCGCTTGTCGTACTCGCGCTTACCCTTCGCGACCGCGAGTTCGACCTTCGCGTTGCCGTCGGAGAAGTAGATGCTCAGGGGAACGAGCGTGTAGCCGCCCTCTTTCACCTTGTTGTGAATTTTAAGAATCTGAGCCTTGTGCAGCAGCATCTTGCGCTTGCGGCGAGGCGGGTGATTGTTCCACGAACCCTGGTTGAACTCGGGAATGTGCACGGCGTCGAGCCACGCCTCTCCCCCGTCGATGAAGCCGTAGCCGTCTACAAGGGTCGCCCGACCGGCACGCAACGACTTGACCTCTGTACCGGTGAGAACGAGTCCGGCCTCATAGGTGTCTTCGATGGTGTAGTCGTGGCGAGCTTTCTTGTTGCTCGCGACAACCTTCCGGCCCTTCTCGCGTGGCATTGTTCTTTCCTTCGGTGACGGTGCGCGACTGCGCAGCCGTTCAGCTTATCTGGAAATCAGACCTTGAGGTACCGGGTGATCGCAAACCCGGCCGACGCCGCCGCGAGCACGCCACCGAGTGCAATAAGAATCGGCACAACAACAAGTGCGTCGCCCATACCGATGAGACCGATCGAATTTCCGATCGTGTCGAGCAGGTAGCCGCGCACAAAGAACTGCACGAGCGCCACAATCGCGGCACCGGCGAGCAGGGATCCGATGAGTGACGCGAAGACGCCCTCGAGAATAAACGGCGTTTGGATGAAGCGGTTCGATGCCCCGACGAGCCGCATGATCCCGATCTCGCGTCTCCTCGAGAAGGCGCTGAGGCGAATTGTTGTCGCAATGAGCAGCACCGCGGCGATCAGCATGAGCGTCGCGAGCCCGATTGCGGCGTAGCTCGCCGCATTGAGGATGTCGAAGATGCCGTCGAGGTACTGGCGCTGGTCGACAACGCTCTGAACTCCGGGCATTCCCGACAGGCTCTCGACGAGCACCGTTGCCTGGTTCGGGTCGATCAGCTTGACCCTGAAGCTCTCGGGCAGAAACTCGGGACTCGCGAGGTCAACGAGCGGGCTGCCCTCGAAGCTCACCTTGAAGTTTTCGTAGGCCAGTTCGTGGTCTTCGAAGTCGAAGCGTTCGATGAAGGGCGCGAGGGTGTCTGATTCGAGTTGCGCCTCGATCGCGCTCTTCTGTTCTTCGGTCGCCTCGGCCTGAGCGCAGGTTCCCGAGCTGTCGATGTCTGTGCAGAGCGAGATCGTGACCTGGGCCCGGTCGTACCAGTAGCCCTTCATCTGGTTGATCTGGAACTGCAGCAGAATCGCGGCGCCGACAAAGGTCAGCGAAATAAACGTAACGAGCACAACGGAGATGACCATCGTGATGTTGCGGCGAAGGCCATTGGCCGCCTCGCCGAAGACAAGTCCGAGCCTCACGCGCCGGCTCCTTCGGTGCTAGGTCGTTCTGTGCTGGCTCTTTCGGTGCTAGCTAGGCCGAATCCCTGCACCGGGATTGCCTGCGTCTGGTAGCCGCCACGACGTTCGTCGCGCACGATGCGGCCATCCGTCAGTTCGATGACCCGGCGCTTCATCTGGTCGACGATTCCCACATCGTGGGTCGCCATGATCACCGTCGTTCCGCCGAGGTTGATGCGCTCAAGCAGAGTCATAATGCCGGCGGATGTCGCGGGGTCGAGGTTTCCGGTCGGCTCATCGGCAAGCAGAATGGCCGGCTTGTTCACGATGGCGCGTGCGATGGCGACGCGCTGCTGCTCTCCACCGGAGAGTTCATGCGGGAAGCGGCTGGACTTGCCCGCGAGCCCCACCATCTTCAGTACGTCGGGTACGGCCTCCTGGATGAAGCCCTTGCTCTTGCCGATGACCTGCAGCGAGAACGCGACATTGTCGAAGACAGTTTTCTGCGGCAGCAGGCGGAAGTCCTGAAAGACGACGCCCAGATTGCGGCGGAAGTACGGCACCTTGCGGCTCGTCAGCGTGTTGAGCTGCTGCCCGAGCACGTGGATCTGGCCCTTTGTCGGTTTCTCTTCCTTCAGCACAAGGCGGAGGAAGCTCGACTTGCCAGAACCGGAGGCTCCGACGAGAAAGACGAACTCGCCCTTGAGTATCTCCATGCTCACCCCGTTGAGGGCAGGTCGGGAGTTACGCGGGTAAGACTTGGTGACTGTATCGAACCGAATCATGACGGTTAGAGCCTAGGCAGGGCCGGAGCGATACGCCGTCGCGACACTCGCACGCAGGTGTTTACCAGTGACCCCAATCAGGGGTCAGGGCTCTGCCTTCAGGGCCAGATGATGGGAAGCGGGTCGCCCGGCTTGGGCGGGTTAGTGACAAGGGCAATCGCTTCGTCGAGGGTGACGTTAGTGGGCGAGCCCGACCGGGCGAACTTGCCCTCCGGATCAAACTCGCCCGTGGGAATCACAACGCTCGAAGCCTCGAGCAGGCGAACGATGGCATCCGCTGTCGCGGGGGCGATGACCACCTTGTGGCCCTTTGTTAGCGCGACTTCGAGATCGACTTCGTCTGCGATGCCGAACTTAAAAGTCAGAGATCGCGTCGCGGGATTGCCCCACGTATTCAGCCGTGCGTAGTTGAACCTCGAAAACGTATGCTCTTCCTGGCCGAGCCTTATTGCAGATTCTTCAATGTTGACGAGTACTGCACCCTTGGACGCCTGCTTCAACCAGAGATACTGCCTGTATTCGGTGCTCGTAACTAGACGGTCAGATAGGGTCTCCCACTGCCGCATCGAAGTTCGAACACCGTGGATGCGATCCCAACCCACTAGTCCAACTCCCTGGCGAACGAGTGGCTACACATGCGTCGACTGTAGCGAACGCCCTCCGCACTCAATGGGTGAGCGGCAGGTCGGCGTCGATGGGCGGCGCGTCGAGTACGAGCGCGATCGCCTCGTTGCGAGTCATGCTGATTGGGGCGGCCGAGTCCTTGGACGCGCGTCGCTGGTTGTGACCGCGACGAGCCTGACTTATCGACGACGCGTGCAGGATCTCGGCGAGTACCTCACGCGTGCTCTGGGGTAAGACGCTGTCGCTCCCCGCGCGCAGATACGCATTCAACTCGAGCCCATCCGGGTCACCGAAACGCAGGATGAGCACTCCGCTTTCGAGCAGAAACGGATCGATTCGCGCACTGACGATTTTCGTGAGCGTCACCGACCCTTTCCCGATTCGAATCGTTGAGGTCGCACGATCAAACTCCGCCCCGTGGGTTCGGAGCCGAGCGATTGCGACAATGCACTCGACAGCTGTCCAGATGATTCCGGAGAAGAAATCGTCGTACGCCTGCTCGCGCAATCGAGCGCCGAATCCGCTCGGCGCGCGCCACACACCTCGGAGCGGAATCCAGTCGCTCATCGCTCCCCCATGGTCCTCAAGCGTCGCTTGCACACACATGACTATCGGTTGCCCCGCGCTGCGCTGCGAGCAAAGTCAGTCGAATCGCACATGCCGAATGATCGGCAAATCGTCATCGGCGTGGGGCGGATCAAGCGCGATCGCCACCGCCTCCTCGCGGGTGATGTTGTACGGCGATCCCGATCGAGCAAAGCGCCCTTTAGGGTCGTATTTGTCGCGAGGGATGTCGATGTGGGATCTTTCGAAGACCATCGCCAGAAGCTCTCGGGAGTCCTCGGGCGCGAGGTCATCATCGTCCCGCACTGTCGCCGCAAACTCGAGAGTGCCCGGCTTTCCAAAACGGATCACGACAACGTCGGCCTCAATTTCTGACTCGTCGATTTTTGCACGTGTGATTTCGCCAAAGGGCAGCGATCTCTTTCCTATCCGAATCTCGCCACGCGCCAGGCTTGCTTCAGCCCACGGTCCCGAGCGTCCAGCGGCCGTCCGGATGAGTTCGATAACAACCCACGCCACCGTTGTAATGACATCGACAAGAAGAATGGCCTGGGCATTGCGAACGTTTTCGCTGCGCGCACGGCGCACTCCGCGAAGTTGCGCCCAGTCCGACACCGCTACTCTTCGATCGTTCGCTTGCGCCACTTGATGCCGGCGGCGATGAAACCGTCGAGCTCGCCGTCGAAGACCTTTGAGGGCGTGCCCTCTTCGTACTCGGTGCGCAGGTCTTTCACCATTTGGTACGGCGCGAGCACGTAGCTGCGCATCTGGTCGCCCCAGCTCGCGGTGATAACTCCGGCGAGGTCTTTTTTGACCGCGGCTTCCTGTTCCTTCTGAATGACGAGCAGGCGCGACTGCAGAACGCGCATGGCTGCCGCACGGTTCTGGATCTGGCTCTTCTCGTTCTGCATGCTCACAACGGTTCCCGTAGGAATGTGGGTGAGGCGCACGGCGGAGTCGGTTGTGTTGACCGACTGTCCACCAGGGCCACTCGAACGGAAGACGTCGACGCGGATGTCATTCTCCGGAATGTCGATGACCTCGGTGTCGGGCATCAGCGGGATGACCTCGACCGCGGCGAAGCTTGTCTGGCGCTTGCCCGCAGCGCCGAACGGCGACATACGCACGAGGCGGTGAGTTCCGGCTTCGACGCTCAGCGTGCCGAAAGCGTAGGGGGCGTCGATCTCGAAGGTGGCGGACTTGATGCCGGCCTCTTCGGCGTAGCTCGTATCCATCACGGTCGTGGCGTACTTATGCTTCTCGGCCCAGCGAAGGTACATCCGCATAAGCATTTCCGCGAAGTCGGCAGCGTCAACGCCGCCAGCTCCCGAACGAATGGTGATCACTGCGGGGCGGTCGTCGTACTCACCGTCGAGCAATGTCTGCACTTCAAGCTCGCCGAGCACTTTGGCGATGGCCTTGAGCTCGCCACGTGCCTCATCGGCGGCCGCGACATCCGACTCATCATTTGCAAGTTCGACCATGATTTCGAGGTCGTCCAGCCGAGATTCGATCGAGTTGATTTTCGCGAGCTCGGCCTGGCGGTGGCTCAGCGCACTCGTGATCTTCTGCGCCTTCTCAGTGTCGTCCCAGAGGTCAGGCACGCCAGCCTGCTCACTGAGGTCAGCGATTTCTGCCTCGAGGCGTTCGGGGCCGACCACTGAGCGGATGTCCGCAAAGGTCGATCGAAGGGCAGCGATCTCTACAGAAAAATCCAGCTCGTCCATGTCCCGGCCAGTCTACCCGTGGGCGTAGTGTGGAATCAGTGAGCACCCCTGAACCCGCCTTCCGCTGGCGTTCGATAGCGCTTCCGGCTCTCTTGCCGACGCTTCTGTTCTCGATCGGCGAGGGCGCGATCATCCCGATCATTCCGATCGTTGCGGGCAACCTCGGCGCTAGCCTGGCGATCGCCGGACTGGTTGCGGCAATTCTGATGATCGGCGAACTCGTCGGCGATATTCCGAGTGGATGGCTCGTTTCGCGCATTGGTGAACGCCCGGCCATGATCGGGGCCGCTCTTCTGTCGGTCGTCGGGCTGGTGATCTGCGTGCTCGCACCGAACCCCGTTGCCCTCGGTTTTGGCATCTTTCTTATCGGTCTCGCGACAGCTGTTTTCGCGTTGGCACGGCACGCATTTATGACGAGTTTTGTGCCGGCCTCGCATCGCGCCCGCGCGCTGTCCACCCTCGGTGGCATCTTCCGTGCTGGCGTCTTTATCGGCCCGTTCATCACCGCGGCGGCCATCGAGCTCACGGGCACGGCAACGAGCGCGTTCTGGATCCACATTGTCGCCTGCGTCGGCGCAGCAGTCATTCTTATTGTGCTCAAGGACCCGACCGCCTCCTTCGGTACGGTGCGCACGGTGAAGGTCGACGGCAGAAAGCTGCGCGAGGGCGAAGCACTTGTCGCTCGCGAGGCTCAGGGCCTCTTCAGCACGATCTGGGCGAACCGCGGAGTGCTCGCGAAACTTGGAACCGGCGCCTCGCTCATCTCGGCGATGCGGGCGTCGCGCGCGATAATCCTGCCGCTCTGGGCGCTCAGCATTGGCATCAGCGAAACTCACACCGCGATCATCATCGGCATCGCGGGCGCCGTCGACTTCGCACTGTTCTATGCGAGTGGCCAGATTATGGACCGCTTCGGGCGCCTCGCGAGCGCCCTGCCGTCGATGATCGGGCTGGGCGTCGGGCATCTTGTACTCGCGTTCACTCACGACCTGGACTCGAACGTCGAATGGCTGATTTTCGCCGCAATCTTTATGTCGCTCGCGAACGGTGTCGGCAGTGGCATTCTGATGACACTTGGTGCCGACCTCGCAGACAAAAAGAATCCCGCGCCCTTTCTCGGAGCGTGGCGCTTCACAAGCAGTCTCGGCGGCGCCGGTGCTCCCCTGCTCGTCGCGGGTCTTACCGCCGTCGCATCGCTCTCGATTGCCGCGGGTGCGCTCGGGATCGTCGGGCTCGTTGGCGCGGGAATCCTTGCGCGCTATATCCCGCGATACGTGCCGCGGGTCAAGCGTTAGCTACTCGCCCCAGTTCTGCCCGGGAGCCTGAATGCGGTACACCTTCTTTTGCGGCACCGTCGTCCAGATCCCCGTCGAGAGGACGCCGGGTCCGCCGTACGTCTCGTAGGGCACATCAACAAGCACCTCGTCGAGGCTGTAGAACCTGATCGTCTTGCCGGTTCCGGTGTCAACGCTCGTTTCGAAGGCGAGCGGCGCGACGTCAGCACTATCCCAGCCAATCTGTACGCCTCCGATCGCCGTAATCTGCACGCCGCTGATCTCGGCGGTCTCGGCGTAGGTATTGAAGCGAAACTGTTCCGGGTAGGTCGGTTCGTTCTCGAACTCGCGGATCGCCAGGCCGTCCCAGTCGTACAGGGTGTATGAGGCGTGGTTGCCGCCATCGGTTGCCACACCTTCGACGTCGGTATCAAAAGCCTCGTTGAGCGCATCGACGAGCGGTGCAGCCTCGGCGTCGTAGTAGCTGAAGACCTCGATGATGTCGCCGGACTCATCGGTGAGCGTTATCGCCTCGGAAGAGATGACGACCGAATCGACAACGGGTGGCTCGATCGTGGGCACCGGAGTCGGGGTCGGCGACGGTGACTCGGCGACAGGAGCCGCGCTTACCGTCGGCTTGGGCTCTGCCGCGCACGCCCCGAGCGGCAGCGTCATCGCCATAGCTGTCGCGATAAGAATCATTCGGATGCGCACGGATACTCCAATGTCTGAGAACGCCTCAAACGTAACCTTTTCCGACTGCACAAGGTCAAATACCCAATCATTCGAGCGAATGGGGTTGCGCGGCGGGTACTCATCATCAATGGCTCCGAGCAGCGTGAAACCGACCTAGCGACAGACGGAATTGGATGGCGCGTTCTCCACCTTCGGCGCCCGAGCACGCGACCGTGGCCCGGGCCGCGGCGCCGACTAATAGAACACCGACCGCGCAACCGCCTCCACCTCGATGCGGAACCCCTCCGGCACCAGCAGCGACACAATCGGCGGGCGCCAGTAGGCCGAGAGCTCGACAGTCGCGCTGAGACCGTCTTCGCTGTCGGCGCGTTCGATGCGAAGCTTTTCGAACTCTCCAACGGGGTTGTCGTCGAGGTAGTCGGAGACGGCTGCCGCGACATCCACCGATTTCAGTTCTGGACGCAGTGTTCCCCCGGAGCTGAGAGCGACGTCATCGAGATCGAAGGCCTCTGCCCCGACGAGAGCCGCGCCATCCGCCGCCGTAAATAATCGCTTGCGTTCGAGATACAGCGACGTTGCCGCGACGACGAGCAGCACAAGCACAAGGGACAGGAATCCGTAGAAGATGATGAGCGGGAGCGTCGACCCGTCGTCGCCGCGCAGGCGCTTCACTCGCTCCCCCAGAATCGGGAGACCTGCTGGGTTGCCGTCGCGCGCAGGGGCACGGCTAATGGCGCATCGATCGTAAGCGCCGGCGGAACGAGCGGCAGCGGTACCTCGATCGCCACCTCCACGGTGACGAACCCGCGGCGGGTGAGGCAGTCGTGCGGTTTCGGCGCACAGCGGATCGTTACGTTCGCATCCTCGGCGTCGAGACCGTAGTCGGCAAGCGCGAATTGGATGGCGCGTGCGGCACTTGCGCGACCGTCACGCTCGTCGTCCGCCTGCACAAAAACTCGCGCTGCCTGCCGCGCGGCGCCCTCGGTCGCGAGTGCCGCAGCCTGGATCGCGGACATCACAAGGATCAGATAGATCATCGGCACAAGCAGAATGAGCCCCGCGGTCACAAACTCGAGTGACGCGGTGCCGTCATCGGTCACGAAGAACTTCGATCGCCGCATGGCCAGAGACCTCCAGTCCGTTCTCGATGCCGACGAGTCCGATGAGCGGAAGCGGCGTTCGCACCGTCACTATCGCCGCGGGGTGACCGAGGTATTCGCCCCGGGTCGCCGAGATGTCCTCCGCGTAGCCCGGGCCGAGAGCCGCGCCGATGAGATCGCGGGTGCGAGTGACTCCGTCGGCGAGCGTGTTGTCGGCGAGCGACGCAAACCGCGCGCCCTCGGATGCCGCGTCGAGCGTCGTATTGCGCACGTGCAGCGCGAGGCCGAGCTGGATCACCGAAAGCGTAAGAACGGTGAGCATCGCGCTGACGAGCACGAACTCCGCGACGGCGGAGCCAGCATCGGAGCCGTCATCGGACGTTAGAAAGCTCCGGTGACCCGTTTGATGGCGAGCTCGAAGACCCCGGAGAGCGCTGGTCCAGCGACCGCCCAGATCAGGATCACCAACCCCGCGGTCATAAGAGTTATCAGCACCCAACCGGGCACATCCCCGACCTCGCTCGAGAGCTTTGTTCTGACCCATGTGCCTGCCCCTTTGACCATGGCTTCAGGGTCGCAGCGTGGCGTCGAAAGCGAGCGAGTTTTCCACAGGCCGCTCGTTGCGAAGCACCCCGCCTCGTCCGGACTTTTCCGGGATCGGGTCGATTGCGCCAGCGGGTCCACCTGCCGCCCTAGCGTGAGGGGCACGCCCCACCCCCACACACTCTCTGGAGAACCGCCCGATGTCGACCAAACCCGTGACCCTCCAGCAAGAACTTGACGCCTGGCGCACGCCGCAAAGGACGGAAACGTTCAAGAGGCTGCAGAAAGCCGGCCCGGCAAAGCGCAATCTGGCCGGCTGGCTCAAATCAGCCAAGGCGGAAATGGCCTCGGATAAGAGCGCCGGACTGCGCGCCAACCGCGATCGCATCCTCGACCTGGCCAGCCAGATCGACCAGTCCGCTCTGAGCGACGCGGAACGCCAGCAGGTTGCCAACTCGACGGCTCAGGCCAACAACGCCGTCGCCGACTACGACGCCTCGTGGCCCACGTACCTGCAGGAGGTCACGAGCGCAGCGGCGCGGCTCAAGGGCGCGAACGCGCTGCGCGTGCTCGGTCAATGGGTGCTCTCCATCATTGGTGTCATCTGCATTCCCTCCCCCGCGTGGTGGTTTGGTCTGCTTTTGATTGTCGGCGTGATTGTCGCGGGAACAATCCTGAAGCGCCAGTTCACGAGGCAGGCGTGGGATCTCCACGGCGTCGCGACCCGCCCCTCGCGCGTTGCCCACGGCATCCTCGGTGGTCCGCCGCGCGGAAAACTCGACGCATCCGGCCTCTACGCCGACGTGGATCACATCTGGATCCGTCACCTCTCCCCCGCAGCTCGCGGCGCCGAGCTTCAGCTGCGTGCCGCCGAAAAGGCCGAGGCACAATCGAACGCGGCACAGTCGAACGCCGCACACTCACAGGCCGCGACCGGCGACTACGCCTGGCTGCGCGACCCGCGCATCACCGACCAGATCACCGAGATCATGAGCAATATCGGCGGCAGCACCGGCGATCGCCTTGATCGCACGGTTGTGCTCAACGCACTCAAGAGCGAGCTTCCGTCGTACGCGACAGCCGAGGAGGCACTCCCCGTGCTGCGCGACATCGTCGAGCGCCAGTGGAACAAGTTCGGCGACAACGGCCAGACCAACCGCACGATCAGCGCATCCGAGCGGGTGCTCTACAACGACGAGCAGTAGAGCGTCAGCGCAGATTCCAGAGTTCGGGCCGCTTCAGTCCCGTCGCGTTGATCGCGGGCTGCCGGAACAGCACAACGGCCACGGCCACCGCGATGAACCCGGCGATCTGCTTGTCTACGAGCGACACAACGATGTTCGACGCGAGCACGGACTCCCAGAGGTTGATTCCGTAGCCGTGCAGCATTGTGAAGAAACCGCCCGCAGCGTCATTGCCGGTTGACCCGTCGAAGCCGAGGGCAAGGATCGGTGCGGCGACGAGTGTGCACGCTATTGCTGCGATCGCATTGAGCGAGAACAGCCGCAACGGCGTGCGTCCGAGCGCCCATCGGCGAACGCCATAGCCCCAGATCAAAGCGCCGACGATGTTCACAACCGCGAAGGGCAGTGCCTGCGGGCTGTTGCTGAGCGATGCGAGCACGTTCGTCGATAGCCCGACTGCGGCTCCATACCAGGGCCCGAACGCGATCGACACAATGGCGGTGCCGATCATGTCAAGAAAAAGCGGAGCACCCATTCGAGCGGATGTCGCGTTACCGAACAGGTTGAGCCCGAGTCCGGCGAGCATCACGATCGCGACGAGAGCTCTGCCGGAGGGCAGCCCGGTTGCAGGCGTTGACAGGGGCGTCGGACTCGATGCTCTGCTCGGTCTGGAGCGCAGGCAGCGCTGCCGCCACTCATTAGCCGCGGCCTCGTCTTCGCCGAGCGCAAGCACAATCTCTGCAACGAGTTCGGCGTTGATTCGCGCGCGCCCGGTGCGAAACGAGTCGTACACGGTCGATCGCGCCACGCGAGCCGCTGCGGGGGCGAGTCCTCTGGCGAGGCGAGCACGAGTGATTCGAGCTGCGAGCTCGTCGAAAGTGACTGCGCCGGTCTCAATGCGGAGCGCATTCAGTTCAGCCACGAGGGCGTCAAGCGTCTCGGCAGTCGTATCAGTCACGTGTCGGATTATTCCACGGTGTTGGTATGGGCGCGGGCGGCGTAAAGTCCCGGTGCACGCCGCCCGATCGCCCATCTGTGCAGCGCCGGGATCGCAGCCTCCTGCACGCTAGCAACTAGTCAGCCGGAAGGGCAATCATTTGGCTCCGGCTTCGTCTCTCAGAACCCCATCTGCAGCACAACAATCCCCGGAAAAATCGCGAACGCAACGGTAACCGGAAGTATCAGGAACACCAGCGGCACAAGCATCGCCACTTCCTTCTTGCTGGCGATCTCAAGCAGCGAGCGTTTCGCCTCGTCGCGGGAATCCTGCGCCTGGGCGCGCAACACTTCGACGATGGGCGTGCCGCGCTCGAGTGCTCCCGTCATCTGGTCGACGCTACGAGTGAAGGGCACGAGCTGCAGGTCGCGGGCCACGCGGGTGATCGAGTCGGAGAAGGCGATGCCTGTGTTGACCTCCGCGACAACGCTGGCGAGTTCACCGGCGAGCTCGCCGGAACTGACGCGCGAGACCCGGCGGATCGCATCCAGGATCCCCTCGCCCGCTGAGAGGCTGAGGGTCAGAAACTCGAGCACCGTGGGCAGCTCGCTCTGCATCCGGGCGAGCCGTGCCCGTGCACGACGCTGCAGCAGGTAGTCCTTCGCGACGACTCCCCCGGCTGCCAGCACCGCGACTACGACGAGCTGCGCGATCAACGGGATTCCGCGAGTGCCAGCGATCAGCACCGCTGCAACGACACCGAGCGCGGCCCCGGCGGCGCCCCACGCGAGCTGCTGCGACCGGAAGTCTTCGACCGACAGGGGCGAACCGGCCTGACGCAGGCGGCGCGCTGTGTCCGACGGATTGCCGAGCACTGCGGATAGCGCCGACCGCAGAAACGAGATCACCGGCGTCAGCACAAGCCCGAACACCGGGAGCGGGTCGACGGTCTGCCGCGCGAGCAGTTCGCGCGCGCCCGGCGACACGTCGCGAACGTACGGGGCGACGCGGCTCGCGAGCCGCGGTCGGCTCAGGCGCGGCACCATGGCCACGAGTGTCCACAGGCCCAGACCGAGCGCGAGACCGCACAGCAGAGTCCACGCGCCGAGGGAGGTCACGCGAACCACCTCCGTTCCTCGGGGATGCGCCCGAGCGCAATCATCAGCCGGTACGCCACAACCGTGACGCCGAGCCCCGCGACGATGAGCACGGCACCCGTCGCCGTGTTGTACGCGGCAGCCGCCTCGGGCCGCGTCGCGAGAAGGAGCAGCACAATCCACGGCGCCGCCACTCCGAGCCGGGCCGCGTTCACCACCCAGGACTGCCGCGCCTCCACCTCCGACCGAATCGCTGCTTCCTGGCGCAGGTACGTTGCGAGGTTGCGCAGCACAAGCGTGAGTTCGCTGCCACCGACTTCCCGCGACATCCGGAGGGTTTCGACGATACGATCGGCAACCGGGTCGGCGAGCGCATCCTTCAACTGGGTTATGCACAGGGCAAAATTGCCGGTCGCGCGATACTCGGCCTCGAATCGCGCGAAGGCCGGCCGCGTCGCAACCGGGCCCGCGTGGGCGAGGGTCATCACGCTGTCGGGCAGGGCGAGTCCCGAGCGCACGGCCGACACAAGATGATCGACGACGTCGGGCCAGACGATGCGCGCCGCGGTGCGCCGTGCGGTCGACCGTTGCCGCACAATTGCCGACGGAAGCACCAGACCGACGAGCGCAACGGCCCCCGCGAGCACGGCGATCGGCGTCACGGCGAAGGTCACCGCTCCAAAGACAGCGCCAAGCAGAATGGATGCGACGACAAAAGCCGAGGCCGTTACCCGCTCGAGTCCCGCGCGCCGCAGTCGCGTCTCGACGGCGGCAACGGGGCCGCTCGCGTGCGCCACCCGCTCCGCCCGCGCCGGCCACAACACCGGCGCAACAACAAGCACCAGACCCACCCCGAGCACAAGACCGATGAGCGCTGCGCCCCACGCCGACGGTCCCGCTATCGCGAAGTTCACGGCGCGAGCACCCGGGCCGGGTCGAAGCCCGCGGCCTCGAACTTGACGGTGCGGGTCGGGTAGCTGCCGGTCGGTTCGAGCTGCCCGCCGTCGAGGGCGAAGATCGCGCTCGCCTCGATGACCCCGCTCGTGACGTTGCCGCTCGGCGCGAGCAGTTCGACAACTCGCCGGTGCCCCTTGCGCAGCTCGAGGTGCACAACGAGGTCGATGCAACCCGCGACGGTCGGCACCACGAACCCGGAGTCGATGTTGCGCCCCGCAAGCAACGGCAGCGTTGACAGTTTGGAGAGAGCGTCGCGCGCACTATTGGCGTGAATGCTCGACATACCCGGAAGGCCTGAGTTCAGTGCGATCAGCAGGTCGAGCGATTCGGCCTCGCGAACCTCGCCGACCACAAGCCGGTCGGGGCGCATGCGCAACGACTCCTTGATGAGTCTTCGCAGGGTGATCTCGCCAGTGCCCTCGAGCGATGGCTGGCGACACTGCATCGCGACGCGGTCGGGTGCCGCGAAGTCGAGCTCGAAGGTCTCCTCAACCGTGACGACGCGCTCCGATGGCCGCGCACACGACAGCAGAGCGTTGAGCATCGTCGTTTTGCCGGTCTGCGTCGCACCCGACACCAGGATGTTCTGGCCAGCGAGCACGCTCATCCGCAGATACTCGGCAGCTCGCCGCGTGAGCGATCCGAGTTCGACGAGCTCGTGCAGGTTGTGGATGCGCTGCGTGAACTTGCGAATGTTGACCGCCCACTCGCGCTGCGTGATGTCGGGGATCACAACGTGCAGCCGCGATCCGTCGGGCAGCGAGGCATCCACGAACGGCGACGACAGGTCGACCCTGCGACCGGTCGACTGCAGCATCCGCTCGACGAGGTCGCGCACCTCATTACTCGTGAGAGTGATCGACGTCTGCTCGGTGATGCCCATCCTCGCGATGAAGACCTTTGTGGGCGCGTTGATCCAGATCTCCTCGACCGTCGGGTCGTCGAAGTAGGGCTGCAGCGCTCCAAACCCGGTGAGCGTCGCGATGATCTGGCGGGTGGCAGAGGCCTCGTCAGCGAGCAGCGGCACGGAACCGCCGAGCGCCCGCTCACTGTAACGCTGCACTTCGTCGGCGACGTAGGTGTGCGCGACGGCCTCGGTGAGGTCAACGCCCTCGCGGCGCACGCGCTCCCGCACGCGATCGGTGATCTGGCTGAGGGCGTGCGACATGTGGTCAGTCTGCGCGGGAGCCGCGACATCCATGCCCGGTTATCCACAGGTGCCGGACGGTACTCTGAGCACGATGCCTACCCCCAAGCTTTCGCTCGCAAACGTCACTCCCATCACTCTTCGCGGACTCACCGATTCCGACCTGCTCGAGGTGAGCGCCGGCTCGCACGTCGAAGCGCGGCGCTTTACGGGAGGCGACGTCGGCGGCGTCGACCTCACCGGAACCGACTTCACCGAGTGCGAGTTCTCCGGCGTCTCGGCCGACCAGACCCAGCTTCGCGGCGCGCGCATCAGCGAGTCCAATATCGACCGCCTCGACGCCGCTGTGCTCCTCGCGGCCCGCTCGGTGATTCGCGACGTGAGCATCACCGCGTCGCGCCTCGGCTCGTTCGAGCTCTACGAGTCGACGTTCAACTCGGTGCTGATCCGCGACTGCAAACTCGGGTTTGTGAACCTGCGCGGCGCGGAGCTCAACAACGTCATTTTTCAGGACTGCTCCATCGACGAACTCGACCTCGCGAACGCGAGAATCAACCGGGTGACGTTCATCGATACAAGCATCGACACCTTGGATGTCACGGGCGCGACCCTGCGCAACGCCGACCTGCGCGGGGCGAGCCTGCGCCAGATCAATGGACTCGCGGGCCTGCGCGGCGCGATCATCACCGGCGAGCAGTCCTTCGAGCTCGCAACGGTTTTCGCAAACCACCTCGGACTCCAGGTCGTCGGCTAGCATTTTGCCATGAGCAAGCAACTCGTGCCCGAAGACGTGCGCGCGTACCTTGACGGTGTCGAGGGCGAGCGCGGAGTCGCACTGCGGGCAATGTTTGAAACTGTGCACGCCGCGATGCCCGACGGCTACGAGCTCGGCATCTCCTACGGAATGGCCGGCTGGGTCATCCCCCTCGAGCGCCACCCCAACACCTACAACAAGCAGCCGCTCTCCTACGTCTCGCTCGCGGCGCAGAAAAACTACAACGCGCTCTACCTCAGCATCTACGCCGATTCCGAGATGGATGTCGCGTTCCGCGCCGAGTAGGCAGCGACCGGGTTGCGCCTCGACATGGGCAAGAGCTGCCTGCGCTTCCGCACACTCGCGGATGTCGACCTCGGCATCATCGCCCGAACGGTCTCCGCGACATCCACCGAAGAATTCATCGAGACCTACGAGCAACTGCGCTAGCTGCTCGACGACCGGCACTCAGCAGGGCGAGGGCGGATGGCGCGAGCACAAACAGTGCGAGCAGCGAACCGAACGAGGCTGCCGCAAGTGTTGACACGATGGTGATCGCAAGGGCGATCGCGCTCACTACGAAGAACACGCGCCGACCGCTGAACGCGTAGCCGACGAGTCCGACGGCGAGGGCAGCGAGCCGCAGCGCGAACTCGATGTCGCCGAACAGTCGGGGGTCGCCGGTGAAAGACAGGTAGCAGCCGAGCGCGAGAACGGCACTCCAGCCGATGACGACCGCGCGCGGGTAGGGCTGCGCCGCTAGGGGTTGCCGCGTCACAGCGGAAGTCGTGCTCAGCACCGCGTAGGCCTGGCCGATCCGGGCGAATTCGTCGGCCGCAGCGTCAATCCGCTCTTGCGATTGGCCGACGAACCTGTCGGGGTGCGACTCGCGGGCACGCAGTCGGTAGGCGCGATCGACATCGGATCGCCGGGCGCCCTCGACGCAACCGAGGACGCGCGAGGCCTCTGCGGGTGTCATGGCGCAATGCTAATCACCGGGTCTGACTAGAATTGTTCAGCCCGCGGGAGTGGTGAAATTGGTATACACGCCAGATTTAGGTTCTGGTGCCGAAAGGCGTGAGGGTTCAAGTCCCTTCTCCCGCACTGTGATCAACCGTGCTGCGCTCCAGCCATAGAGTTATGAGGTGAGCAGACGAGGACTTGGCAGCGGGATTGTTGGCGCACTGGTGATAGCGGACGCCGTAAACCAAACCGCGGGTCGAAAGACCAGAATCTTGTGGTTGGTATGCGGTTGGAGTGTCATCGTTGCGCTCGGCTCGGTGTTCCTTATTGCCAGCTATTCTTTCTCGCCTGGCCTGAGCATGTTCGGCGTGATTGTGCTTCTAATTGCATTTGCAACTTTCTTCGTCACGATGTGCATTGGCTTGATGCTTCTAGTTTTCAAACTCTGAGCACGGCCAGGAGCGACGATTGCTCCGAACATTGGGAGGGCAGCTCTTTAGAAGTCGGCATGTCCGCGACCTGATAACCCTGGGCTAGAGCGGTCGATGATTTTGTCTTGAGATTGCGCCGCGATCATCACTTCCGGTTCGGTGAGGTAGATCTTGCCGAGGGGTGACGTCCATCTCAGTTGTCCGTTGCCGACGTTTTCGACGTTCCAGTCGGTGAGTGATTTCAGTCGGTGGTGTTTTCGACATAAATGGGCGAGGTTGTTGTGGGCGGTGTCGCCGCCGTCGTGCCATTCGTTGATGTGGTCCACGTCGCAGCGTTTCGCGGCGCGGCCGCAGCCGGGGAAGCGGCAGGTGCCGTCGCGTATTTGCAGCCAGCGGCGGAGGTCTGTCGGCACCGGGTACTTCTCGCGCCCGACAGAGAGTACGGTGCCGGTTTCCGGGTGGGTGAGGAGTCGCATGAAGTTTGGGGCGTTCGCGGCCAACAGGGATGCGGTGTCGATGCTGATTGGTCCGTAGCCTTCGAGGGTTGCTGGCTCGGTGGAGTCTTCGATCAGCGCGAGAATCGGGACCATGATCTGCACGTTCGGCCGGATCGTCGCCAAAATGGTGCACAGGTTTGGGGCACTTAATACTTCGCTGGCCGAATAGGTCGAGATCTCGGATCCGAGTAGGGCGCCGGCGAACGCGTCGGCCCGTAACTGTTCGACCGTGCGGGTGTCGCCCTGTCTGCGCGCTTGTTCGGCGGCGTCGGTGAGCCGGGTGAAGATCGCGTGCGCACTCTCGGCCGGGAGGTGCGCCGTGACCCATGCCATGCCGTCCGCACCCGGCGCGATCGACACGGATCGGTTGTCGACCGCGTCCTCGTGACGCTCCTCAATGCTCTCCGGGTGCATGCGTTCCCGTTGCTTGCGCGCGTAGGTATTGAAGCGGGTGGCGGTGTGTGTGAGTGCGAACGGCAACACGCGATCTTCGAACTCTGCCCGCGACGACGCGGGCAGTGAGCTGGCGTGGTCGGCGACGATGTGCGCGTGCCGCCAGCTGATCTCGCCCCGCGAGAGCGTGTCGAGAGTAGCGGGCAGGTCTTCGACGAGAATCTGGCTGTCCAGAATGAGCTGCT
>Ga0247805_1000407_pt1 | contig 22582 bp, 23 predicted proteins | sample UWRJL044104R1_FD_180930 | JGI IMG/M metagenome (GOLD analysis project Ga0247805, IMG submission 180930) | Plant litter microbial communities from Arlington Agricultural Research Station in Wisconsin, United States - UWRJ-L044-104R-1 | ecosystem: Environmental > Terrestrial > Plant litter >... | reverse complement strand
TAGCCGCTTCTTTTTGACTTGTATCGCATTGGGAATCATCATTGGTGTAACCAAAAAAGAAGAAGAAATAGAACAAGAACAAAAAGAAGCGGCTAAAAGAGAAGAGGCGCTGCAAAGATTGATTGATGCTGAATTGGCATCCGAAGAACAACAAAAAAACGAGTCTTATTCGATAGAAGATAAAATGGCTAATCCGATGAATGCCGTTTTAAATAAATAGATTGATAGCATGAAACAGTATAAATTCATATTAAGTGGCGGAGGAACAGGAGGACATATCTATCCTGCAATTGCAATTGCCAATGAATTAAAATTGCGTTTTCCAGAGGCGAAGTTTCTATTTGTAGGAGCTGAAGATAAGATGGAAATGCAAAAAGTACCGCAAGCAGGATATGCCATCAAAGGTTTGTGGATTGCTGGATTGCAAAGAAAAATTACATTACAAAATATGTTGTTTCCCGTTAAATTGTTTGACAGTTTAAGGAAATCAAGAAAAATAATAAAAGAATTTAAACCGGATGTAGTAATCGGTACAGGTGGTTTTGCAAGTGGTCCTTTGTTACAAATGGCAAATACGCTTGGAATTCCAACGTTGATTCAAGAACAGAATTCTTTTCCAGGAATCACAAATAAATTGTTGAGTAAAAAAGCACATACTATTTGTGTGGCTTATGAAAATTTAGAACGATTTTTTCCAAAAGAAAAAATGATTTTGACTGGAAATCCTGTTCGTCAGGATTTGATTGCTATTGATGATAAAAGGGCAGAAGCCATCACATATTTTAATTTGGATACCAATAAAAAAACGCTTTTGGTTCTGGGTGGAAGTTTAGGTGCCAGAAGAGTAAATCAGCTAATTGAAAAAGAACTGAAAAATATTCAGGATCAAAATGTTCAAATTATCTGGCAATGTGGGAAATTGTATTTTGAAGATTATAAAAAATACAATTCAGAAAATGTTAGGGTAGTAGCTTTTATTGAAAAAATGGATTTTGTTTATGCAGCTGCTGATGTTATTATTTCGCGTGCAGGAGCTTCTTCAGTTTCGGAATTATGTATTGTGGGAAAACCAGTCATTTTTATTCCATCACCTAATGTAGCCGAAGATCATCAAACAAAAAACGCAAAAGCTATTGTTGATAAAAAAGGAGCGCTTTTAATCAAAGAATCAGAATTAGAATCAGAATTTAGTTTGGTTTTTGAAGCCTTGCTGAAAGATCCGGAAAAACAAAAGCAGTTGAGTGAAAATATAAAAGAGCTCGCTTTGCCAGAAGCAACAAAGCAAATTGTCGACGAAATTGTGAAATTGATTAAATAACAATGTCAATAGCAATAACAAATTCAATAGCTTAGTTATAAAAAAAAGAAGTGAAATAATTAATCGAATCGTGATGTCAGTTTTTGAAATTGTCATTGAAATTGAAATTGAAAAATGAATTTAAACCAAATACATAACGTCTATTTTATCGGTATTGGTGGTATTGGTATGAGTGCTTTGGCGCGCTATTTTAAATATATTGGAAAACAAGTTTCTGGTTATGATAAAACACCAACAATTTTAACGAACGAGTTAATTGAAAGTGGAATTGACATTCATTTTGATGATGATATTAACTTAATTCCTAAGGATTATTTTGTCGAAAACACCTTAGTTATTATTACGCCAGCAGTTCCAAGAACGCATGCGGAATGGAATTACTTTTTAGAGCGTGATTATCAGGTTAAAAAAAGAGCAGAGGTTTTAGGAATTATCACTAAGGATACTTTTTGTTTTGCAGTGGCTGGAACTCATGGCAAAACTACAACATCAAGTATTTTAGGTCATATTTTACAGGAGAGTGGTGCTGATGTTACGGCTTTTATTGGAGGAATTGTTGAGAATTATGATTCAAATTTAATAGGAAGCGGAAAAACGGTAACTGTTGTTGAAGCGGACGAATTTGACCGTTCATTTCTACACTTACATCCAGATATTGCTTGCGTGACTTCTATGGATGCGGATCATTTGGATATCTATGGTACAAGTGATGCCATTAAAGAATCGTTTACAGAATTTGCAAATAAAGTAGAAGATAAAAGAAGGCTTTTTATTACTACTGATTTACCTCTTTCGGGAATAACTGTTGGAGTTAATGAAGAAGCAACATATAATGCTTTCAACATTCGAATAGAAAATGGTAATTATGTGTTTGATGTGCAAACGCCTACTGCTATTTTAAAAGATTTTCGTTTTGGTTTACCAGGAAGACACAATTTGATGAATGCTTTAATGGCTCTTGCGATGGCTGTAAATTTCGGAACCCCAACCGATGCAATTGCAAAAGCCTTAGCTTCATTCAAAGGAATAAGAAGACGTTTTTCGTACCAAATTAGAACTGAAAATTTAGTTTATATTGATGATTATGCGCATCATCCTACTGAGATAAATGCAGTGCATCAAGCAGTGAGAGAATTGTATCCAAATAAAAAAGTTTTGGCTGTTTTTCAACCGCATTTATTTAGCAGAACAAAAGATTTTGCGGATGATTTTGCTAAGAGTCTTTCTCAGTTTGATGAAGTATTGTTGATGGATATTTATCCAGCCCGAGAATTGCCTATGGAAGGAGTGACTTCGGAGTGGTTGTTGTCTAAAATGGATAATAAGAATAAAAAAATAGTTTCGAAAGAAGATTTAATAGCAACTATGTTGAAAAGTGATGCTCCAATTATAGTGACAATTGGCGCAGGTGATATTGGTGAAATGGTGGGAGCAATTAAAATAGCTTTAAATGAAAAAAATATTTAACTGGACAAATATCAGATTAATCCTAATGCTAGGGCTGGTAATTTTTCTTTTTTCGTTTACTTCGAAGCGAAATGAAAAAAGAAAAGTAGCTAAAATTGATGTTGTTTTTGTAGGAGAAAACAATCTTTTTATTAAATCTGAAACGGTTAATAAATTGTTAATAGAAAATACGAGCAACCCTCTAGGCATTGAAAAAGATAAATTAGATTTGAATAAGCTGGAAAGAAAGTTGGATTCAAATGCGATGATTGACGAATCAGATGTTTTTGTAAGTATTGATGGTGTTCTAAAAGCGGTTGTAAAGCAAAAGACTCCTGTAGCCAGAGTGGTTGATGATTTTGATTCTTTTTATATTGATTATAAGGGAGGTAAGATGCCGTTGTCGGATAATTTTACAGCTAGAGTTCCGCTTGTTTCAGGTAAAATAAATGACCAGAACAAAGAGAAATTAGCTCAACTGTTTCGTGTGATTCATGAAGATGATTTTTTGAAAAAAAATATCATTGCGATTGAGGTTATGCCTAATGCTAGCTTAAAAATGTTCAATAGAAATTTCGATTACCAGATTGATTTTGGTAGTATGATGGATTTTGAAACAAAATTCAAGAACTATAAAGCTTTTTTTCAAAAAGCAGTTTTAGATAGTACATTGTATAAATATAAGAAGATTGACCTCAGGTTTACAAAACAAGTAGTTTGCACTAAATAATAGAAAATGGAAAAAGAGAATATTGCAGTAGGTCTAGATATAGGGACAACCAAAATCGTTGCCATGATAGGCAAGAAAAATGAGTATGGTAAGTTAGAAATTTTGGGTGTTGGAAAATCCAAAAGTCTAGGTGTGGCTAGAGGAGTGGTTAATAATATTACACAAACCATTCAGTCTATTCAGCAAGCAATAAATGAAGCAGAAACAAATTCAGGTTATAAAATTAAAGATGTTGTTGTAGGGATTGCAGGTCAGCACATTCGTAGTATTCAACATACGGATTACATCAGCAGAAGTAATCCGGAAGAAGTAATTGGTGGAAATGACATTCAATTACTAATTGATCAGGTTAATAAATTGGCCATGTTGCCAGGGGAAGAAATAATTCACGTTTTGCCTCAGGAATTTAAAATAGATGGACAATCTGAAATAAAAGAACCAATTGGGATGTATGGCGGAAGACTAGAATCTAGTTTTCATGTTGTAGTAGGTCAGGCATCATCTATACGTAACGTAGGGCGTTGTATTCAAAGTTCTGGTATCGAATTGTCAGGATTGACTTTAGAACCATTAGCTTCGTCTGATGCGGTTTTGAGCCAGGAAGAAAAAGAAGCTGGAGTTGCATTAATCGATATCGGTGGTGGAACAACTGATTTGGCTATTTTTAAAGATGGAATTATTCGTCATACAGCAGTTATTCCTTTTGGAGGAAATGTAATTACTGATGATATCAAAGAAGGCTGTTCTATTATAGAAAAACAGGCTGAATTATTGAAAGTGAAATTTGGTTCAGCTTGGCCAGGAGAAAATAAAGACAATGAGATTGTTTCTATTCCTGGGTTGAGAGGAAGAGAGCCAAAGGAAATTTCGTTAAAAAATCTGTCAAAAATTATTCATGCTCGCGTAGTAGAAATAATTGAGCAGGTTTTTACAGAAGTAAAAGCATATGGTCACGAAGATCCAAGAAAAAAATTAATTGCTGGAATTGTACTTACTGGTGGTGGTGCTCAATTGAAACACATCAAACAATTAGTAGAATACATTACAGGAATGGATACTAGAATTGGATATCCTAATGAGCATTTAGCTGGTAATTCAGATGAAGAGTTTTCTAGTCCATTGTATGCAACGGCAGTTGGATTAGTAATGAATAGTATTTGTAATAATACACAAAGTGCGATAAGAAAAGAAGATGTTGTTTCTCAAAAAGTGGTTTATCAACGAGAACCAGTTGTTGAAATTGTAGAACGATTTGAACAAGAAGTAGAACCAGTAGAAACGCAAAGTTATTCTAGAAAAGAAGAATCGACAGGAGAAAAGATTAAACGTTCATTCTTTGATCGTTATGTTGATAAGATTAAAGATTTTTTAGATAACGCAGAGTAGTAGTAAGACAAAAAAGAATTAAGACAAAAATATATTAATATCAAATACCAAATAATATGACGAGCAACTCAGAATTTGGAAGTATTTCATTTGATTTACCTAAAAATCAATCAAATGTTATAAAAGTAATAGGTGTAGGTGGAGGCGGAAGTAACGCGATTAATCACATGTTCAAGCAAGGAATCAAAGGAGTTGATTTCATTGTTTGTAACACTGATTCTCAGGCATTACAAAACAGTGCTGTTCCAAACAAAATTCAATTAGGTGTAAACTTAACAGAAGGTCTTGGAGCAGGAGCTAATCCAGATGTAGGACAACAATCGGCTATTGAAAGTATTGCTGATATCGAAAAGATATTAGACCGAGGTACTAAAATGGTTTTTATAACAGCTGGAATGGGTGGAGGTACCGGAACTGGTGCAGCGCCTGTAATTGCTCAACTGGCTAAGGAAAGAGAAATTCTTACTGTAGGTATTGTAACTCTGCCATTTACTTTTGAAGGTAAAGTGCGTCAGGAACAAGCGCTTATTGGAATCGAAAAATTACGTAAACAAGTAGATTCTTTAATTGTTATCAATAATAATAAATTAAGAGAAGTTTATGGAAATCTTGGTTTTAAAGCAGGTTTCTCAAAAGCAGATGAAGTTTTGGCAACAGCCTCAAGAGGAATTGCTGAAGTAATTACACATCACTATACTCAAAATATCGATTTACGTGATGCTAAAACGGTATTGGCAAACAGTGGAACGGCTATCATGGGTTCGTCTGTAGCTTCAGGAGAAAACAGAGCTAAAGAAGCTATTATCGCTGCTTTAGATTCTCCTTTATTAAATGATAACAAAATTACAGGAGCCAAAAACGTATTGTTGCTCATCGTTTCTGGATCTAATGAGATTACCTTAGATGAAATAGGCGAAATTAATGACCATATTCAAAATGAAGCTGGTTATAATGCTAATATCATCATGGGAGTTGGAGAAGATGAAGCATTAGGTGATGCTGTTGCAGTAACAATTATTGCTACAGGATTTGATATTGAACAACAAAACGGAATTGTAAATACAGAGCCAAAAAAAATTATTCACACTCTTGAAGATGAGCAAAGAAGTGTTCATAATCTAAGTAATAATACAGTTGCGGGTTTTGATTTAGATATCGATAAACCTGTAAACAAAACGGAAGACAGAGTAGTTTTTGATTTAATAGATGAAGAAGAGGAAGAAATAGTTGCTGCTCCTGTAGTAGTTCCAGCTCCTGTTGTAGCTGAAACTCCGGTTCCAGTTCCGGGAAACGAAGAATTGATGGCAATGTCTGAATTTATTAAAAATATAGATGTTACTTTCGAAATAGTTTCGCCAATTAAAGAAGAAGAATTTACATTTTCTGCGCCAAAAGTTGAAGAAGTAAAACAAGTATTTGTAGAGCAGCCAAAAGCAATCGAAAAACAAGAACAAACTTCTATTTCTTTTGATTTGCCTTTATTTAAAGCAGAGCCAGTTCAGGAAAAAGAAGAAAAGGTGTTTTTCGAATTGTCAAATGAGACTAAAGAGATAAAAGTAAATCAAGCGGTTCAATTTGTGCCAGTTACTGAATTGTCTGACAAAGGAATTATTAAGTATTCTCTTGAAGAATATATGGATGCTGAAAACGAATTATTAGCTTCTAAGCCAGTTTCAAAAGTGGTAGAAGAAGTAATTCCTGAGGAGTTAAATATTACTATGAAAAAAGTAGAAATGGCTCCGGAAGATTTTTCAAATGCCGAAGATATTTCTCCTATTGAGATGACAATTGAAGAAACTTTGCGTTTAAGAGCAGATGAAAGAAGAAAAAAATTAAAAGAATTCAACTATAAGTTTCATAACAATGTTTCTAAGATTGATGAGTATGAGAAAGAACCTGCTTACAAAAGATTAGGTATCGATATTTCGAACAATCAAACGAACAATGCTAACTCAAGAATTTCAGTTGGAACAGATAGTAATAACGATTTACAATTGCGTTCTAATAATTCTTATTTGCATGATAATGTAGATTAGTGAACTTAATTTCATAGATAATAACCCGAAAATTGCATTTAATTTTCGGGTTATTTTTTTTACCTTCGCACGGAGTTTGAGTCAAAGGAAATAATTTCTAAAAGATATTTTAATCCTGTCAAATTCGTTTATTCGAAACAATATCAAACAAAGCATTTTTGCTTATTAATAAAAAATACAAATGAGTTTATCAACACAAATCATGGATGAAATGAAAACAGCCATGAAAGCTAAAGATACTGTAGCATTAGAAGCTTTAAGAGCCATAAAATCAGAATTGCTTTTAGCGCAAACTTCATCAGGTTCTAAAGAAGAAATTTCAGAAGACGAAGAGGTTAAATTGTTACAACGTTTGGTAAAAACTCGTAAAGAAAGCGCCAGAATTTTTACAGAACAAAATCGTCCTGATTTAGTTGGACCTGAATTAGCTCAGGTAGCTGTAATTGAAAAATTCTTGCCAGCTCAATTAAGCGAAGAAGAAATAGAAGCTGTAATTGCTAAAATTATTGCCGAAACAGGAGCATCTGGAATTGCTTCTATGGGAAAAGTAATGGGATTAGCTTCGGCTCAATTAGGAGGAACTGCTGAAGGAAAAACAGTTTCTACTATTGTAAAGAAATTATTAGTTTAATAAAATAGATTGTTAGTTTGAGATATTGGTTGAGTGATTTTTAAATCTAAAATCAGTAATCGTTAATCTAAAATCAACAATCAAATGACTGCGTAGTTCAACTGGATAGAATATCAGATTTCGGCTCTGAGGGTTGGGGGTTCGAACCCCTCCGCGGTCACATAATAAGAAAAGCCTCAAAAATAATCAAGCGAGATTGGTTGTTTTTGAGGCTTTTTATTTTAAATTGTTGTCCAATTATAAAATCAATTTAATGGAGTCTGGTATATTGTTTCAATTTTTTGTACTTCTTATTTTTGGAGTATTTCTATTCCAATTGATTGTGTTTAGAATTATTGAACCTGCTTATGTTTTGATTTTTAAAAAGCCATTGTTTTTACATGTTTATCCTTGGTTGAAAAAATTGAATAACGAACAAAAAGTGGTTTTAAAGAATAATTTTCCTTTTTACAATCGGCTTAGTTTAAAAAAGAAAAAGCATTTTGAGCATAGAGTAAAAGAATTTATTGATAAATATGAGTTTGTAGGTAAGGACATAGAAGTTACTGAATTCATGCGAATATTGATAGCAGGAACTTATGTAATGTTAACTTTTGGTTTGAGAAAATATTTGATTGAATTGTTCTCGAGAATAGTTATTTATCCTTCGAGTTATTATTCGTCTTCAAATGATGCTTATCACAAAGGAGAATTTAATCCTAGAATGAAGTCGATTGTTTTTTCCTGGGAAGATTATATTTTGGGTCATGAAACTTCAAATGATAATATCAATTTAGGATTACATGAATTTGCTCACGCATTGCATTTTCATTGTTTGAAGAGTAATGATCCTAGTGCAGTTATCTTTTATGATGAGTTTAATAAAAGTATGCAGTATTACAAGAATGAATTTTTAAATGATGAATTGCGTTCTAAGGGGTATTTTAGATCGTATGCTTATCAAAATCAATTCGAATTTTTAGCTGTAATTCTAGAACATTTTTTTGAGACGCCAGCTGTTTTTAAAAGTCAGCATCCTGAATTGTTTAAAATTATCGTAAAGATGATTAATTTTGAAGAAAAGGTTTAAATAAAAAAGTCCCAATTAAGGGACTTTTCTGTATTTTATAGTGTGGTGATTTTCTTTAAATCGGCTACTGTTGCAATTGGATCGGCTGCACCAAAAACGTAACTTCCGGCTACCAGAACATCAGCTCCAGCTTCTACTAATTGAGCTGCGTTTTTATTTGTAACTCCACCGTCAATTTCGATAATAGTGGAGGCTCCTTTTTTGTTGATTAAAGCTTTTAGTTTTCTTATTTTGTCGTAAGTGTTTTCAATAAAGGATTGTCCTCCAAAACCTGGATTCACACTCATGATGCAAACCAAGTCAATGTCATTGATTACATCTTCTAGTAAATCAACATTGGTGTGTGGGTTCAAAGCTACTCCTGCTTTCATACCTTCAGCTTTAATAGCCTGAAGTGTTCTGTGTAAGTGAGTCGTTGCTTCAAGATGAACTGTAAGTACATCAGCTCCTAGTTTTTTGAAAGTTGAAATATATCTGTCAGGATCAACAATCATCAAGTGGACATCGATAGTTTTTGTAGCATGTTTTTTAATTGCTTCTAAAACTGGCATTCCAAAAGAAATATTAGGAACAAAAACACCATCCATGATGTCAATGTGAAACCAGTCTGCCTCACTAGTGTTAATCATTTTGATGTCGCGTTCTAGATTAGCAAAATCAGCTGCTAATACTGATGGAGCAATAAGTGTATTTTTCATTATGGTTGTGTTGTGTATGATTTTTTGCAAAGGTACAAAATCAAATTAGAAATTATGTTTTCTTGATTGAGCAGTTTTTTTGCATAAAATATATGGAAATCAAGTTATGATTAGTACCAAAAAAAACTCCAGTGTTGAACTGGAGTTTTTAAGATATTAATTATAGGATTAACCTAAATACGTTTTTAAGATTTTACTTCTAGAAGTATGTTTTAATCTACGGATCGCTTTTTCTTTAATTTGACGAACACGCTCACGAGTTAAGTCGAAAGTTTCTCCAATTTCTTCTAAAGTCATTGGGTGCTGATCGCCAAGACCGAAATACAAACGAACTACATCAGCTTCTCTTGGAGTTAGTGTTTCTAATGAACGCTCGATTTCAGTACGCAATGATTCATGGATTAATTCTCTGTCTGGATTTGGCGATTCACCTGAACGCAATACGTCATAAAGGTTAGAATCTTCTCCTTCAACAAGAGGTGCATCCATAGATAAGTGACGACCAGAGTTTTTCATAGACTCTTTTACGTCATTTACGGTCATATCCAGTTCTTTTGCAATTTCCTCAGCAGAAGGTGGTCGCTCATTAGATTGCTCTAATAATGCATACATTTTGTTGATTTTATTGATAGAACCAATTTTATTTAAAGGCAGACGTACAATACGAGATTGTTCAGCTAAAGCTTGCAAAATCGATTGACGAATCCACCATACAGCGTAAGAGATGAATTTGAAACCACGAGTTTCATCAAAACGTTGAGCCGCTTTAATTAAACCTAAGTTTCCTTCGTTAATTAAATCAGGAAGCGTTAATCCTTGATTTTGATATTGCTTTGCTACCGAAACAACGAAACGTAAATTGGCTTTCGTCAATTTTTCAAGAGCTCTCTGATCTCCAGCTTTGATGCGTTGTGCTAATTCTACTTCTTCGTCAGCAGTAATAAGGTCAACTTTTCCAATTTCTTGTAAATATTTGTCTAATGAAGCAGTTTCACGATTGGTAACCTGCTTGGTGATTTTAAGTTGTCTCATGATGTTGTTGTCCCAATTTTTATAGTGTACGAATGATTATACGTATGGAATAGCTAAAAGGTTACAATATTTTGAAAATAATTTATTTAATTCCAATAGGCTGTCTTCATTAAGGTGTTTTGTAGTTTGTTTATAAGGGCTTTAGCTGTTTTCTTTACTTGTTAAATTTTTAATGTGATTGTATTTTGTATTTTAAAGTTGATTATATTTAATCATTAATCTTAAAATTATTAAATCATGAAAAATGTAATTTTATTTTGTTTTCTTTTGGTTTTCTCTGGTTCATTTTATGCTCAGAGTACTACCACTACAGTTGTAAAAGAGAAAAAGGAAAGAGTAATTGTTGAAAAGAAAAAAGCAGATAAAGAGGCTAAAGAAAAAGCAGCGGCTGCGGCAGATAAGAAAAAGCAGTTAGCCGAAGAAGCTAAAGCTAAAAAGGAAGCTGCTGAAAAGAAAAAATCGGATTTGTCTAGCGATGCTAAAAAGGTAGTGACATCTAAAAAGCAAACCGTAACTAATGTTGCTACTAAAAAAACGGTAACAGCTAAACAAAAAGTTACCGTAACAAAAGATAAGGTTACTGGAACTTATAATGGGAATAAGGTATATACTGGTCCAAAAGGAGGGAAGTACTATATCAATAAAAATGGGAATAAAACCTATCTAGATCAAAAGTAATCATACTATAATATGTAAGCGAAAATCTAAATTTTGGTTTTATTTTTTTAAAAGCGTCTTGTTTCATTGGAACAAGACGCTTTTTAAATTGTTACTTTTTTAGAAATTTAGAAAGAATTCCAAAAGCACCTCTTATAAAAGTAGCACTCGTAAGTACTTTTAAAACTGATTTTCCCACAACTTCTGTAGTGCTTGGTTCTTGTTTCGAAGAAGTTCTGGTTTGTGGCGCTTTGTTTTCTGTTTCTTTAGTGCTCTCTTCTTCAATTTGAGCAATTTTTTTGTTCAACATTTCGTAAGCACTTTCGCGATCAATATTTTCACTGTATTTTTTCACCAGTTTAGATTTGGTATTGATTTCTTGAATTTCGCTTTCAGTTAAAACATCCATTCTGCTCATAGGAGATCTAAGCATCGTTGCGGCTAATGGAGTTGGGATTCCTTTTTCGTTTAAAGCAGTTACTAAAGCTTCTCCAATTCCTAAACTTGTTAGTATTTCGCTAGTATTGTAAAATTCAGAACTAGGATAATTGTCAGCAGTTTGTTTTATCGCTTGTCTGTCATTGGCAGTGAAAGCTCTTAATGCGTGTTGGATTTTAAGACCTAACTGCGCTAATATTCCGCTAGGAACATCCATTGGATTTTGGGTAATAAAGTAAATTCCAATTCCTTTAGAACGAATCAATTTTACGATAGTTTCAATTTGTTCCAATAATGCTTTGCTGGCTTCTTTAAATATTAAATGAGCTTCATCAATAAATATTACCAATTCAGGTTGGTCTGCATCTCCTTTTTCAGGCATTTGTTGGTAGATTTCTGCTAGTAAACTAAGCATGAAAGTCGAGAATAATTTTGGCTTGTCTTGAATATCTGTTAAACGAAGGATGTTGACATAGCCTTTTCCGTTTTCGTCAATTCGCATTAAATCATCAATATCAAATGACATTTCTCCAAAAAAGAGTTCTGCTCCTTGTTGTTCTAATTCGATAATTTTTCTCAGAATAATTCCAGTTGTTGAAGTTGATATCTTGCCATAACTGCTTGTGATTTCTTCTTTTCCTTCTTCGGTGATGTAATTAATGACTTTTTTAAAGTCTTTCAAGTCAAGCAATGGCATCTTATTGTCATCACAATATTTGAATATAATGGATACAACTCCAGCTTGAGTATCATTTAAATCGAGTATTCTGGAAAATAATACGGGACCAAATTCAGACACTGTAGCTCGCAAGCGTACGCCGCTTTGTTCTGATAAGCTTAATAATTCTACTGGAAAATGAGCAGTTTGATAAGGGATATTGATTTTTTGATGCCTTTCGGTTATGAAGGACTTTTCTTCTCCTTCTTTAGCGATACCGCTAAAATCACCTTTGATATCCATCATTAAAACAGGAATTCCAAAAGACGATAGTTGCTCCGATAAGACCTGAATAGTCTTGGTTTTTCCTGTTCCGGTTGCCCCAGCTATCAATCCATGTCGGTTTAATGTCTTTAAAGGAATCTTTACATGAGCGTTATTTAGTGTTTCTCCATCTAAAATTGCTCCGCCTAATAATATGCTTTCTCCTTTTGATTGGTATCCATGTGTTATGTGTTCGGTGAACTTTTCGCTCTTATTCATAATAAATGCGGTTATTTTGAGGTTTATTAATTATGTTATTAATGCTTTTCAGGACTTATAATTTAATATTTACTGTAATTTTAAGCCTTTTTTTTTGTTAAATATCGAAAAAAAAGATTTTTTCTTCCAAAGAATCAGATCTTGAAATATTGCTGTATAAAATCACAATTTAATAAATTATTTTGTCAATATCTTTGATTTTTTATGATGATATTGATAAAAAAACAATGTTAATGTTTTTTAAACATCAATTTACAATTGATTAATTTGAATATAATGAAAAAAAATTTTTTTATTTCAACTAAACATATAAATTTGCGGGACTACAAGTTAATTATAACTATAATAAAATTATTTAAAACTATTAAAATTTAAAAAAAAATGGCAAACGTTAAAAAAGAAAGCAGTTCAAAAGGAGGAGGAATGATTTCAGGAATCATTATTGTTTTATGTGTGGCGGTGGGAGTTGTGATTTGGAAATTTGTGATGGGAGCACCTGCAAACTTTGAAGGAGGAAATCCAGAAACAGGTCACCCGATTAATACTTTAGGTCAGGTTTATAAAGGAGGACTTATTGTACCAGTTTTATTAGGTATGTTATTAATGGTTATCGTATTCTCTATTGAAAGATATTTCGTAATTACTAAAGCAGCTGGAAAAGGAAATTTAGATACTTTCATGACAAATGTTCAAGCTAGTATCAAAGGTGGACATATTGAAGAAGCTATTGCTGCTTGTGATAAACAACAAGGTTCAGTTGCAAATGCAATTAAATCAGCTTTAGTTAAATATCAAGATGTTAAAAAAGAAGGATTCAACAGTGAAGAAGCTTCTGAGACTATCCACAAAGAAATTGAAGAGGTTACTTCTCTTGAAATGCCAATGTTAGAGAAAAACATGACTATTATTTCTTCTTTAGTATCTTTAGGTACACTTGGAGGTTTATTAGGAACAGTATCAGGTATGATTAAAGCGTTTGGTGCGTTAGCTTCTGCTGGTACTCCAGATCAGGCTGCACTTGCAACAGGTATCTCTGAAGCACTTATCAATACTGCAACAGGTATCTCTACTTCTATCTTAGCTATTGTTGCTTACAACTTCTTTACTGCAAAAATTGATGATTTGACTTACTCTATTGATGAGGCAGGTACTACAATCGTTAATACTTACAGAAAATTCAGAGGAAGCTTGAAACAATAATCATTTTTGATATACATATTTTGTATCAAAATAAAAAACAAAAAGAATGGCTAAAATAAAAATGAAAAAGAAGGCCACATCGACAGATATGACTGCCATGTGTGATGTTGCGTTCCTTTTGCTTACCTTCTTTATTTTGACAGCTACAGCTAAAGTTCCTGAGGCAATGCCTGTGGATACTCCAGCTTCAACTGTACAAACAAAATTGCCTGAATCTGATTTGGCAACCGTTATAATTGGTAAGGAAGACGGAAAAAATAAAGTGTTCTTTGATTTAAAAGGAAAAGATGTTCGTAAAAGAGCGCTTGAGTTGATGGGAGAAAAGTACAATGTACAATTCTCTGAAGAAGATAAAACGAAGTTTTCTTTAATGACTGATTTTGGAGTTCCAATTCAAAATCTTAAGCAGATTATTGATATGAAAGCTGCTGATCGTGTAAAAGCAAATCAACCAGGTGTTCCAATGGACTCACTAGATAATCAATTGAAAGAGTGGATTTATAATTCTCGTATAGCTAATAATGAATATAATAATTCTATTAATAGTAAACAAGAATTGCAAATCGCTATTAAAGGAGATGCTAAAGAAGAATATCCTGTTATTAAAAAAGTAATGGATATTTTACAAGATCAACATATTAACTCTTTTAGTTTGATAACTGGGTTAAGAGGAAAAGATTTTTAATAAATAAAAAGATACTAAAATGGCTGAATTAAATACCGGCGACAGTGGTGGTGGTAAAGGCGGCAAAGTAAGAAGTAAAAAACAAAATTCGAAGGTAGATTTAACTGCCATGGTGGATTTAGCCTTCTTGCTAATTACCTTCTTCATGCTTACTACTTCGTTGTCAAAACCTCAATCGATGAGTTTAGGTTTGCCAGATAAAGATCCAAAGGATAAAACTGACGATGTGAAGGTCGATGAGAATCGTACAATGACTGTGGTTTTAGGAGAAGATGATAAAATGTTTTATTACATGGGAATTATCAATACTCCTATGGTTCCAAAAGTTATTGCTTATGGTAAAGATGGAATACGTAAAGAATTACTTAAAAGAAAAAAAGAAGTTCTGGCTTATTCTACAGCTAAAGGAAGACCTGATCAAGGGATGATTGTAATTATTAAACCTGGTAAAAAATCAACATACAAAAATGTTGTTGATATTCTGGATGAAATGGCTATATCTTCAATTCCTACCTATACAATCGTGAATGATTTTTTACCTGAGGAACAAAAATTGTTAGACGGAAAATAAGAGCAATCTTATTTTCTTAATAACCTAATAATTAAGAAAAATGAAATTAGATATATTAAAAAATTCATGGGTTGATATCGTTTTCGAAGGGCGTAATAAACTCTATGGTGCTTATGATTTAAGAAAATCTAGCGGCAAGACTTCAACGAAAGCACTTATTATTGGTGCAATCTTTTTTAGTTTGGCAGTTAGTGCTCCTCTTATCATTAGTTTGATTCCTAAATCGCAAGATGAGGAGGATTTAACAATTAGAGAAGTTAAGCTTACAAACGTAAAGTTACCTCCTAAGAAAGTAGAACCACCTAAATTGAATGCACCACCACCACCACCGCCGCCACCTGCAATAGATCAGGTGAAGTTTGTTAAACCGGTTGTGGCAAAAGCAGAAGAAGTAACTGAAGAACCACCTAAAATCGTAGATTTAAAGGATAAGAAAACAGGTGCTGAAACTATTAAAGGTGATCCAGATGCAGTATTAACTGTAGCTCCTGCTGGTACTGGTCCTAAGACTAGTCAAGTTGTAGAAGAATCTGATGATCAGGTTTATAACACTGCAGGTATCGAAGTAAAACCTGAATTCCCAGGGGGTATGGATAAGTTTTACTCTTTTGTGGGTAAAAACTACCGTACTCCAGAAGAGGAAGGTTTGAAAGGAAAGGTTTATGTTACTTTTGTTGTTGAAAAAGATGGTTCGTTAACAGATATTAAAGTTTTAAGAGATATTGGTTACGGAACAGGAAAAGAAGCGATAAGAGTTTTGCAAAAATCTCCAAAATGGAATCCTGGTATTCAAAATGGAAAACCAGTTAGGGTTCTTTACTCTTTACCAATCAGTATAACTTCAGGAGACTAATGTTGAAAGAAATTATTACAAATATGAAGAAGAAATCGCTTAAAGAGCGATTTCTTCTCGTTATAGGCATTTTGTTTTTTATGCTTTACTTTGCTTTGGGTGTAATTGTTATATTTATGGATGATTTCCCAATACAAATGCCAATGAATTATAGAATTGCTTTTGGAGCACTTTTAATAGTGTATGCTTTTATTCGTTGTTGGAGAATTATTAAGGATAATAAAGAATAGTTATGAAAAAAATAATTTTGTTGTTTTCGGTATTTTTCATTTTCGGAATAGGAGTTTTTGTTTCCTGTAAACAGTCGGATTCGAAAAAGGATAAAGAGTCTATTATAAAAGGTAAAGCAACCTTGTTAGTTGATGAAACGATAAAACCAATAATTGAAGATCAGATAGCTGTTTTTGAAAGTACTTATGATGCCAAAATTGTTTTAGATGCTAAATCCGAAAAAGAAGTTATTCAAACTTTGGTAAAAGATAGTACAGGCTTAGTGGTTTTGTCAAGACCTTTGAATTCAGATGAGATTAAGTTTTTTGGGCAATTTAAAATTAAACCTAAAACAACTAAGTTTGCTACAGATGCTATTGCTTTAATTTCGAATAAAAAAGATACCGATACTCTAATTGCAATGAAGGATGTGGTTGCTTTTTTGAAAGGACAAACACAATCCAAGATAAAAGGTTTGGTATTTGATAATCCAAATTCAAGTACGGTTCGCTATTTTACTGCTCTTGCAGGAGTAAAAGAAGTTCCTAAAGAAGGAGTTTATTCTTTTAAATCGAATGAAGAAGTAGTTAAGTTTGTTTCTGAAAATGACGGTATGATAGGTGTTATTGGTATTAATTGGTTATTACAGCCTACAGTTGGTATTAAGGATTATTTAACTAATATTAACGTCTTAAGTGTGCAAGGTTTAAATAAAAATTCTTATTTTGCGCCTACTCAAAACAATCTGGCAGAAGGAACTTATCCTTTGGCACGTGATTTGTTTATTATTAATTGTCAGGGATATTCAGGACTAGGAATGGGGTTTGCATCATTTTTGGCTGGAGAAATTGGACAAAGAATTATTTTGAAATCAGGAATGCTACCTAAAGATATGCCAGGTAGAAAAATTTTGATAAAAAGTAGAATAAAGTAATAAGGAGTAAAGAAAAAATGAAAATGAATAAATTAAATAAAACTAAAATGAACAATTTTAAAATTTTAAGTGTTGCACTTTTTGCTTCGGCTTCTGTGGTAAACGCACAGGATATTAATGAAGTAAAGAAACAAATTGATGCTGAGCAATATCAAAAAGCTAAAACATCTTTAAAATCAATAATTAAATCTAATCCTTCAGAAGGTAAAGCTTTTTTTCTTTTGGGAAATATATATTTGAATCAGTCTGTAATTGATTCTGCTAGTATTACTTATAATGACGGTTTAAAAGCTAAAAATGATGCTCATTTTAACCAAATTGGATAGGACAAATCGATTTAGAAAACAAAGATGTTGCTGCTGCAAAGGCAAAATTTGACATTGCAAAAAATCAAGCTCGTAAAAAGGATTTTGAAGAATATGTGTATATCGCTAGAGCTTACATGAATAATTCTAATCCAGATTATAAAGCGGCTCTTGCGGCTTTAGAACTTGCAAAAGAAAAAAATGCTGCTGAACCACAGGTTCTTTTAGCATTAGGAGATGCATTTTATGGTGATAAAAATCAAAACGAAGCTTTCTCTGCTTATCGTAATGCTTTCCAGGCAGACAATACTTTAATTAGAGCTAAAGTTCAATTAGGGGTTTTGCTAAAAGGAGCAAAAGCGTATAAAGAAGCTGTTGCGGCTTACAATGAAGTAATTGCTTTAAGTCCAAATTATGGTCCAGTTTACAGAGAGTTAGCTGAAACATATTACTACTGGGCATTAAATGTACCTGGACGTTATGATGAATATATAAAACAAGCACTGTCATATTATGAAAAATATATGACAATGACAGATTATTCTTTGGCTTCACGCATGCGTCATGCTGATTTCTTGATCTTAGCAAAAGACTATAAAGCTTTAGAAGTTGAAGCTAATAAAATGAAAGAATTGGATAAAGTGAATCCAAGAATCATGAGATATTTAGGATATGCTGCTTATGAGAATGGTCATATTGACGAAGCTATTGCTTCTTTGCAACAATTTATCGATAACCCTAATAACAAAGTAATTTCATTAGATTATTTATATTTAGGTCAGGCGAAAATTAAAAAAGGAACAAGTGCAGATGGAGCTACTATAGATCCAGCTTTGTTTGCAGAAGGAACTGAGTTAATTAAAAAAGCAGTTGAACTTGAAAAGTCTGTTGCAGCTGATCTTAGTGATTTAGGAAAAGAATTATATGGTAAAAAACTGTATAATGAAGCAGCAACTATTTTTGAAATTGCTGTAACTGATCCTGAGTCTAAAAATTATTTACTTGATAATTTCTATTTAGGTACTTCTATTTATTTTGCTAATGGAACTTTACCTGAAGGACAAAAAGCGGATCCAATTGCTTTACAAAAAGCAGATACGGCTTTAGGAAATTTAATTACAGGTTCTCCATCTACTTTAGATGCTTATATTTACAGAGCGAGAGTAAACAGTTTGGCAGACAAACCAGCAATGATGATTCAGTATTATGAAGAGTTTATTAAAGTTGCAACTGCAGCTGGAGCAGAAGAATTAGCAAAAGCATCTACTAAAGCAAAATTAGTTGAAGCTTATAATACAATCGCTGCTAACTCTGATAAAGTAAAAGCAAAAGAGTATTATACTAAAACATTGGAAATTGATCCAGCTAACAAGTTTGCGACTCAATCTTTACAATCTTTAAAATAGTATTTTAGATTAATTAGAAAAGCCGATAATTTGAAAATTATCGGCTTTTTGCTTTAAATTTATTATTGTGTTTTATAAGCATTTATAGTTTAGTGTGTAACTCTTTTACAAATTAGTTATCTTTGCACCCTAAATTATAAAAATGCTATCAAAAGAAATTCAATTAGAAGTGAACAAAGGTGCAATGTTGCCTTTAATGGAGGAGTTTTATACTATTCAGGGAGAAGGATTTCATACTGGAACAGCAGCTTATTTTATTAGAATTGGAGGGTGTGATGTAGGTTGTCATTGGTGCGACGTAAAAGAGAGCTGGAATGCTGAATTGCATCCGCCAACAGCATTGGATGTAATTGTTGAAAATGCTAGTAAATATGCTGATACGGTAGTGGTAACAGGAGGGGAGCCGCTAACTTGGGATATGAGTTTGTTAACACAAAAGTTAAAAGAGAGAAATAGAAAAGTTCATATTGAAACTTCTGGAGCTTATCCTTTGTCAGGAACCTGGGATTGGATTTGTTTGTCTCCAAAGAAAAATAAATTACCAACTCAAACGGTTTACGATAATGCACATGAATTGAAAGTAATCATTCACAACAAGCATGATTTTATTTTTGCCGAAGAGCAAGCGGAATTAGTGAATGATAACGCAATATTGTTTCTTCAGCCAGAATGGAGTAAGAAAGAAGAAATGACTCCGTTAATTGTAGAATATGTTATGAATAATCCTAAATGGAGAGTTTCATTGCAAACACATAAGTATTTGAATATACCTTAAAAATATAAAAGCCAGTAAATTTTTTACTGGCTTTTCTGTTTTTGGTTTTTACAAACTCAATCGAGCTAAATAATCATAATGTTCACCTTCTAGAATTAATTCGCATTGTAATCCATTGGCGAAAGCTGCATTTTGCAAAGTGTTGTAATCAAGATAAAGCCACGGGAAAGGATCTTCTTTTTCGCCTTTATATGAAAGTGAAAATTCTAATTCTCCATAATATCCATTGGCGGGGATTATGTAAGCTCCATCTTCATCTTCGTCAAACATATAAATGATGTCGGATGAATCAATAAGAATTTGACCATTCGGTAGAAGTAAACTTTTTAGTTTTTGTAAATATTTAGCGGTTTCTTTCAATTTGCCAAATATTCCTGTCCCATTCATCAATAATAATATGGTGTCGAACTTTTCATTAGAATCTAAATCGAGAATATTAGTCACTTTTGCGGATGCTAAACCTCTTAATTGACAAGCTTCGATAGCATTTTTGGAAATGTCGATAGCCGTAACATCTAAATTCCTTTGGTTTTGTAAATACAAACTATGGCTTCCTGCACCACAACCCACATCGAGCATTTTTCCTTTAGCTAATTCTAATGCTGTTTGTTCGATGAGAGGCATTGCTTCGAAATTTCGAAATAAATAAGAAATACTCATTTCGTCTTCTTCTGAAATAGTAGTTTCGGTAGTTAAATTTTCTGGTGAATTGTTGGTTTGGAAATCAAGTATTGCTTTGCCAAAAAGGTCTTTCATAATTTTTTGTTTAATGTTTAGAGTTTAAAGGTTACTTTTGTTGTTCAATTTAAATTTTAAACTTGAAACCATCTTTAAACGAAATAGGGAAACTGGCCAAAGATAAGCATATCGAAAATAAAAAGTATTTTGATAAGCTGAAAAAGAAACCACCAAAGAATTTAGATTATGTAATGCAGGATTTACATGATGCTGAATTTAAAAAAACAGATTGTTTGGATTGTGCTAATTGTTGTAAAACTACTGGGCCTTTATTTACCTTAGCCGATATTGAGCGTATTTCAAAACATTTAAGACAGAAACCGCAGCAATTTATTGAGCAATATCTACGAATTGATGAAGACAATGATTATGTTTTGCAAAATGTACCCTGTACTTTTTTAGATACTGACAATACTTGTTTTATATACGATGTTCGTCCAAAGGCCTGTAGGGAATTTCCGCATACTGACAGAAAGAAGTTTCAACAAATAACCGATATTACTTTAAAGAATACGCCTATTTGTCCGGCAGCTTTTAATATTGTAGAAGAGATGAAAAAGAAGTTGCCTCTTTAGAAATTGTGGAATGTAGTGGATTTGTCCAGATCGAAATAACAAATAATAATATTTGATATCTTAATAAATTGAACTTAGAGTATTTTATTGCCAAGAGACTTGTTACTGCTAAAGATAATAAAAGCAGTATTTCAGCACCAATTATAAAAATTGCTATTTCAGCAATTGCTATCGGTATGATCATGATGATTGTTTCGGTTGCAACGGGTATTGGGTTGCAGCAAAAGATTAGAGAAAAGATATCTGCTTTTAATGGTCATATCATAATTGCTAATTTTGATAATAATCAATCTGAAACTACTTTGGTTCCGGTTTCTAAAAAACAAGACTTTTATCCTAAATTTAATTCCGTTCCAGAGGTGAGCCATATACAGGCTATTGCTAGTAAGGCAGGAATTATAAGAACGGCTGATGCTTTTGAGGGTATCGTTTTTAAAGGAGTAGGAACAGATTATAGTTGGGTTAATATAAAGGAGTATTTGGTTTCAGGGCGATTACCTAATTTGTCAGGTCAACTTAATCCAGAAGTTATTGTATCTCAGTATTTGGCTAATAGGTTAAAATTAAAAGTAGGAGATGATTTTAATACTTTCTTTATTAAAGAAGGTCAAAATAAGCTGCCTAATATTAGAAGGTTTAAAATTGTGGGGATTTTTAATTCTGGGTTTCAGGAATTTGATGCCACATTTGTATTGGGAGATATTCGACACATTCAGCGAATTAATAAATGGAGCACTGATCAAATAGGGGCTTTTGAAGTTTTTGTAGATGATTTTGATAATATCAATACGGTCGGGGAGAAAGTTTACGAGCGCACGGGCTCAACTTTGGATTCTAAAACAATAGTAGAAAAATACAGTTATATTTTTGAATGGCTCCAATTGTTTGACTTTAATATTGTAGTCATACTTATTGTAATGATATTGGTGGCTACTATAAATATGGTCGTTGCTTTGTTGGTTTTGATTCTGGAACGAACTCAAATGATTGGAATATTAAAAGCTATAGGTGCTAATAACTGGTCAATTAGGAAGATTTTCTTGTATAATGCTTCTTATTTAATTTTTAGAGGATTGTTTTGGGGGAATTTAATAGGGATTAGTATTCTTTTAATTCAAAAGTATTTTGGAGTTATCGAACTCAATCCAGAGAATTATTATGTAAACCAGGCGCCAGTAGATATTAATATATTGTACATAGTCCTGCTAAATGTGTTGACAGTGGGAGTTTGCTTTCTGGTTTTATTGATTCCGTCTTATATTATAACCAAAATTACTCCTGTAAAAGCTATTCGATTCGATTAATTAGAATATTGCTCATTATATAACGAGACTAAAACGGTGTTTTATTACTGTTTTGGTCTTTTTTTTTGCAGCTTTTTCCCGCTATCCGCTGCAATCTTGTTTTCTGAACATCAGAAAACAAGTATTTCCGCTGCTATCGGGGCTAGTTTTGGTTGTTAGAACAGCATTCTATTGTGTTTAAGAAGTAGAAATCTTCGGATTCTTAATCAAAGACCAATGAAACTCACTCTAAATTCTTACAAATTAAAAATTCTTTAAAAATTATTCAACAGATTTTCAGTTGTTTAAAAAATAGATTAAAAAATAGTTGTTAAAAGGTATTGTTAAAACGAATAAAGAGACTACTTTTGCACCCGCAACAACGCAGGCGTTCTTATAAATACT
>Ga0247805_1000405_pt1 | contig 22634 bp, 20 predicted proteins | sample UWRJL044104R1_FD_180930 | JGI IMG/M metagenome (GOLD analysis project Ga0247805, IMG submission 180930) | Plant litter microbial communities from Arlington Agricultural Research Station in Wisconsin, United States - UWRJ-L044-104R-1 | ecosystem: Environmental > Terrestrial > Plant litter >... | reverse complement strand
ATCAGCAACCGCCGACAATGTAAAAATCAGCGCCGCATTCGAGGTCCGATGGGGCACGATGTCCGGCCGTGTGCGGTACGGCAGACCGCTGCGCGAGAACATGTAGATTCGTGGCTCTCGCCCACTCGGCTCGTAGAGTAAGCCTTCCGCTCGTTTGCTGAATTGGCCTCCGCGCCCGACCGTCAAATCGGCAACGACGTCCATGGCGGTCAAGCCTAGTCCTTCGATGCCAACCGCTTCTGTGGATAACCCGAAATGAGGCGAATTAGCGTGGCGGTCCGTTGCTAACGATCTGGGCAGCTCCCGACCCATATCCCGCAACCGCTGCGCATGACCCACTGTGATTGCCAGCCAATCCACAGCACGCTCCACCTTGGCTGTGGACAGTACAAACTGGCCCATATCGGTGTGCTCTATGTTATCCACAGCGTGAGGATGATGAATGACGCGCACGTTTGTCGGCAGACTGCGAATGACTTCCTCGTAAGTCCACGCCAGGTACTCTCCCAGCCAGCTGCGCGGCAGGAACTCATTGGGCTGTACGCTACGTGAAGACTTATAACGCAGGCACCACTCGTAAAAATTCGGTCCTTGTCGTCCCGTGTGACCATTGAGGGCGGCCGTGTCCGGAAACATCGAAATCTGCGAGGCGACGGTGTTGAGCATCAGGTATTCGGGTTGATCGACAGCGTGCAGACCTGGCCCCGGACGCTGAGGGTCGAATACATTGACCTCTATGCGCCGCGTCGTGCCAGCCGCCAGCGCACCGATGCGCTCCAGCACCGTCAGCCCGCGTGAACCGCAGCCGACAATGCCGATTCTGATGGCGGGTTTATCCGACCCTGGGGATAACTTTTCGCCGGCCAGCACTGCACTCAGTTCCATCTCAAGGTTTCTCCGAAGAACGATTCGATGGCGACGCCACGGGACTCTGCCAGTGCGGTGTCGACGATGAATTTGCTCAGGGCCAGGTCCAACACGCCAAGGCCGAACGGCGAGAAAATCGAGGGCTTTACGGGATCAAGCTCGACCTCGCCACGAATAAGGCCGGCCAGCGTGCCGTTCATGAACGCGCGGCTGCCTGTCAATTGCTCTGCCAGATGCGGCGACGTGTTGGCCTTCATGCAGTGCTCGACGTCGTCGCAGAGGTTGTTCACCTCTAACAGCAACTGGGGCGCGATGTCCCGCAACGAAATGTTCAGCACAACCTGCCCGGCGCGAAATGCCATAGGCGGTTTGACGTAAGGCTCGCCGGCGGTGGTGGCGAAGATCACCAGATCGGCTGCCAACGCCTGTTCCAGCGAGCCAGTCCGGGCTGTGCATAAGTCGACACCTTCGATAAAGCCTGTCAAAGCGTCTGCAGACGCCATGTCAAAGTCGTGAACAACGGCGTGGCCGATGTCCCATCCTTCAACGCTGAGCATTCGCGCGATGGTGCGGGCAATCACCCCAGCCCCGATAAATCCTACGCATGCAGCCTTACGTGACTGACCGTTGAGCCAGTAAGCGCCCGACGCCGCCGAAGCAGCCGTTCGCACTGCGCTGATCTGCGCACCTTCAAGGCAGGCGAAGGGATAGCCAGTCTCGCGGTCGTTGAGGATGACCACGGCTGACGCCCTCGGCTTCTGCTGCGCGACGTTGCCGGGGAAGCTGGAGATCCACTTGATCCCGGCCACGGCATCCTCTCCCTCCAGCGCCGCCGGCAGCGCGATGATCCGGTTGGCAGGTTGTTGAGGGAAACGCAGGAAATAGCTGTCCGGGTTGAGCGTCTGGCCGTCATGGTGCTGCAGATACACCTGCTCAATGCGTCGCACCATGTCGTGGGCGTGGCTGTCGAGGATGTCTTTGATGACAGCGCCGGGGATCACGTGAAAGTCAGACATTCAGCGCTTCTCCCTCGAACGTGTGGACGTACTGCTTCAGATACCGGGTGATCGGTTGCGAGCTGAGCGCAGTCAGCTCGGCACGTCCGAACTTCTGCATCACCCACTCATCGTTGTAGATCGTCTCAAGGTAACGCTCGCCGGCATCCGGGGAGATCGCCACGACAACGGCGTCTTTGGGAATCCCCAGCGAGGGCGCTGCCAACCCGGCCACCACGGTCCCGGTGGAACCGCCCGCCAGCACGCCATTCGACTTCGCCAGCCAGCGACACATGGCGACAGTGGCGCGCTCATCCACCACTTGCTGCTTGTGCAAGTGGTGGGCGCGGAATATCGGCGGCATCTGGCTGGAGCCAAGTCCAGGAATGAAGCGCGGACCGGGCGCCTGACCGAAAGTCACCGAACCCGCGCTGTCTACCGCGATGATCTTGGTGCGCGGCGAATGCTTGCGGAAATACTGCACGCAGCCCATCAAGGTGCCGGTGGTGCCAGCCCCGACGACCAGGTAGTCCAGCGCCGGGAAGGCGATATGGATCGAACGCGCCGTGGTGTGTTCATGGGTCTTGGCGTTGGCCGGGTTGCTGTACTGGTTGAGCCAGAGATGACGGGGATCACGGGCCACGGCATCGCGGATGTACCGAATGCGCGTGCCCAGATAACCGTCGTTGTCATCGCGCTCCGTGACGATGACGATCTTTGCGCCGAAGGCTTCCATCATCTTGATGTTGTGCAGGTTGGTGTTGGGGTCGACGACGCAGCAGAACGAGTAGCCCCGCTCGGCGCATATCATTGCCAGCGCAACGCCGAGGTTGCCGGACGAGGACTCGATGAGAACGGTGTCCTTGTGGATAAGTCGGCGCTCGGCGTAGGAATCGATCAGGCCAATGGCCGTCTTCATCTTGATCGAGCCCGCGGGGTTGCAGGACTCAAGCTTCAGGTGCAGGTTTTCAAAACCCAGGCCTTTTACCCTGACGAAGTTTGAATCGCCGACGATGTGGGAAATGAAGTTCATGGCCGTGCCTCGATGCGTGCAGGCCGGGTGTAGCTCGGCATGGTCATCAACGGCGCGCGCTGCCGGGGCTGGGCCGCCAGCAACGCATCGGTCAGGTGCTGCGCACGGAGGGCGACCATGGAAAATGACTGAGCGTCGCTGATGCCGTGGGTCTTTTCCGACGTGCCGTTGGCCAAAATCTGCACGCCCTCGCTGTGCTGCAGGGCAACGCGGTAATGCCGGTCGACCGCAAGCGTGCCGTCCTCGTCGCGCACCAGCCAGGGTTGCAGCAGGGTCAGCAGCGGCGGCACTGCGAGCTGTTCGTAGCCGGTGCCCAGGACAATCCCGTCGACGTACAGCACGGTTTCAACGCCGGTATTGCTGTCACGCAGCACCACCGAATAGGCATCGCCCACTTGTTCCACCGAGGCCACTTCGGACCAGGCATGCAGCTTCAGACGTCGGTGCCCCGTGACCTCGCCTTCGTACAGGAAGGAGTAAAGCGCCTGACTCTCGTCGACGTCGATGCCTGCGTAATTGGTCGACCGGATTTCTTCAAATACCCGGTTGCGGCGGCCCGGCTCCAGGTCGTGGAAATAGTCGACGTGCTCCGGCAGGAACGCCATGTTGGGGAACTGCCCCAGTTGCCCTACCTTGAAACCCACACCGCGGTGCACCGAATGCACCTGTGTGGTGGGTGCGGCACCGAGCAAGTGCGTCACCGCTTCGCCCGCGCTCTGACCCGAGCCCAGCACCAGCCAGCGTTGCGCGATCGGACCGCCGCCGAGGTGGATGTTTTTCAGGTACTGGGACGTGTGGAAGACACGACCGCCGAGATGCGGGCTGAATGCGTTCGGTATCCGGGGCAGGCTGCCGTGGGAAAGCACCAGCCGCTTCGTGCGATAAGTGCCCTTGGCCGTTACGACATCCACGCCCTTCAGGATGCCCTTTTCCGCCACCGGTAACACATCGAGCACGCCTTCGTCGTAGGCAACGTAGTCCTGGAGTTGCGCAGCGACCCATGCGATGTAGTCGGACCATTCGACCCGGCTGGCCGGACGTCCGAGCAATCCGAATTTGTACAGCCGCCCCTTCTCCTTCAGGTACATGGCGAAGGAAAATCGACTGCGCGGATTGCGCGGCGTCACCAGGTCTCGAAACACATGGTGGTTGATGTCTGTACCGGCCAGCAGAAACGCGCCATGCCACGTTGAATCACGCCCTTTTTCGAAGAAGCGAACGCGCTGGAAAGGCTTTTTGCCGTTGTCTTCCGCGTCATCTTCCAGCGCACAGGCCAGAGCGATACCAGCCGGGCCGAAGCCGACCGAAATGACGTCCAGCGATTCACGCACACCTTCGGTTTCATACTGAGTCATGGTTATTCTTCCTGAAAGTTTCAAAAGACGTGGCAAGCGTTTGGGCAGGCCGCTTCAACACAGCAGACGTCGTTCATGGGCGTGCTCGTCGGTGTAAACCCACAGCGAAACCCGCGCGTAACTGTTCTCCCCGTCGCGGAAGCTGACAGGGCCGGCAGGGGTGGCAAAGTGATCAAAACGTAGCGCGTCCAGCAGTTCGCGCTGATCAGCGGCGGCTCGGTCCACCACGGCAAACGCTGCAAGCGTCTCGACGGCGTAAACCGGCGCCTGTTCGGCGTAGATCTGTTGATAAGTCGCATCGAATGACTGCGCCTCTGCCAGATCTCCCGCCCTGGGAAAGCTGATGACGAACACCGTGCCGGTTCGTTTCAATCCCTCCACCAGCGCAGGCGAAGCGGCATCGTCGGTAAAGAAAAGGGGCAACTCACAGCCATTAGCGCGCTTATCCACAAGAAACTGCCGACTGGCTTTCAAGCGGCCGCAAAATACAATGGCATTGGCGTGATTCACATCGTCGACCACTTCGACTGTGGATAACTGCGCTGCCTCACGCAGTTCATGCATTTGCTGACGCCCATGCAGGCTCGGGTCAGTGAACAAAGCGAGCCTGTGCAGGCCTTCAGCGTTGGCAAATTCGATAAGGCGTGTGGCCAACAGTCGGTCAGACGCACAAATGCGGAACGTGGTTTTCCCGGCGTCGGTCAAGGCTGCGCAGGTGGACGCGGGCAGGATCAACGGAATTCCGGCCTGTGCATAACTTTCAACAACTGCTGCGGCAGAGTCCGAAGCAAAATGACCAATCACAGCATCCACCGTCGCGTCGATGAAATGCCTTGCCGCCGCACGGCCGCCGTCAGCGCTGGCGCCGTCATCAAAATAGAAATGGCGCGCGCGGCGTACATGGGGGAACAGGTGACTGGACAGGTACACGCTGCGCAAGAAACCGCGCGCGTGCAGTGTGGTGCCGACGTCGAGTGCCGCGCAGATACCCAGGCGCTTCATGAGAACACCACCTCTGCGAATCGCGAAGGGCGGAACGCTTCCATGACCGATCTATAAGCCGCATCCATCGACACGCCGGACATCAATCCGCCCAGCTCGAATGCCAGCAGCTCTGCAACATTGGGTGCCATCTTGAAGCCGATCCCGCAAAATCCGGTGGCTATAAAGACGTGGCTCCTGGCGCTGGAACGCCCGATCAGCGGGCGACCGTCTTCGGTGTACGCGTCCCAGCCGACCTGTGTGACCACCGGCAAACTGTGGTGCCGGTCGTAGCCGAGACGAGAGACGCGGTCCATAACGTCTTGCTCGTTATCCAGCGGCGCCAGGTTCAGCTGATCCGCATGTTCTGCGCGCAGGCGTCGCTGGCCGCCCACTTGCACGAGATTGCGTCCAAGCGGCAGCAGGTAGGTATTCAGATGGTGAGCAACGATCGGCATGCTCGGGGCCTGGTCGCAGCCGAAGCGCGTGAAGGGGATCGTCCGCGCGTGCACGGCGTTGCTCGGCCGGGGCAAAGGGCCGCTGGCGCCACAGGCATCGACCACCCACGTCGCTTCCAGGCACAGCTTGCCAGCATGAACCTGAACATGGCCGTCCAGTTCGACGCAGCGATCCACGGCAAGGTGATCGAGGTACGTTGCTTTTTCACTGACGTAGCGGCACAGGTTCGAAACCGTGACACGGGCATCCACCGTGCCGCCATTGCGTTCGATAAGCAGGCATTCCCCGGCGCAGAATGGCGAGAAACGGCCGTTATCCAATGCATCGACGGAGGCGTGCAGTTCAATGCCCTCGCAGCCTTGGCTGTCCACCGCCTCCAGGTATTGCCCGCACACTTCGGCGCTGGCGATGTAAGCGACGCCACTGCGATTCAGTGCGCTTTCGTAGAAGGCGTGGACGATGCCTGGATTGCCGTAAAGTGATCCGCGCCGGGTCAACGGACGCAGCGCGGCGTCCAGCTCCAGACCGCGAACGATGCCGCCCGTGTCCCGCGTTGCGCCCTGGGCGCCAGCGATGCCTTTCTCCATCAGCGCCACATCGAGGCCGCTTTCAACCAGCGCCGCTGCGATCGAAGCGCCCATGATGCCGGCCCCGATCACGATCACATCAAATGAAGTTTTCATCGTCGTCGCGCGCCTCTCGGTCAGATTTCGTACTCGACCGCGCTGACATACACCAGCTGCTGCAGGACTTCTTTTTCAGTAAAGCGGCAATAGCGCAGGATCTGTTTCGCCAGATCCGGGAACACCGGCGCGCCGATGGCACCGATCAGCGCCATGTACGGCAGAATCCGCTTGCCGAGGGTCTGACGATCACGGGCGGCGTTGATGATGTCCGACAGCAGCACGGCGAGCCCCTTCATGCTGAAGTGATCCACCGACGTGGCTTCGAACCAGCGCGCGACCAGAATCTTGAGGGCCGCAGCGTCTGCCGCACTGACTTTCAGGCTGTCGCCGTCCACCCGTTCGCGCTCAGCCTGGGTGGCCAGTTTGGCCAGGACCTCATTGAAGGTGTGTTCACGCCAGGCGGAGAACTTCTCGACATCGAAGTCATCGGTGTCCTGCTCCGGCGCGATCAACGCCAGATAGAAGCGCGCGCTGTCAGTGCAGGCGTCGGCCACCAGGTCCCGCGCCCAGATCGCATAGTTGCGGCTAGTGGAAAGGTTCTTGCCGTTCAAGGTCAGAAACTGGTTGGTGTAGAAGGTCTGGCGCATGCGATAGCCGTGCATGGTCTGCAGCAGAGACGGGTAAACCATCATGTGGCTGAAGGCGCAGTCATAGCCCAGAAAGTGCACCAGCCGGCCTTTGCCGGAGCGGCAATATTCGTCGTACTCCCACGGCGCAAGCTTGTGTTCATTGAGGTATTCGCGAAAGGCCGCCAGGTAACCGGACAGGCCCATGACCCAGGTGTGTATGCGCCGGCTGCCATCGGGCTTGAGATCCAGCCCGCCATCGTAAGGCCGGGTAATGCCCCAGTCCGCCGGACCGATTTCGAATTCCTCCTCCAGGAAGCGGCGAATGAATGGCCGTAGCGGCGCATGTTCGAACGTGCTTTTGAGGTGGTTACGGAAATTCGACAGCGCCAGAAATTCACGCTCAATGGGACGCCAGATCATGGGCGTCGCACATAACTTGCAGCGGAAGTTATTCATCTTCGAGGCATTGGGCGTGTGCGCGCACTCTTCACACTGGCTGGCATCCGAGTCCGAGCCACAGTGGTCGCAGTTGCCCCGCCCAAAGGCTTCGTAGCCCCACTTATCACAGGCTTCGCAATACGGTTCCTGGCTGACTTTTTTGTAAATGGCCCCCGCCTTTACCGCGTACTCGTACATCTCCTCGACGGCATTCTTGAAGTAGCTGTTGCCGTACGGGCGCATCCAGAAGTCGACTTCAATACCCATCTTCTTCAGCGTGTCGTTGATCTTGTCGGTGTTCTCCAGCGCAAGTGCTTGAGGGGCCCGGTCCAGCTCGATTCCTCGCCGCAGCATGTAGGACTGATAGTCATCGGAGTATGAGACGAGGGTGCAATCGTGACCGCGTTGACGTTGGGCGCGGGTGAAGATATCTGCCGCGAGAAACGGCCCCGCCATATGACCGATATGCAAATCACCATTTGGCGTGGGCGGCGTGATCGTCACGAGTAACTTGCCCATCACGACGCCCTCTGATCGGACACGTCATGAACCGTCGCCTTGTGCAGGACGAACTCATTGGGGGCCAATGCCTGCCGGGCATCTTCATCGAGAAAGCGGTTGGCGGAATCTCGATCCCACCACACGACGTAGAAGTGGAAGTCTTCGTCAGTGTTGTTGAACACATAGTGATCGGTGTGTTTGGGAATGGCGGCGATGTCACCCATGGTGAACGGGTACGTCTGATCCCCAACGATCAACTGAGCGGTACCCTTGATGCCGATAAAGAATTCCTGGTCTATCTGGGTGTGCGACAAGGATTTGGTGTGGGGTCGCACGACGCACCAGCCACCGCCGATGGGCGTCGGATAGCCGTTCCACGGCAGTAACCTTGCGCCATCCAGGTCATATTCATGAACCAGTTTGTCCCACGCCATAGGGCGAAAAATATCGAAATCAGTCATGAGGTTTTCCTTCAGTCAGAGCATCCTGCTCGCTGTTTTATCGGCGCCAGATTGAGCTGACGGGCACGTGCCAGTTAAGGGATAAACTGAAGAAAAGTGCCCCACTGGGCAAACTAGAAATCCGCAAGCAGCGGTTAAGTTTGACTTAACAGGCGTTGGCTTAATTGTTCGAATAATCAAGAAGTTGACTGGATTTATCAGCGCGGGTGTATCACCCGCGGACACTGAAGCAGGACTTAACTGCGTTGATAACTAACCAACGCTTTATGACACTGCAGAAATTGAGGGTGTACGCACTACCCGCTTCCCGGCTAAAGCCAGTCCTGCTGACACACCGCGTACTCACTGTAGGACCGGCTTTAGCCGGGAAAACGTCAGTGGCCACAGCGCGGAATCGAGGGTGGATGATCGCGAACTATCGCGTGGTGAATTCACGCTGACTGGCGACGGCCTGAGACACTAGCCAGTCGCGAAACTGTTTGCTGGATTTGGGGAGAATGGCCGTCTCGTCATAAACCAGGTAGTAGGCAATCGGCGTGTCGATCGTCGCGCGAAACGGTACGACCAATCGGCCGGACGCCAGCTCTTCCCGAATCAGCGAACGACGCACCAGCGCAATGCCCATTCCCGCCAGGGCAGCCTCGATGACCCCGTTGGAATCTACGAACACCGAACCTTTGTGAACAGCGGCCTCGCCATCTTCGATACCCACTGCACGGAGCCATAACGCCCAGTCTTCGCGGTGTTCGTCGTGCAGGAGGTTGTAGCTTTTCAGGTCAATGGGCGAGGACAGATACCGGGAATCCGGCAGCAGAGAGGGGCTGCAGACAGGCTGCAGTCGGTCGTTGATCAGCATCTCCACTTCCAGACCGGGGTAACGCCCCAGGCCGTGGCGCACGGCGAAGTCGACACCGTCGCCGAGCAAATCAACCAGCCGGTTGGTGGTACTGATCAGCACCTCGATGCCGGGGCAGATGGCCTGGAAATCAGGCAGGCGGGGCAGCAGCCATTGCATCGCAAAGCCGCTGGTGCAGCTGACAGTGATTGTATTCGGGCCGTTGTCGCTCATCAGACGCTGGGTGGCGTCGGATATCTGCCCGAGCGCGGGACGAATGGCCCGCAGGTAGATCTTGCCCTCGGCCGTCAGCTCCAGGCGTTTGGTGTTGCGGATGAACAGCGTGACGCCAACGGCTTTTTCGAGCTTGGCGATCTGTTGGCTAATGGCCGCAGGGGTCACAAACAGCTCACCGGCCGCGCCTTTCATGCTGGCGTGGCGCCCCGTCGCTTCAAAACACAACAGCGCGTGCAGGGGCGGGAATTTCATGCCTGACCTCGGTTAAGAAAATCTAATGTGCTTAAGAAAAGCTCGCTTGAGCACCGCCCTAGACACTGCTCAAATCATCACACCCTGACTCGAGGAGCGTCAATCAACAACTTTTCGGTCAGCGGATCAGCGATACGGATCAAGAAAGGAAGCGCAATGAAAGTCTCCGACTACGTTCGACTCATTGTTCTGGCCGCCATCTGGGGAGCCAGTTTTCTGTTCATGCGCGTTGCTGCACCGGTACTGGGCGCATTGCCGACCGCTTTCTTTCGCGTGTTGCTCGGCGCTATTGGCTTGATGGTGATTCTGGCCATTTTAAGAACCCGGCATGAGTTCAACGGCAAGTTCAAATCCACCTTGATCCTTGGCATCATCAACTCAGGCATTCCGTTTTTGATGTACAGCATGGCGGCCCTGTTATTGCCCGCAGGTTATTCCGCCATCTTGAATGCGACCACTCCATTGATGGGCGTATTAATAGGTTCTGTGTTTTTCAGTGATTCACTGACGCCCAAGAAAGCCATAGGCGTATTTCTTGGTTTGCTGGGCATAACCTTACTCACCACCACAGGCCCGGTGACGTTCACCACATCGGTGGTCATGGGCGCACTCGCTTGCCTAGTGGCGACCAGTTGCTACGGCGCCGCAGGCTTCCTGACCCGTCAGTGGATCGGCGATCGGGGAGGACTGGATGCCAAGCTCGTGGCGTTCGGCAGCCAGATTGGCGCGACGCTGTTCCTGCTGCCCTTCTTCGCCGTCTCCGCGACCGTCAACCCGCCAGCCACCTGGGGCGACTCAACCGTATGGCTATCACTGGCAGCCGTTGGTTTCGTGTGCACGGCCTGCGCTTACATTCTGTACTTCCGCCTGATCGCCGATATCGGCCCGGTCCGTTCGCTGACCGTGACCTTCCTGATCCCGCCCTTCGGCGTCCTGTGGGGGGTGATGTTCCTGGGTGAAAAGGTTTCCGCCGGACACCTTTACGGCGGCGGCCTCATCTGCCTGGCCGTCTGGTTCGTATTGAGCCAAAGCAAGCCGAAGCCGGCACCTGTTCCTCAAGACCGCGCCGCCACAACCTGACAGCAACGTTACCCACACTTGATATCGGCGCCGGGTAAACACCCGGCCGGGCCCGGCTGTGCCTGAAATATCCAGCGTCGGGTGATAAGAACGCTTTGGGGATTCATCCGATGGCAACTCAAAGACACTTTTCCGTCACTTGGCTCACTGACAGCACTCTCACGGCGAGGTATGCAGGATGAGCAGAGCGATCCCGTTGATATCCCTCCGCACGTTCGTTGAGGTGTGCAAGGCCGGCAGCATGAAACGTGCAGCGGATCAGCTGTGTGTGTCGCCGGCCGCCATCAGCCAGCAGATCAAAGGGCTGGAGGACCAGATCGGCAGGCGCCTCTTCGAGCGAGACGCCAAAGGCATCCAGCTCACCCCTTGCGGACGCAGCCTGTATGACGAGCTCGCCGGCACCTTTGACGTCATCGAAAAAGCCTGGTCGCGCGCCGCACTCAAGGCGCCACGTCAGACGCGCCTGGTGATCAGCACGACCTCTACGATTGCCAGCTCCTGGCTGATCCCGGCACTGAGCAGCTTCAAGGAGCGCTGCCCCAACGTCGAGATATCGATTCAGATCTGTAACGGTCTTTCGGAGCTCAAGCACGGCCATGTGGATATCTGCATACAGCGTGAGACGGCGGCCTGTTGCGACAACCACGCGACGCACCTGTGGTCGTCCTACCTGATCCCCGTGTGCAGCCCGCACCTGCTCAGCACCCAGCGCAATATCGAGAGCCCGCAGGATTGTCTGACGTTCCCGCTCCTGCAGGACACCGAGCGCAACTACTGGAAGGTCTGGATGAACGCGTTCGGCATGAGCAATCGCAAAATGATTCAGGGTTCCAGTTATGGCGACGAGTCCCTGTTGATAAGTGCGGCTTGTGCCGGCCAAGGCATCGCACTGGTCAACAGCGTCTTCGCTTCCGAGGCTCTGCAAAGCAAACGGCTGGTGCAGGTCACCAATGCCACGGCGGAGCTCAAGTTCGACTATTTCGTGTATTGCGCGAAAGAACGGCGGGAAGAATGGGCGATAGCGGAGTTCATGAAATGGGCCGTGCAGCAGGCGGGCAAGACCGCGAAGGGGCAAGCGCGGGAGATTGAAAGCGCGGGCCAGGTGGCTTGATTCAGTTCGGACAAGCCTTTGAAAACATCTTTCAATTAATCATGGGGCTCATGCCAATTGAGTCCCGCGATGGGAGGCCAGCTCCGGGATTGCCCATGCGCCGCTGGCTTCCACTGCGGAAGCACCGTGAACGTTCGTTCCGGACATCATAGAACAGCTGTGTAGCCTGTTCGCCAGTCACAGTCCCTTCTGTTCGTGCCTGCTCGATCCGGCTGAATAGCGCGTCACACTCATCTTCAAGCCTGGGCCGGTCGACCTTATGCAGATCGTTGATGGATTGCTTGAGAACATCGAGAATAAAGATCACCTGGATCACGCTTTACCTTGGGGTCACTGAGAGGTGCAGACGTGAAGCATTGCAGCAACCATTACTGCCCGGCTTGACCCGAGAACTGCTCAACGGCAACCACAACACTGTTGGCACCTTGTTGAATATCCTTGATCACCTCGTCCGCCTCACTGGCCAGATCCAGCGCCGCGCCGGCCTGCTGCCTGCTTTTACCGATCATGGTCACGGCGCTGGACGCCAGAACCTGGTTGTTTTTCACGACCTCGAAGATTTCCGCCGTCGCTTTAGTGGTTCGAAGCGCCAGGTTTCTGACCTCGTCGGCGACTACGGCAAAACCCCGGCCCTGTTCCCCGGCACGTGCGGCTTCGATCGCTGCGTTCAAGGCCAACAGGTTGGTCTGGTCCGCGATGCTGCCGATGGTTTTGACAATAGTGCCGATTTCCTGGCTCTGGGCATCCAGTGCTTCAATGCCATGGGCAGCATCTTCCATCAACGCCGACAGTGTATTGAGGGTCGTGACGGTGTTCTGAATGACTTCGCGGCCTTGCTGGGCGCTGGCATTGGTTCGAACCGACGTGCCGTGGGCCATGCCTGCTGCTTCGGAGACAGCGCGCTCGCGGGTGACCTGGTCGGTGATAACGGTGGCTAATTTGGCAATCTTGTACAGCTTGCCGTTGGCATCCACGATCGGATTGTAGGAAGCCTCCAGCCATACCTCGTTGCCGAATTTATCCACCCGGCAAAACCTGCCGGCGACATACGATCCGTGTCGCAGGGTCTGCCAAAACTGATCATATTCTTCTGACTGAGCGTCGGATGGCGCGCAAAAGATTCGGTGGTGCTTGCCCAGGATTTGGGGAAGCGTATAGCCCATAGCGTCCAGAAAATTCTGATTGGCTGTCAGCACTAACCCATCCAGAGAAAACTCGATAACGGCCGTGGAGCGCATCAGAGCGCCCACCAGCGCTTCATTCTCTCTGGAGGCTTCGATGGTCCTCGTCAGCACGCTTGAATACAAAACGATTCGTTCGACTCGCCCGCTGTCACCTGCGAAGGGTATGACCATCGCCCGTAGCCAGACGTGTCGACCTTCACGGCTGCACAGGCGCAACGTGCCGCTGTAATGCTTGCCCTGGGCAACTGCATCAAGAGCCCGACGCTGATGTACATCACCGCTCAGTTCAGAAGGACTGAATTCACGCAGGGCACGACCGGACAATTCAGCCTGGGTGAAACCCAACTCTTTCTCAAACAGAGCATTCACCTCCAGGATGACGCCTCCCGCATCCAACGTGACGGATACGGTTTCGAGATCCAGCGTTGCCTTGACCTGCTCAAGAGCCCCCAGCCGTTTTTCCAATTGCTGGATTTTGTCTTTTAACCGGGTATTGAACATGGGGGCCGCTCTCATTGACTTGAGAAGCTATCGACGCGGCGAGGGAAACCTTGAGCCTCATAGACCGTAGGTCGTCAGGGTGGGTGCAGAAGGGATGCAGTTGACTTCAGCAAGGATGTAGGCAGGGTGAGCGAAGGCAAATTAAAAGCCGTGCTCATTAAGCTCACTAACTATCCACTAACCTCAAAATCAACTAACTGAGCCTGAAGCCCTGCCTCATGCTCAAACCAATAGTCAAAACTTTCAATATCACTTTTCTTCAAGTAAAGATAATAGCCGCCAGTATCGCCATCACGGTCGTTCGCAACAGTAATTTCCCAGCCAGAATATTCGCCTGTGGTAACAATACCATTCCGAATGATAGACATATCCTAGTCCGCATAGGGATCATGATTATTAGAAATATATTTCCCAGTGCATTTTGGGGACGTTAGAACGTCAGCCCAGCAAGAAATCCTGCGTATCTACTGTCTCAACAGAGCCGTTCGTAACTAGAACACCTAAACCAAGCTGAGGGTCAAAGGTCGCGTCAAAAATAAAACCAATTTGACGCGATCCCGAGTCAAAAGGAGACATCACCTTAATGCACCTCAAAGAAACCAAATCCCGCATATCATCAACTGCGTGAACCTTGGGCGCTTTGATAGTTACCTCATCAGCATCAAAGCCCTCTCGGTACTCTTTAACCCTACGAAAGTAATAGCTAAATACCGCCTTTTCTACAGCCATAGAAACAGAATTTTTATTTAGATCAAATTCTCGGAATGCAAGTCTTTGAACTTCAGATATAGAATCCTCATCAAAAACCTGAATGACAAGTTCCACCTTACGCACGCTTCCAAAAATCAATAATTCAAATAACCCTGTCCAAACCCCGTCAAAATTCAGCTCACCAAAATCTCTATCAGCTATACCTGTCATCTCTTAAGCGCCTCCAACAAAGCTCTCTCAGCGACCCCGCCCAGATGACCGTACTTTACACCAAAATCCATCGAACCCACCTTGCCCGTGTGTAGCAACGAGGGCACCAACTGCAGGTTCGCATATCTTCAGCTTCATGCCAGGTAAGGTCCCTCCCGCACCGAGCTATATTCATCCTATATCTGGTCGAGCGATAGTCGCCCGAATAAGCAACCATAGCCGCTCTAACCGGATTCATTTCGATATACGTACAGCAAGCTAAAACATAGCTCCTAGCTGATCCCGACATTAACGGAAGCGCCCTTACCACAACTTCCGTTCGTCGAAATGTTTGATTGATAATGAACCTAGCGCTGCCCCATCCCCTGCGCAACAGTAGAAATTTAAGCTCACCATCCATACAATTCAGGAAGCGCGGTTAGTGTATAAATTTAAAATATAGTCTATATTTTAATAGAGGCACGCAGACTGATTGCGCCCCAAATAAAATGCAACGGCATACCCGGCGATAAAAATCGCAGATGACGAACCGTAAGCCCCCCCTGACTGGAACAGAGCATACTTAGCCGCGCATCAATAGGCCAATAAACTAGAGCAATCAAGAGAGTAATCATAATTTTAAAGCGCAGCTCGGCTGAACTCTAACGCGCGCAAAAACGTGGGCTGACCCCTTAATGCATACCGCTATATGGATCCGACAACGAGTCGCCCAACTCAGAAATGGCAAGTGAAATCTCATTAAACACTTCTGGCGGCACATCTCTTTCAACCAAAGACCTCAGAAACATGTTGAGTCGCTCGAGCCCCAACCTAACCATAATACCAATGAAATTTTCAACCAGCTCTAAATCCTTGCCATCCCAGACGGATAGCAGATATTCCTCAATCCGGGTCCTCACACACAAATTTAAGACACTATAGGTATGCCATTGCCTTTCACCTAGCTCCATTAATGCCTTAATAAAACACGCACTATTCACCCTTTGGTTTTCTAGCGCACATAATAGCTGTCGAAACTCAGATTCAACCTCATTAACCGTCATTGAGTCTGGCAGTGAAGAGTAATAAGCAGAGCTTTTCATATTTAAAAATCTACTGGTATGTGCCCTGCCTTATTGGCAGAGTCCAAGATGGCTTTTGGGAAAAGCTTTATTTTGTGGAGGAACCTCAAGAATAACAGTACCTTGCCCGGTCTTGGGATTGATGAGGTTGTCCGTTCGGGCCCAGTCTTTGTAGTCCGTATCTGTAAGCGTTGTCTCAATTTGCCTGCCTCGGGCGCGCGGTTCAAGATCCCAAACATTTTTGCCGTTTTTCGGCGGCAGGACATCCGGTCTTGAAGATGCTGGGGACTCTCTCTTACTGGCCGCAATGGCGCGTTTGTACGCCAACGCTCCGGCGGCAGTACCCAGCCCCACCGCAAGCGCAACTTTGAGACCGTCGGTAATGTCTTTCGCTTGCGCGTCGCTCAGATTCCATTTTGCTTTGAGCGTATCGACCATCGCACCGACCGTGTGCTCAGTCGTCGCTGTCGCTAAAAGCTCATGGAATTCGAAGTTACAACAGCGGCAGTTCCTTTTGCACCAACGCATTATTGCCCTAAGAAAGCAGCCCGCACCATCAACATCCAACTTGTTGTACTGCGTTGCGTTCTGGGCAATCCAGCGGCCCTTCTCGAGTGATTTCGCGTCCGCGTCGCCTTGTGCGGCTGCTGCTGCCACGCCGACGATCTGAGAATTTTTAACAGAATTTATGATTTCTGCTTGCCAAGCCTGTGACTTTGAATTGGCAAGGAAAATGGACAGCTTCCACCAAGAGCACCATACTTGGCATTCCAGACGATCACAGATCGCGATGAGGGATCATACGTTATGTAATCAGCACCTGGGAGTGACGCTTTCCCAGGTCCGGAAATCGGGGTTTGCCCCGATTCAATAGCCTGACTCCAGCCGCGAGCATCCCCAACTGCGCCGTTTAACTCAGAATATGGGCTGCGTCCGTTATTAACCTTTGCAAGGACTTCTGGCTCGGCTTGATTTATTACTTCCAGACTCGTCTCCAAAACGTTCCTTTCAACTAGCGTGACTGCCTCTGAGGCAGTCAGCACACTAGCGCATTGGCTTTTTTAGACACAGTAGCTTTTGCACCATTTCACAAGCCCTAAGTTGAGACACAGCCCTTTCCTTCATATATGCTCACTAGACCAGCCCCAAGATCGGCTTGATCTGTTCGTTCATTTGTACAAAATTTTCATAGGACATGTTCGGATCATCGTTGAGAATTAAATAGACGCCCCCCATCAGCCGTATCGCCATAGGACACTTGCCTTTCAATCGTGCAACTACTTCATCAGGGCCATAGCCTAGAGCACGCTGACAGAGGGCTGCATTCCAGAACTGGGCAGGATATAGCGTATAAATATTGTTTCGGCCATCAATATCTATAGTTTTATCCTCACGCAACCGATTATAAACCGCATTATCATCATTTAACCCTCCTTGATAATACAGACCATACAGATCGTAGGATACATGAGCCCTATATCCCTTGAACGCCTCAATCACCTTTGGCAAGTGTTCACTCACAACAAGCTTATAATCAATGGCCTTGTTTGAAATTTTGAATCCAAACCGCAAGTGTTCGTCATAGGAGGCCTTATCTTCATATACGTATCGATCACCCCGATATGCATAGTCCCCCACGCACCGGAGCCCTCTGACGGGAAGTTTAACCGCATAGGTAGCACCTAACCCGTCGCCACAGCTTGGGGTAGCCGGAATCTCAAGACCCGCAAATCCTAATGGAGCACCGACACGAGACATCCTATCCATGACTTCAGCATGTCGCTGATTTATAGATAGACTTTTATCAGGGCACGCATAAAGCCATAGTTCTATATCTGCTGCACTCTTGGGGTTCTTGTCCTAGTACTAACAATGCTATCGAAACCATAGGACCGAATGAAAGCCTTGGCCTGAGCCTCAACTTTTTGATTCGGAAACTCATATACAACTTTATATCCGGGATTCTGATCCACGGCAGATTTCACACGCTGCAAAGTATCCAAAACCGACTTTTGCGTTGAAGGGCTCCAGATGGCCAGCTTTGTCTTTGCATCAATTAACATAACAGACGAACCATCAACCGCCGTCTCAATTCCGTCAAACTTAATGAAATTAACGCCTTTTTCATTGGGGTTGGTATAGCGCAGCGCCGGCACCCCTCCTTTACCTGTCGCTAAATCAGTAAACGCGCCACTGGTACCCGCCTGAAAGTCCTATGCCGCAGGCTTTCCTTTTGGGCCTTCCGCGACATAAATCAGACCTTTATTTTCACCACCCAAGGCTCTTGCCTCAGTCTCGGTAAGTACCCGAGTATTGAGGTTTGGCAGTAAGTCATCAACCTTACTTCCGAGGCTTTCTGCACCTTCGCCGTAAGCCTTCAGCAAAAGCTTACCAGTCCCCCGCAGAATAATCGCCTCGGCACCGACTCAGCGGCATTTCTGGCCAACGCCGTCAACGCACTGTTGTCTGGCGTGTTGTTTGCGGGATTGAGAGAGCTGAGGACCCGCTGTCCCTCGGTTGACAAATACGGCCCGGTGATAGCGCTTGCAGAATCGGCTGCGCTAGTGAACGACCACGCCGCCAAGACCGGCGGGAACCGCGCAACCAAAAACAGAAACACATCCCGGTAGTGTTGCAGCGGCGCCCAGTGACGAACCCCCGCCGATGGAGGTGTTCACACCGGTGCTGACAAGGTAGCCTTGCCAAACGTTAACTCTGCTGCACCACCTGTTGCTTTCGAACCAATTAATTGACGTCATAGTAGCTGTAAAAATCCGCATCAGACCAAAGTTCGTCATATGCGGTTAACGTGCTTCGCAGGGCCTCGCTACGAGGCTCCTCGGAAGGATTCATATTTGAAGTTACAAACTCTTTAATTTCGGACCACTGAAGCTCACGCATACAAAATGCCACAACTTCAAATGGCGAGTCTCCAGACATTAAAATCAATTTAAACTTATCTCTAAAATCTTCTTTATAGCAACGATGCTTTTTTACAAACTCCAAAATATTTAACAAGGACATCTCGTAGGAAATGTCTAGCTCTTCACCAAAAGCGGCTATAGCTATATCGCAAAGCTCATCAAACTCTTTAATGACGTCATTCATTTCGGCACCCAGGCACCTTTTCTTGAATTGCTAGGATCTGGCACCCAAACTTTTTTACATATCCCCCACTTCAAGCCCTTTTGGAGAAAAGGCATTTTCTGCTGCGGCTGGAGCAGCACGACCAGAGGGCTCATAGTGCCCTGATATAGTATAAATATATTTAACTTCGCCGTTCAAAATCTTCACTTCTCCCGCAGCAACAACGGGTTTGCCATTCGCTAGATAAATGTGACCACCACCTACATCATTAAATTTTCGCCCGATCATTAACTAACCATCCTGAAGAACGATATAGTTATATCTCCTTGCGCCTGGGTCAACTTTGTATCTGAGATTAGCATTGGAATACCTGTTGGGTGATCTGGGAATTGATTGAAAAAACTAGGCGTCGCTTGCTTTTCCACAGAACCCGCTGTTGCTTTTTTCCACCTGCCGAAATTGTTCTATCAAATCAACCTCAGAACGAATGAGAAAGCGAGACAGATTTATTTAGAACGCAAACACTTTAATTAAATAAAACCGAACCCTTTCCACTTCAATATTTCAACCGCCATAAAGCTTAAAAAAATTCATTCTATCTAGGATCCAGTATTGAACATCGTCAGGGATGAGCAATCCAAAATCGCTACTACAACGAGCATTCCACTGTGTTTTTGGCAACGCCAATTCCTCATGCAACCGACCATAGTCGGTATGTCGGTAAATCCCACGGTCGAAATTTACGTAAAAGCTCGGCAATTTCATACGCAAAAAATTCCATTTTCGCAAATCCATTTCTCCACCATAAGACAAGAACCGCTCTACATCCTTATAAAAACTCTTGGCACTTTCCAAGGTTAAGCCTTTGAAAAAGAAATCGCGCATCATGGTAAAACTTATCACTTCTGCTTCGGCACTATCGATGTACTGATAAAAATTATGAGCTCCTAGGACTGAGATTCCACCCCGAAAGAGCCCAAGAGCTTTATCATAATCTTCCTGTTTTAGCCGGCCTGTTTCAATATACGACAAATAATCCGGCCGGACATCGATACAGTAATTGGACTTATCATCCACAACGTAATAATGCTGCTCTTTCAAAACAAACAGGGCAATTGATTTTCGCCCTTCAAACAGCTCACTTTCTAATGAGCTAAGCTTAGCGTCCAAACTCATGAAAAAACTCCTCCTGCGTCAATACTCGTGCATTTGATGAGTGTTTCTCAAGCAAGGAATCCCATACTTTCGGGAGTTCTAGTGAAACACTTGGCTTCCCTTGATTTGGATCCACAATCTTGGGGGCGTTAGGGTTCCTTATCTGACCGGGCAAAGGTCGTTGATCAATAGCTTCGGACATAATTTTCTGGTGCAACGATTGATCAACCTCAAAAACAACCACGTTACCGTCAGGCCTTTTATTAGACAGATAATAAGCAGCATGGCTGGGGCCATTTGTACTGACACATAACTGACCACTGCATCCAGAGTCAATCGATACCGTCCCATCAGATTTCACAGTAATTCGATTTTGACTAGTCTGGAATCCTGAGCCACCTGATTCAACCCTGAAATAAGTTTCAGTTTGTGTTGACGGCGCACCGCCATTTTCCGCAACAGGCCGAGAGCTTGGTTCATTTAATGCGGTTTTGCCTTTTGGACCTTCCCCGTAAGCCTTCAACAAAAGCTTACCAGTCCCCCGCAAAATAATCGCCTCGGCCACCGACTCAGCGGCATTTCTGGCCAACGCCGTCAGCGCACTGTTGTCTGGCGTGTTGTTTGCGGGATTGAGAGAGCTGAGGACCCGCTGTCCCTCGGTTGACACATACGGCCCGGTGATAGCGCTTGCAGACTCGGCTGCGCTGGTGAACGACCATGCCGCCACGCCGCCAAGACCGGCGGGAACCGCGCAACCAAAAATAGACACACATCCCGGCAGTGTTGCAGCGGCGCCCAGTGACGAACTTCCGCCGATGAAGGTATTCACACCGGTGCTGACAAGAGCGCCGGTCCGGGTTGCCGCCTCATCATGCCGGGCGATGAAGTCGTCGGCACTGTCCATGTAGCCGTAGTCGAACTGACCTGTCGCCTTCAGTTCGGCCAGTTCACGGGTGTAGCCCGCGCCTGCTGCTTCAAGCGCCTGTAGCTCATCATAGTGTTTGTCGGTGGTAGGTACGGAAGCGCTGCAATGAGCCAGGGCACAGGCAGCCGCATCAAGTCTCACCGCTCGATCCGGATTCTCGTTGCGCGCTTTTTCAAGCTCCATCGCAGCGGGTTGATGAAGACCCTTGTTGTACTGCGTTGCGTTCTGGGCGATCCAGCTGCCCTTCTCGAGTGATTTCGCATCCGCGTCGCCTTGTGCGGCTGCTGCTACCACGCCGACGATCTGAGAACTCATGTTCAACAGATTTTGATCGCCTTTGACCAACTCGTTCAGATACCCAACCAGAGCTTCATTGACCCCGGCCGCCAGTGCGCCCGTTCTGAAATCTCCACCCGTCGCTTCTGACAGCAGGCCGCCCACCATGGCGTGAATGATGACCTTGGGCGGTGTGCCATCCGAGATTTTGCCGTAGGTGTAGTCCCCTACGGCGTTAAAGCTGGCCGCTGCCAAGGTGTTGAACAGTGCGGTTTTCAGTGCATCACTGCCGCTACCGCCTTCACCCAGCGCATTGCTTAGCAGGGTTGACGTTCCGTTTTGCAGAACCTGATTACCCGCAAACTGGCCAACGCCTTCCCATGTGGAAAGATTAGGACCCGTAATCTTTCCGGTGTTTATATCGGTATGAGTGCCGGTCAAATCATCAAAATACGCAGCGGTCAGGCCAGCGGTTACACCCGAGATGGCATACCCCTTCAGAGCATCGGACGATGTCACGTCCTTGAATACCGCTCCCAGGTCCCCACGGTTGTTGATCACACTCACAGTCGCATTAGTCGCGGCGCCTGCGGCCACAGCACCCGCTCCTGCGGTCAGGAACGCCGCTGTGTTGGCGCCCATTGTTCCGGCAGTAACCGCCGCGCCGGTAGACGCACCTACCGCCCCCATTGCCATGGGGCCTACTACCGCTGCCATGACGATGGCGATAATGATTTGCGACGCCGGCCCCAAGCCTGAGTTGCTGTATTTGAAGCTTTCGTGGATCTCCTTGACCTGCCTCCAATCCACATCACCGCGCTTCTCGGCATCCTTGATCCACGCCAACTGCGGATCGGCCTTGACCATGGTGTCGATGGTCTGGCTGACGGTTTGCTGATTGACTTGTTTAACATCGATCTTCAGCCCGTTCACGGCTTGGATCACGGTCCGGCCCTGGGCAATCAATTGGCTCTGGCGGACGGTCTCGTCGGTGTTTCCTTTACCTTTGGAGGAGACCCAGAACGCATTGTTATTGCTCTTCTCATGGCTCTCTTGATGCAGGTCCTTGACCGCCTCGAAGGTGATAGCACCAGCGCTGTCCAGCGTAATGTCCTTACCACTTTGGAGCTTGGCGAGTTGATAGGTCTGGTCGCCTCCACTCTCGAGTATCAGGTCGCCGCCGTTTTTGATTTCAGTGCCTACATTGGTAACGCGGGTTACCTCATCGCGCTGGGTCTTTTTGGAGCCCCAGCCGCTGTCTTTCTTCATATCGTAGAGGGTGTGCGTGCTGTTCTCAGCCGCCAGCAAACTCAACTTACCCCCGCTATACAGATAAGCCTCATTCCCCGCACTGATCTTGCTCGCCACTACCGTCGTATCGCGCCCGGCCTGGCTTACAAAGTCCCCGCCTGCCGTCAACACGCTCGCCACTTGGGTAGTCTGGTCATCCGACGTCTTGATGCGTTCCTTGCCGTGCTTTTCCTTGCCCTCGACGTTGTGCATCTCGCTGACCGACGCCACGTTGAAGTCGCGCCCGGCCTGGATATTCAGGTCTTTGCCGGCTGTGGCCGTGCTGCCGATGATGTTGACGTCCTGCCCGGCTTTCATGTTGAGGTTGCCGCCCGCCGTGACGCTGGCGGCGAGGTTTTTGACGTCGGTGGTGA
>Ga0247805_1000403_pt1 | contig 22693 bp, 19 predicted proteins | sample UWRJL044104R1_FD_180930 | JGI IMG/M metagenome (GOLD analysis project Ga0247805, IMG submission 180930) | Plant litter microbial communities from Arlington Agricultural Research Station in Wisconsin, United States - UWRJ-L044-104R-1 | ecosystem: Environmental > Terrestrial > Plant litter >... | reverse complement strand
GCGGTGGTTGTACGACGTGCCCTGGTTGGAGCGGTCGAACTTGCGCAGGTAGTAGTCCTGCGTTCCACCGTCGTCGAGCAGCACGGTGACGACGTCAGCCGAAACTTCGGAGACAACACCGGCCTTGTCGGCGGTCAGCACGTCGCCGGCGTCGATGGCCGCGAAGCCCTCCATACCGGTTCCAACGAGCGGGCTCTCCGAGCGAAGCAGCGGAACTGCCTGGCGCTGCATGTTGGCACCCATGAGTGCGCGGTTTGCGTCGTCGTGCTCGAGGAACGGAATGAGCGACGTTGCAACCGACACCATCTGGCGAGGCGAGACATCCATGTATCCGATTTGCTCGGTGGGGATGAGGTCTACCTCGCCACCCTTCTTACGTGCAAGCACGCGAGGGTCGGCGAAGTGTGCGTCTGCCGTGAGGGGTGCGTTTGCCTGGGCGACGATGAAGTCGTCCTCTTCGCTTGCCGTCAGGTAGTCGATCGTTGCGGTGACCTTGCCGTTGACAACACGGCGGTAGGGCGTCTCGATGAAACCGAAAGCGTTGATGCGCGCGAACGATGCGAGCGAACCGATAAGACCAATGTTGGGGCCTTCCGGGGTCTCGATCGGGCACATGCGGCCGTAGTGCGACGGGTGAACGTCTCGAACCTCAACACCGGCACGCTCACGCGACAGACCACCCGGACCAAGAGCCGACAGGCGGCGCTTGTGGGTAAGACCCGCGAGCGGGTTGTTCTGGTCCATAAACTGCGAGAGCTGCGAAGTACCGAAGAACTCCTTGATCGCAGCGACGACGGGGCGCACGTTGATCAGGGTCTGCGGGGTGATCGCTTCGATGTCCTGCGTGGTCATACGCTCGCGAACGACGCGCTCCATGCGGGAAAGACCGGTGCGCACCTGGTTCTGAATGAGCTCACCAACCGCGCGGATACGACGGTTACCGAAGTGGTCGATGTCGTCGACGTCGAGACGGATGTCAACCTTCTTGCCATCGCGAACACCCTTGACAGTCGCGAGAGCGTTGTCGTGAACGGTGATCGAGGGGGCAGAGGTGTCGTGAAGCGACACGAGGTACTTGATCGTCGCGATGATGTCTTCGATGCTCAGCACGGATTCCGTGAGGGCAGCGTCGATACCGAGCTTGCGGTTGATCTTGTAGCGACCGACCTTCGCGAGGTCGTAGCGCTTCGAGTTGAAGTAGAAGTTGTCGAGGAGCGCACGCGCTGCCTCGGCGGCAACCTGCTCGCCGGGACGAAGCTTGCGGTAGATGTCCTTGAGGGCTTCTTCCTTGGTGAGGATGTTGTCCTTCTCGAGGGTGAGCTCGATCGACGGGAAGCCCTTGAACTCCTCGAGGATCTGCTCGCTCGTGAGGCCGAGGGCCTTCAGGAAGACAGTCACGCTCTGCTTGCGCTTGCGGTCGATGCGAACGCCGACCTGGTCGCGCTTGTCGATCTCGAACTCGAGCCATGCACCGCGGCTCGGGATGATGCGAGCCGAGTAGATGTCCTTGTCAGACAGCTTCTCGGGGGTGCGGTCGAAGTAGACACCGGGGGAGCGAACGAGCTGCGAGACGACAACGCGCTCGGTGCCGTTGATGATGAACGTTCCCTTTTCGGTCATCAGCGGGAAGTCGCCCATGAACACTGTCTGGGTCTTGATCTCACCGGTGAGGTGGTTCATGAACTCAGCGTTGACGTAGAGCGGGGCCGCGAAGGTCTTGCCGCGTTCCTTGCACTCGTCGATCGTGTACTTCGGCTCTTCGAGCTCCGGTCCGGTGAACGACAGCTGCATCGTTTCGCCGAGGTCTTCGATGGGAGAAATCTCCTCGAAGATCTCGTCGAGACCGCTGCGTGACGGAAGGTCGGTGCGGCCCTGGGCCACACCCTCCGCCGTGCGTGTCTTCCAGACATCGTTGCCGACGAGCCAGTCGAAGCTCTCGGTCTGCAAAGCGAGCAGATCGGGAACTGTCAGGGTGTCAGTAATCTTTGCGAAAGAGAGCCGCGATGCTGCGCGGCCATTCTTGGTGGACTTTTTGGTGGACGCAGTGCGCGCAGCAGCCAAGGAAATAACCTCCGTGGACCCCGTCGGGTCCTCATGCCGGTGAAACCGACTGTCGGTAATGAATTAGCTCGCACGGACCGTTGAAGAATCCGCCCCGCCGTTATACTCGGGGCGCACCAGCTGTCCGCAATATGACGGCATGGATGACGTGGGAGCGCAAAGAACAATCATAGGCGAGAGTGACGCGCCGTGTCTAGTTGAATCTTGACCTCGTTCTGGGTTTGGGCTATAAGACGCGTTCGGTGGTTGAGCTTGTCGAAACCAGATCGAGCGCAGCCGAGATTTCGGCAGGCTCAATCTGGTTTCGATACGGCGCTGGCGCGCCTACTCAACCAACGACAGTGCCGAACACCTGCGCCTTCACGAGCGGCTTGATGGCCTTCTCGAACGAGCGGTCGACGAAGTAGTGCTTGAGTCCGTCGTCGGTCAGCTCGTTGCCGATGGCCGCCATGATCATCGACTGGTCGAGGCTCAGGTAGCGCTCGGCAACGGTGTTGCTGCCGACCGCGATCGCGTCGTAGAAACCGCCCTTGCCGTAGGCGCCCTCGTGAGCGCGCAGGCCGGACAGGTTCTTGAGCACGGCCTTCTTGTTGTAGGGCAGGGCCAAGAACGCCGCGTGTGGGGTGACGACCCCATCGCCGAACTCGGGCGTCGGGTTGGTTGCGTCGCGACATCCTTCGTATCCAACATCGACGTTTGTCTTCTCGACGTCGCTCGCGTAGCCATCGGACGAGATGCCGACCGCTTCGACCCCGTACTCGCGATACTCGGCGAAGGGGTCACTCGCGGGCGAGAATCCCCAGTAGCCGTAGTCGGCCTCCTTGAGCCCGTGATACATCTGCGCCTTCACCGTTGCGGGGTGGTTGAGCCCCCAGGAGCGCGGACCCCAGTCGGCCTCGGGCACAAACAGGTCGGGCATCAGCGCCTCGAACATGCTGCCGCCCCAGGCCGGAACGAGCTTCATTCCCGCATACGAGTAGGTGCCCTCGTAGACGTCGACGCCGAGGTAGTTGCGGGTTGTGCCGGTCGGCTTCTGTTCCTGCCAGCCGAAGTCGCAGCCGCGGTCGGGCATCGTGCGGTAGGTGCCGTAGTACGCGGTCGCGGGGATGTCGCCCTTCGCGATGCCGATGTAGGTCGCGATGCGTGCCTCGCTCACCGTTGTGTCGTACCAGTGGCACGTGTAGTAAACGTCGGCCGCCGAGGTGGAGCCGTAGTTGTCGGCGACGGCGCAGCCATCGCCGGGAGGGGCATCCCAGAATCCGCCGCGGTTGAGCGAGACGCCTTCGCGCGCGTTGAGGTCATGGAACCACGCAAAGTCCATCGATTCGTAGAGCGCGAGCGCCTTTTTCGACAAGCGCGGCTCGGCTTCGGCGACGACGCGCAACGCCGTGGCGAGCCATCCATTGTCCACGGTAGAGAGGAACGGATAAACGGTGTCGCCGCTCGAGGGCCAGGTGGTGAGCTTTTCACCCGTCGTCGGCGAATACCAGTTGTAGTACATGCCGCTCGGCTCGTGGCGCTCGATGGTGCCGAGCGTCTCGAGCGTTGTCGCGATCCGCGCGCGCGCGTCACGAGCCGAGATCAGCCCGAGGTCGCGCGCGACAACCGTCGACCAGAGATAGCCGCCGATGTTTGTGGGGCTCGTGTAGCCGGCGGGGGCGGTGAGATCGCCTTCGATGTTGTCGGCGGTGAGGCCGGTCGCGTCGTCGGTCATCGCGACGAGCGAGCGCCAGGTGTCTTTCGCGTAGGTGCGCAATGTGCGATCGGTGCCATGCGCGCTCGCGGCGAGCGGCTGGGCGATCAACACAACGGCGACGGCCGCACCAATGGCGGCGCGCAGAGGCTTTCGCATGTGAAACTCCCTTGTTTCGGAAGTTTCAGGCTGACAAGAAAACCTTATGCATGCAAGGTTTTGGTCGAATGGTCAGGCTGCACTCAGGGAATTTTGACCGCAACGCGCTGCGTCAGCGGCGTGTATCCGGCCCGCTTTGCCGTCACGTAGACGACGAGCGCCTTGCCTGAAGCGCTCGCCGGAATGCGGAACGACGACTTCACGCTCAGCTTCTTTCCGTTCACGTACCAGCGCAGTGAATACGAGGTCGGGGCGGCAACCCACTCGCCGCGCGTGACTGTCACCACGCCGCCCGCGGTCACAGAACCCGTGATGTCGTTTGCGGCGAGCGCGGTGAGCACACCCGCGTAGACCAGCCCGCCACCCCTGACCGAGAACGTCTTCGCCGAGTAACCCGGAGCCGAGACGCGAACCTTTGCAGTGATCTTGCGCGTGCGGTCGGCACTCGTGAGCGTGTAGCTGCTCGCGGTCTTGCCGCTGATGAGCTTGCCGTTGCGGTACCAGGCGTAGGTGAGAACCGGGTTCTCCACCGACCACTCGCCGCCTGCAACGCTGAGCGTCTCGCCGACCCTGCGCGTGCCGCTGACGGTGGGCACCGTTGTGACGGCCGGGTAGACCGCCGCACTCACCGGAGCCTCGGCAGTCGCAACACTCGTTGCACTCTCGTAGTCGGCACGACGCGAGGAGACGACAACACTCATCGTCGCCTTGAGGTCTGCGGTCGTCAGCGTGTACGTCGACTTCGTCGCCCCGGAAATCGCGCGACCGTTGCGCTTCCACGCGTAGCTGGCGCTCGTCGACTCGGGCGCTGTCTGCGGCGCGACGGCCGTGAGCTTCTGCCCAACGCGCGTGAACCCGCTCACCTGCGCATCGCCGACCGAGGTGAACTGTTGCACGGCAGCTGTTGCATCAATCAGATGGATGTCGTAGCTCTTGGTCACGTTCGAGCTACCCGCGCGCTTGATTCCCGAAACCGTCACGCGGTAGGTGGTCGCGGCGGTGCCCGCGACGCGGGCAATAGTGCCCATCTCCCAGACGAGCGTCGGGTCTGCGTAGCCGACGACGGGTGTGTAGGTTTTTGTGACCTTGACCGCGGTTCCGCTCGCGGTTTTGACAGAGACCTTCGCGTCAGAGAAGTCGGCGCCGCCCGAGGTCAGCGACCAGCGACCGGCCGGCTCGAGCTGCGACGGAAAGTAGCCCGCGGTCGGCCAGCTCACCCACGCGGGGTCGGCCTGGCTGCTCGATGTCGCGCCGAAGACCCAGAGCGCGTTGGCCGACGCCGTCGAGCCGGTGCCGAAGGTGAGGGCGGAGGGGTTCATGATCCAGCGGCGGTGCCCAGCAGCGACGTTGCCGTCGCCAGAGTCACGCATGTACAGCCCGATCGCGCGAGCCCCGCCCGCGCCGAGCGCGATGTTTGAGTTCTTGCCGGCTTGCACCGCAGCGGTGGTGCGGCACTTCCAGTCGCTCGGGATCTCGTGCGAGAGCGAGCGGTTCGCCTCGTAGACGAGTGCCGCCTCCTGGGCCTTTGCAGAGTAGGTGGCGTTGAAGGTCACCGGGTCGAGGGCGCCGAGAGCGCGCACGTAGTTGATGGCGTCAAGGGTTGCCTGTGTCGCTTCGGCGCTCACGCTGCCAGCGGTGCACGAGGATGCCGAGCCGGTCCAGCCCATCGGAACGGCGACGGCTTTGGCATACACGTCGGTGTATCCGCTCGCGACCGAACCGCGATCGTTCGGGTCGACATCAGCGTGCGCAGCGAGCGCGGGCGCAGCGACAAGAACGCCAGCAAGCACGAACGTAGTGAGCACACGCGCGAAGCGTGCACGAAAGAACTCCCCCAAAACGACCCCCATCGTCCGTTTGATTGTATGTCGGGAGCCCCCACGAGTCGAGAGGCGATGTGACACGATCGACTTGTGCCAGACATCCCCTCGATTGTGCTCAAGAACAGCGGCTACCGTGCTGTCATCGAAATCGACCGCTGGGTGCCCGGCAGTTTCACTCTCGTCGTCGACGGAACCCCGCAGTCACACGTCAACCTCGACGACCCCAGCCAGCTGTTCTTCGAGTACATCCAGCGCATGGGGCACGTCATCGACCAGCTCGGAATGCCGGGCCAGCCACTCACCGCCGTGCACCTCGGCGCGGGCGCCCTGACGATCCCCCGGTACGTCGAGACAACGCGACCCGGTTCACGCCAGCAGGTCATCGAGCTCGAGCAGGAGCTCGTCGACTTCGTGCGGGAAAACCTGCCCTGGCCCAAGTCGAGCCTTCGCGTGAGGTACGGCGATGCGCGCGAGGTTGTCGGGCGCCTTCCCGAGGGTCTCATGCACAGCGCCGACCTGCTGGTCATCGACATCTTCAGCGGTGCGCGCACGCCGGCTCACGTCACAAGCGTCGAGTTTTACCGCGAGGCGTGCGAGCTTCTGCGCCCCGGCGGGGTTGTGCTCGTCAACGTCGCCGACGGCCCGGGGCTGTCGTTTGCCCGGGCACAGGCCGCAACCCTCCTCGAAGTCACCGGACACGTCGCCGCGCTCGCCGAGACCTCGGTTCTCAAGGGCCGTCGCTTCGGCAACGTTGTGCTCGTTGGCTCAAACGAGCCGCTGCCCCTCGAATGGATGCCCCGACTTCTCGCCGGCGGACCGCACCCCTCGAAGGTCATCTCAGGCCCGGAACTGCGCGACTTTATCGCCGGCGCATCGGTCGTCACCGACGCAACAGCAAGCCCGTCTCCCCTGCCGTCTCGCAGTGTGTTCCAAGTCAAACCGGGTCAGAACTCGTAAAGCCGCCTACTCTGGAGGGGCGCCACCGCACTAGTTCCAGGAGCACCACGTGACAATCATCGTCGGCTACGACCTCATTACGCTTCGCGAGAAGGTCGATATCGAGGCCGCCGAAGGCCGTCTTTCCGACCTCGGCGAGCTGCGCTCGATCGACGCTCTCGGCGAGAAAGCGGGAATCCTTCGCGCGCTCGGTCGTCTCGATGAAGCGATGGATGTCGCGAACGAGGCAGTGCGCCAGTCGCGCTTCACCGGCGATCGCGAACAGCTCGTGCGTGCGCGCGTCCGTCGCGCGCAGGTGCAGCAGTTCAAGGGCAAGCTCGACGAAGCCCTCGTCGACCTCACCGACTGCGTCGACCAGTCCCGCGCCAACGACTGGACCGACACCGAGGCCTTCGCCCTGCAGCACCGCGGCAAGGTCTACTTCGACCAAAAGGAATACGCCTCGGCCCGCGCCGACTTCAACGACGCGCTCAAGCTGCGCATCCGCGTCAAGGCACCGAGCGAGCAGATCGACAGCTCGATGGTTGCGATAGCCGTCGCGGAGTCGTTCCTCAGCCAAGAAGGCACGAGCCAAGAAAGCACGCTTCACGAAGGCACAGCGGACTAATGCGCGCCGCGCGGGCCACAGTCGCAACGATCGTTGTTCTCGCGCTCGCGGGGTGCTACCCGCAGTCGCCCAGCGGCCCACAGCTTGAGGGTGTCACCCCCGCGGGCAAACCGACGGTTCTCGCGAGCGACCTTGTGACGCCGTGGTCTCTCGCGGTTCTCGAGAGCGGATCGACCCTGATCAGCGAACGGGATTCTGCGCTCGTCAAGGAGCTCACAGCTGATGGTGACGTCAACACGGTCGGCGAGATCGCGGGAGTTGTGCCCGGAGGCGAGGGTGGCCTGCTCGGGCTCGCCGTCGAGGAGAACTGGCTCTACGCCTACTTCACCGCCGCCGACGACAACCGCGTTGTGCGCATGCCGCTGTCGGGTGAACCGGGCGGCTACAGCCTCGGCTCCCCCGAGGTGATTCTCGACGGCATGCCCAAGGCGGGCAACCACAACGGTGGGCGCATCCACTTCGGCCCCGATGGCCTGCTCTACGTCACAGCGGGTGACGCTGGCGAACCCGACCGCGCGCAGGATCCCACGAGTCTCGGCGGCAAGATTCTGCGCATCAACCCCGACGGCTCAATCCCCGCCGACAACCCCTTCTCCGGTTCACCGGTCTATTCGCTCGGCCACCGCAACCCGCAGGGCATCGCGTGGGATGACGATGGCAATCTCTTCGCCGCAGAGTTCGGGCAGAACACCTGGGACGAATTCAATGCCATCGAGGCGGGCGGCAATTACGGCTGGCCCATCGTCGAGGGCAAGGGCGATAACCCCGACTACATCAACCCGCTGCTGCAGTGGTCGACCGACGAGGCGAGCCCGAGCGGGCTTACCTACATCGACAACACTTTCTTTCTCGCGGCCCTGCGCGGTGAAAGCGTCTGGGCGATCTACGTGCGCGACGGCGAGGCTTCGGCGCAGCGCTGGTTCGAGGGCGATCACGGGCGCATCCGGGATGTCGCGCCATCCCCCGACGGCAACCTCTGGCTGCTCACGAGCAACACCGACGGCAACGGCGACCAGCGCGATGGCGCCGACCAGCTCGTCGAGTATCGGGTCGAGGGCTTCGTCGAGGGCTAACGCGGGGGAGAGGTGCACAACGCCAGCGCGCGTCGTTGGCACCGCTTACTCTTGATCGGTGGCAGATCTCGCGCGCGTACGGCACTGGGCAGGTGCGCTCATCGACCTGCACCTTGACCCCTCGTGGAGCTTCGCTTTCGACAACGCCAAAACCCGCGCGGGGCTCTGCAATTACACCGACAAGCGCATCTCCGTTTCGCGCTATCTCGCCGATCGGTACGAGGACGACGAGATCCACCAGGTGTTGCTGCACGAGGTGGCGCACGCCATCGCCGGCTCCCGTGCCGGTCACGGCCCGAAGTGGAAGGCAACGGCAGCCGAGCTCGGATACGAGGGAAAGCGGCTGCACTCCGGGGCGATTGCCGACGAGTTCGCGCCGTGGGTGGGCGAGTGCCCGGCCGGGCACATCCACTATCGCTATCGGGCGCCCACGCGGGCTCTCGCCTGCGGCAAGTGCTCACGCCGGTTCGACAAGGCGCACCTCATCGAGTGGAAAAAACGCCCTTAGTGGGCGCCGAGCTCGCCAGCGATGTGCTCGATGACGCTCTTCCAGTGGCCGAGCATCGCGCGACGCTCCTCGCGGTCGGCGAGCTTCTCCTGATGAATGGCAATTGTTGTGCCGGTCGCCGACTGCTTGACGGTCAGCTGCAGAGTGGTGTCGTGCGGCCAGTCGCTCGGCTGCCAGGTCAGACGGATGCGGTAGTTGTCGATGTACGCCTTGATCGTGCCGCGCACCTTGTCGCGCGTCGCGTAGGTCGCGCCCTTTTCGATCGGCAGTTCTTCGATGTCGCCGAGCCAGAGCGGCAGGCCTTCACCGAGCAGGAAGTTCCACACGGTTGGGCCCGACGCGGGTACGGTCTTGCGAACCCCGACTTCCCAGCCGGCGTCCTTGGTCTTTCCCGTTGTGTCACTCATACCTCAACCTTAACCGTCGCGAGCCGTCCGCTGTAACCAACTACATTGGTTACATGCCTGGTCAGTACTTCACAGCACGCGACGGACACGAGTGGCTCTTCGACTCAGGGGCGGTCGCCCTCGACTTCGCCTACACGGGCGCGATGGGCGACAACCCGGCCTGGGAGCGCCTGCACTCCGCAGACGACCTGCGCAGCTGGCTCGAAACCAGATTTCCCGGTGTGGATGTCGCGGACCGCGACCTCACCGACGCCCTCGCCCTTCGCGCAGCCCTTGCCCACGCTCTCGCTGCGATCGGTTCCGGCCACGAGGTGAGCGGTGACGACGTCGACGTCATCAACCTCTTCGCCGCGACCCCGGACATTCCTCCGGCCCTCGCCGGCGGAAAGCGCCAGGCCGGTCGCACACGTGCGCGAGCCGGTCAGGCGCTCTCGGCGATGGCGCGCGAGGCGGTGCAACTCTTCGCGGTCGAGTCGCGCGAACGCATCCGCGAGTGTGCCGCCGACGACTGCGGGCTGATCTTCTACGACGAATCCCGCTCGAACAACCGCCGCTGGTGCTCGATGCAGCGCTGCGGAAACCGGGCAAAGGTGCGCGCCCACCGCCAGAAGGCCGCTAGCGCGTAGTGTCCATTTTCGACGCGCGGTCGACCTTCTTGCTGATTGAGTAGGCCGGCCACGGCCGTATCGAAATCCGGCGTTGGTTTCGATACGGCGCTGGCGCGCCTACTCAACCATCGAGTCACTCGACTACAGAAACTTCTTTCCAGAACGCCACATAGTTCGAGAAGTCCTTGCCAACGCGCTCAATGCCACCGGCGTACGGCGTCGGGTAGCTCCAGGCGCGGTCCTGCAGAAGGCTGTCGCCGTCCTTGACGGAGAAGTACTGGCATTCGCCCTTCCACGGGCAGGTATACGGCGTTGCACTCTCGGTGAGGTACTCGCTGTTGACACTCGACGGCGGGAAGTACCAGTTGCCTTCGATCTTGATGAGGTCGGATTCGGGGGCTTCCGCGATGACTACATCGCCAAGTACTGCCTTCATGTTGTGCTCCTTCGTTGGGTACTACAGCCAACGCTAGGCCGGAAAGTTGAATTCCCTCACCGCGTTCAGCCGGCGGTCAGGCGGCGGTCAGGCGGCAAAGTCTCAGTCAACGACCGTAAACCCAACAGCGTGCAGCACCTCGTCGCGCGACGACGGACCGATGAGCAACTCGAAGTCGCCGGGCTCGACAACGCGGTTGCCCGCGGCGTCGACGATCGAGCAGTCGGCAACGGGCACTTCGACGGCGACAACGGTCGACTCGCCAGGGGCGAGGTCGATGTGACGGTACGCCTTGAGCTCCTTGTCGGCCCAACTGGCCGAGGTCACCGAGTCGCGCACGTAGACCTGCACAATCTCGTGGGCGCGACGGGCACCCGAGTTGCGCAGCGTGATCGTCGCTCGAACCGTGTCACCGGCTGCCACCGTGGGCGTCGAGATTGACGCATCGGAGTAGTCAACGCTCGAGTACGACAGGCCCTCGCCGAACGCGTGCGCGGGGCTCTGGGTGAGGTCGGCGTAGCGATCACCGTGCTGCCCACGAATCTGGTTGTAATAGGTCGGCTGCTGGCCGACGTGTGCCGCAAACGAGATCGGCAGTCGGCCGGTCGGCTCGATCTGCCCGAGGATGAGTTCAGCGATCGCTCGCCCACCCTCCATCCCCGGGTTCGCGACCCAGATCAGCGAGGCGTCGCGCACGGCATCCGGCAACACAAGCGGCTTTGACGCGAGCAGGACCACAACGAGCGGTGTTCCCGTCGCGGCGAGCGCCTCGAGAAGTGCCCGCTGCCCGCCGATGAGCTCGAGTGTGGCCGTCGAGCGGCCCTCGCCGACCAGCTCGATCCGGTCACCGACGACGGCCACGACGACATCGGCGTCGCGGGCCGAGGCGACCGCAGCAGCAATCGCCGCGTCATCGACAACGGCAGGCACAACGATTTGGGGGCGGGGCTGCCCATCGGGAAAGAGCGCTCCGGCCGGGTTCTCGGCGAGGGTAAGGATGTCGGCACCGACCTCGTGCGTGATCGTCCAGTCCGCGGCGACACGGTCACGTAGACCATCGAGCACCGTTGTGATCTGCGCGCGCGGGTGGCCGTTCGCGAGCCAATCGACCTGCCCGGATGATCCGGCCCAGTCGCCGAGCTGGGTCTGCGCGTCGTCCGCGAGCGGGCCGACAACGGCAATACGTCGCGGGCGGGAGCCTTCGAGCGGCAGGGTGCCGTCGTTGCGCAGCAGAACAAGGGAGCGCCGCGCGACCTCGAGGTTGAGCGCCGAGTGCGCGGAAGCTGCCATAACCGCCTCGATGCGCTCGGCGTCGGGCAGGCGGGGGTCTTCGAAGAGTCCAAGGTCGAACTTGAGCGTCAGGATGCGGGTGATGGCACGATCGAGATCGGTCTCATCGAGCAGACCCTGCGCTACGGCATCCAATGCGCCCTCAAAAAAGTCGGGGGTCGTCATCACCATGTCGTTGCCGGCAAGAATGGCCGCCGCGGCCGCATGGGCATAGTCGGGCTGGATCTTCTGCTCCCAGACCATGCGCCCGACGTTGTCCCAGTCGGTGATGAGGGTGCCGGTGTAGCCCCACTCACCACGCAGCACGTCATTGAGCAGCCAGTTGTTCTGCGTGATGGGCACCCCGTCGATGCTCTGGTAGCCGATCATAAATGTCGCGCAGCCCTCGCGCGCCACCCGCTCGAACGGCGGCAGAAACCAGGCACGAAGCTTGCGTCGCGAGATGTCGGACTCGCTCGCATCCCGGCCACCCTGCGTCTCCGAGTACCCCGCGAAGTGCTTGGCCGTCGCGAGAATCGCCGTCTTGTCGAGCGGTCCGTTGCCCTGGTAGCCGCGCACCATGGCCGCGGCAAGCTCGCCGATCAGAAACGGGTCTTCGCCAAAAGTCTCGTTGATTCGCCCCCAGCGCAGGTCACGAGCGATGCACAAAACAGGCGAAAACGTCCAATGGATGCCGGTAGCCGCCACCTCGACGGCCGTGACGCGCGCGACGCTCTCGACAAGCTCCGCGTCCCAGGTTGCGGCCATTCCGAGCTGCGTCGGAAAGATCGTTGCCCCCTCCCAGAAGGAGTGGCCGTGGATGCAGTCCTCACCAACGATGAGCGGGATGCGCAGCCGCGTCTGGTTCGTCAGTTGCGCGGCGCGCAGCACCTTCTCGGGAGAGGTGTGGAGGATCGACCCGGCGTGCCGGGACAGCACGATGTTATCGACGTCTTCCCGGGCATCGGACTGCATCATCTGGCCGACCTTTTCGGGCAGAGTCATCCGGCTGACAAGGTCGGCGACCCGCTGCGCGGTCGGCAGCGATGCGTCAAGGTAGGGAACGACAGTGGTCGTTGTGTCGGTCATTACTTGGCCTCGTTCGTCGGGGTTGTGCGGACTGCCGTCACTGCGTCGTTGATGTTGAGGCCCTTTTTCTTCATGGCCCGCGCTCGTTCGCCGGCCGAACGCAGCCGGGGGTTCACGTACTCATCGATACCGAAGTTGATGAGCGACAGCGCGACACCGATCGCCGCGATGCAGAGCCCCGGCGGCAGGTACCACCACCACTGGTTCTGCCGGAACGCACCCTGCGCACTCGCCCAGTTGAGTATGGTGCCCCAGTTGTACGTTGTCACTGGAATCACGCCGATGTACGACAGTGTTGTGAGCCCGAGAATGGCGGCGGTCACCGTGCCGACGAAGCTCGCGGCGATGAGTGCCATCAGGTTGGGGAGCATCTCGACGGCGATGATGCGCCGCAGTGGCTCGCCGTTGGCACGCGCGGCCTGAATGAAGTCGCGGTTACGCAGCGACATCGTTTGCGCGCGCAGGACGCGCGCGCCCCACGCCCAGCCGATGAGACCGAGCACTGCGGCGATGACCCACAGCGGTGGGTCCTCGAACATCGACGCCACGATGATGATGAGCGGGAGTCCCGGAATCACCAGAAAGACGTTTGTGAGCGCGGAGAGCCCTTCACTGCGCCATCCACTCAAATAACCGGAAACCACGCCGACGACTATGGCTATAAAGGTCGCGATGATCGCGGCGAGGAAGCCGACAACGATGACGCCGCGGGTGCCGAAGATCACCTGGCTGAGCACGTCCTCGCCGATGTGGGTTGTGCCGAGCCAGTGCTCGGCAGACGGCGGCTCAAACCGCGCTGTCGGGTTGACCTTTGTCGGGCTGAACGGTGCGAGCACGTCGGCGAAGATCGCGACGAGAACAAAGAACCCGAGGATCGCGAGTCCGGCTATCGACTTGCGATTGCGGAACATCGCAAAGGCCGAGCCGAACCTCGAACGTGCTGTCGCGGGGTTGACGATTGTCATTGGAGCGGTCATGGCTTAGGCACCCGTCTGGCGTGTACGTGGATCAAGGAAGGCGTAGGCAACATCGGCGAGTACGTTCGCAATGAGCACGGAGAGCGTGATCACAAGGAAGACGCCCTGCATAAGCGCGTAGTCCTTCGCATTTGTCGCATCGAGAAGTAGCTTGCCGACCCCGGGATAGCTGAAGACCATCTCCATAACGATCGTGCCGCCGACGATAAAGCCGATCGAGAGCGCGAAGCTCTGCACCTGGGGGAGCACGGCATTGCGCGCGGCGTAGCGCCACAGCACCCGACGGTTCGGCATGCCCTTCGCCTGCGCGACCATGATGTAGTCCTCGTCGAGCACCGTGAGCATCATGTTGCGCATGCCCAGCATCCAGCCGCCGAGGGAGGCGATGATGATCGTTGCCGCGGGAAGGAAGCCGTGGTGCAGAACCTGCCCGATGAACTCGGGGGTGAACTCCGGACTCATCCCCACGCCGTAGGCCTTACCGATCGGAAACAGCTTGAGGTTGACCGAGAAAGCCGCGATGGCGAGAAGTCCGAGCCAGAAGTAGGGAATCGTGCTGAGGAAGGTGGTGATGGGAATGAGCGCGTCGAGTCTGCTTCCGCGTCGCCACCCGACTATCGCCCCGCCGACCGTGCCGACAATAAAGGAGACGATCGTCGCGAAGCCCACGAGACCGACGGTCCAGGGCAGCGACTGACTGATCACCTCGGTCACCGGCCTGAGGCCGTGCAGCAGTGAGACGCCGAGGTCTCCCTGCAGGAGATGCGCCCAGTAGTCGATGTACTGCTCGAACAGCGACTTGTCGGTGTCGAGGCCGAGAAGTGCGCGCAGGCCATCGGCGGCCTCCGGGCTGATATTGCGGTTGCGAGCAAGGTACGCGGAGACCGCGTCACCCTTCATCAGCCGGGGCAGGATGAAGTTGATTGTCACTGCCGCCCAGAGCGTAAACAGATAGAACAGCGCGCGGCCGCCGAGGAACCGCCACGGAATGCGCGACCGACCCTTGCTCGCGGTCGTCGCGGTTGTGCCAACCTCGAGCGCGTCGACGGTGTCAGTGGGAAGCGACGGTTCTTGCGTGGGCAGCGTGGGCTGAAGTGCGGTCATCGCGCGCCTCCTTCTGGTCCGGATGCCGCCGCGAAGAACTTCTCCGGGTCGGGCGATGCCGCCCTCAGCTCCTGCGTGTACGGGTGAGTGGGGCGCAGGATGACGTCGTCGGCCGGGCCACGCTCGACGATCGTGCCCTGGTTGAGCACGATGATCTCGTCGCTGAAGTGCCGGGCGGTCGCAAGGTCGTGGGTGATGTAGAGGACACCCAGCCCTTCTTCGCGCTGTAGCTCCGCAAGCAGGTTGAGCACACCGAGGCGGATCGAGACATCGAGCATCGACACCGGTTCATCGGCGACGAGGAACTTCGGACGTGACGCGAGAGCGCGGGCGATCGCGACGCGCTGTCGCTGGCCGCCCGAAAGCTCGTGCGGCCGACGTTCCGCGATCGCGTACGGCAGGCGCACGCGTTGCAGGAGGCGGCTCACCTCGTCGTCCACCTGGTCGTTCGGAACAACGTGGTCGAGCCGCAGCGGTCGATCGATGTGGTGCCGCACCGAGTGGTACGGATTGAGCGACGCGAACGGGTCTTGGAAGACCATTCGCAACTGCTGGCGATAGGCGCGCAGCCCGCGACCGCGTCGGGCGATGGGGGCGCCGTCGAGACGGACCTCTCCGCTCGTTGGAGTCTCGAGCTGGGTGAGGATCTTGGCAATAGTGGACTTGCCGCTACCTGACTGGCCGACGAGGCCGATCGTCTGACCGGATTCGAGGGTAAAAGACACGTTGTCGAGCGCCTTGATCTGACCCGCGCCGCGCACGGAGTAGGTCTTTGTCACAGCGTCGAACTCGAGGAGACTCACGATGCCACGAGTCCTTTCTCGCCGGTCAGCCGGGGAAACGACGACAGCAGCTTCTTTGTGTAGTGGTCTTGTGGGTTGCGCCAGACCTGTTCGGCGGTGTTGAGCTCGACGATCTCTCCCTCGCGCATAATCGCGATCCGGTCGCTGATCTCCAGGAGCAGGGGCAGGTCGTGCGTGATGAAGATGACGGAGAAACCGAACGTGTGCCGCAGCTCGGAGATCTGCTTCAGAATCTCCCGCTGCACAAGCACGTCGAGTGCCGTTGTCGGTTCGTCCATCACCATCAGTTGCGGGCGAAGCGCGAGGGCCATGGCGATCATGACCCGCTGGCGCATACCGCCGGAAAGCTCGTGCGGGAACGAGCGACGACGCTGCCCACCCACCTTGACGATCTCGAGCAGCTCGACGACCGCCTCGCGTCTCTGCGACCTGGTCATCTCGGGGCGGTGCACCTCGAAGACGTCTTCCAGTTGCGACCCGATCGTCGCGACCGGGTTGAGCGCGTTCATCGCACCCTGAAAGACCATTGAAATCTTGTCCCACCGGAACCGGCGCATCTCTTCGGCATCGAGCTGGCTGATGTCGATGTCGTCTCCGGCGGAGTCGTGGAAAACGACGGAACCGCTCGTGATCACGGCGGGCGCCTTAAGGAGCCGCTGGATGCCGTAGGCGAGGGTGGTCTTGCCGCAACCGCTCTCCCCCGCGAGCCCCAGGATCTCGCCCCGCTTCAGTTCGAAGTCGATGTTTCTCACCGCCGCTACCGGCGGATCAACGTCGTAGATGACTGAGAAGTTCTGAACAGAAAGTAGTGGGTCGCTCATCGTTCGCTTTCGTTGTGCTCGCGCTTCGTTGTGCGCATGAGCCGTTGTGGTCGCGCGCGGGCAGGGCGGGCGTACGGGGTACACCCGCCCTGCCTCGTGCGGACTAGTTAGCGGGCTTCAGCTTTGTCAGGATCTGAACGATTCCCGGCTGAGTCGGATCCGCCGAGGCGTACAGGTCGTCCTCGCTCGGAAAGCCCTCGTAGTTGCGCGTGTTGAACTCGCCCAGCAACGGGTGGGATCCCAGTGGAATGGCCGGAACATCATCGACAAACGCCTTCTGCATTACGGCGAGCGCTGCCTCGCGGTCGGCGTCGGTTGACGCGTTTGCGTAGGTGTTGAGCGCCTCGGTCACCGCAGGCTCGTCGAAACGGCCGAAGTTGAACTGTGCCTTGTTGTTGACAATCCACTTCGGGTCCATCGTCGACGTGTACAGGCCGTACGCGTTGCCGGTGTCTTCGAGCCAGTGGATGATCGCGTCGAACGTGCCTTCCTGGCGGGCTGCATCCCAGCCACCCCAGTCGGGCTGGTCAACCTTGACCTCGATGCCCAGGCCCTCCTTGAGCTCTTCGGCGAGGAGCGCCTGCTCGGTGTTCCAGTCGCTCCAGCCCGCGGGCACGGAGATCGAGAAGCTGACCGGGTCGCCGTCGGGGTCCATCAGTGCGTCGGACTTCCAGGTGTAGCCAGCGTCGGTCAGAATCTGCTTGGCCTTCGCGAGGTCGACCTTGTAGTTCGTGTCCTTGTACTCGGGCAGCACCTCAGAGTTCAGCACGTCGCCGAGTCCTGTTGCGCTCCAGACAACCGAGCTTGCACCCTCACGGGCGATGTCAACATACGCCTGGCGGTCGATTGTCCACGCGAGCGCCTGTCGAAGGGCCACGTTGTTAAACGGCTTCTCGTTGAGGTTCATAAACAGCGTTCCCGACCCTGCGGTGGGTGCCGCGAGGAAGTGGTTGTTCTCGTCTGCCGCAAGGTAGCTGTCTTCGATCTGCGGGATAAAGGCCTGCGCCCAGTCCGCGTCGCCCGAAACGAGCGCGGTTGTCAGAGCCGCGTTGTCACCGTAGGAGACGTAGTTGAGCTGCGGAACGGCGAGCTCGCCACCCCAGTAGTCGGGGTTGGCGGTGAGTGAGACCGACTCTGTCGACCAGTTGTCGAGCACGTACGGGCCGGTACCAACAGCGAGGCCCTCTTCGGTGAGGGGATCGGTGTTCGGGTCGGCGATGTTCTCCCAGATGTGCTTGGGCACAATCGGGGTGTGCAGCACGCGCGCCTGAGCCGTGTACTTCGAGGCGCCGAACGTGAGAGTGACCGAGTCACCCTCGGCTGCGATGTCGGTGACGCCGAGTGCCCCGGCATCGGTGAGCTTGCCACTCTTCAACATGTCGAAAGTAAAGACGATGTCGTCAGCGGTGAATTCTGTACCATCGCTCCACTTCACACCGCTGCGAGGAACGACAGTGAGCTGTGTGTAGTCGTCATTCCAGGTCACGCTCTCGGCGAGCCACGGGGTTGTCGCAAGGTCACCCGTGGGGTTCACGAGGGCAAGCGGTTCGAAAATCACCTTTGCGTAGCCGTACTTGTACGCGGCCGATTCACCCAGGAACGGGTTGTGTGATTCTGTGGTGATCGCCCCGTCTGGTTTGGCGATCGTGAGGGCGACTGTCGAACCGGACGAGTCGGGATCTGCTGTACCGGCGCAACCGGTGAGCAGTATGGCCGCGGTGATACCTACGGCGACGACGGATTTTCTAAGCCTCATTGCTTCTCCTTCGTGAATGTACCCCGGGCTGGCGTCACTTCGAAAGAGCTCATCTCAGCGCCGAGAATGATTGCGTGATTTACCTTACAATCGAGTCAGCAAGTTAAACAAGCGCGCGTCGAAAAGCTCTCGGAGGGCTGGCTAGACTCGCCTTGTTGAATGAAAGGACGTGCCGTGGTCAACCCCCGCCGCCAGCCTCGGTCGCGTCCGGAAACGCTCATTCGCAGGCGTGAGATCCTCGATGCATCTGTCGACATCTTTGGCGCCAAGGGTTTCACCGGAGGCACGCTCCAGGAGATCGCCGACCAGGTCGGCATGACGCACGCAGGAATCCTTCACCACTTCGGCTCGAAAGACCAGTTGCTGCTCGAGGTGCTTGTGCATCGCGATGAAACCGACGTCGCGCATCTCGAAGGCCAGCACATTCCCGACGGCCTCGCGTTGTTTCGGCACCTGGTCAAGACCGCGTTCCTCAACGCCGAGCGCGCCGGCATCGTTCAGGCGTACGCCGTACTTTCGGCCGAGTCAGTAACCGACGACCATCCCGGTCGCGAGTTCTTTCAGGAGCGCTACCGCAACCTGCGCGCCGAGGTGACCCAGGCGTTCCAGGTTGTCTGCGCCGAGCGGGGAATCGACAACGCCCAGAACGTCGCCGACGCCTCCGCAGCAATCCTCGCGGTGATGGACGGCATGCAGGTGCAGTGGCTGCTCGAGCCGACGGCAGTCGACCTCGGGCGCGCATCGGAGTTCGCCATCGAGGCGATCGTCGCGAGCGTTCTTCGGCCGCAGGAGTCAACACTCACCGACTGAGGAACTACGCGCCGCCGGACGCCCTGAGCACGCGCAACTCGCTCGCGGAGTTTGTCAGCTTCGCGACATCCACCACCTCTTTATCGCCGGTTGCGATGAGCTGCTTGCCGGTTGTGCTTGCGCTGAGGACGTGGGATGTCGCGTTGCGCAGGCCCTCGTACGCACCGATCGCTGCGGCGGCCTCCGGAGACACAAAGTCGATGCCGAGTGCGGCGATCGCGTCGATGACGGCACCGGCGGCGAGCAGGTCTTCGACGGCGAACCGGCCATCGTCGGTTCCCGCGGCGATCACGGCGACGATTGCCCTGTCGCCGAGCTCAGCCTGTCGCGCGAGCACCCAGTCCGCGACAGCTGCGCGGCTACCGACCGAGCCAGCGAGAACCGCCGCGGTTGTGTCGAGCGTCGCGGGGTCGGGAGCGCCCGGAGTGACAAGGGCGTCGGCCCAGATGATGATGTGCGCTCCGGGGGCGATGGCGGCCGCGCCATCCATCCCCCAGTCGAATCGCACCTGGTACTGAGTCTGATTACGGGCCTCGTTCACGCTTCAACGGTAGCGCTTGGTGTTCACAGGAAACGCCGCGAGACTGTCTGCATGCGCGTACTGCTCAAGCTTGTTCTCGATTGCGACCCCCTCGACGCGTGGCAGGCGTTGCGTGACCCAAAAGTTTTCAGGCAGGCGTCGGGGCCGTTCACAACCGTTCGCTCGCTCGAGCCCGGCGGCTTTGCCCAAACTTGGGCGCCTGGCGAGCACCGTGTCGCCGTTTCCGCCCTCGGCATTGTGCCCATCGGCACGCAGGTCATCGACCTCGAGATGACGGAACGCAGCGGCGGCATCCACGTGCTGCGCGACTCCGGCCACGGCGAGAGCGGGCTGCTCGGCATGGTCACGAAGTGGGAGCACACAATGGCCGTGTCGTCAGCGGGCCGCGGAAAGACCCTCTATCGCGATCGTCTCGTCATCGACGTCGGCCCGCTCACGGTGTTCGCCTGGCCCATGTTCTGGCTTTTCTGGCAGTGGCGAGCGGCTCGGATGCGACAGCTCGCGCCGACCTGGGGCAACAAGTGAGCGCGCTCGAGGTCGCCGACTGGCGTCGCCGGGTGTTCGCGCTCTACTCGTCGGTACGGGAATCCACCGATCTTGCCGCCGCCCACGACCTCTGGCGCCGCGGCAGGGATGACCTTTTCGCCAACCACCCGTCGTCGCCGCTCCTGCCCGAAGACAAGCCGCACTTCACCGGACTCAAGGTGCGCCCCTACGACCCCGACTGGCGCTTCGAGCTCGAGTTACTGCCCGCCGCCGAGCACCGCTTCGAGTTCGAGACGGGCACCGACGGCACAGTTCCGTTCGAGCGCATCGGCCTCGTCGACGTGCCCGGCGTGGGCGAACTCGACGTCTGGCGGCTCGCGAGCTACGGCGGCGGCATCTTTTTGCCCGTGCGTGACGGGCTCGCCGGCAAGCGCGGCGGCACCTACGGCGGCGGACGCTACCTGCTCGACACCGTCAAGGGCGCCGACCTCGGCACAACCCCGACGAGCCTCGTGCTCGACTTCAACTTCGCGTACAACCCCTCGTGCGCCTACGACCCCGCGTGGGCGTGCCCGCTCGCCCCGGCCGGCAACACAACGGTCGTTGAGATCCCGGCGGGCGAGCGCTACGGCGGCTAGCCCCAACCCGTGCGCGCTACTGCGTACCACGCGCTAGGTCGACCTAGCGCGGCTGGTACGCAGTAGCGCGCAAGGTTCTTAGGCCGAGTGTCGAGCCCGTCGCGACCTTCCGCTGAGCAGCAGCGCGAGTCCGAGCAGCACCAGCAGCGCCGCAAGCATCGCCCAGGGCAGGAAGTCTGCTCCGGTGATCGCGAGCGTCGAGCCCGGGCCACCGGGGGTGCCGGGAGGCGTCGCCATAAACACGTTCGCCATGTCGAGGTCAGCGGCCCCTGTGCCCACGAGCACCGCGGTCGACGCGAGCGGGATTCCGTTGCGCGACAGGATCATCGCCGTTGCCCCGCCGTCGGTCGTCTCGTCGATGGCGCACGAGGCGCTCATCGGCAGGTTGTCGTAGACAACGAGGTCGCCAGCCGAGATCGGCCGCGCCGCACCACCGGGGATCGCGATCGAGGTGATCACGCCGTCGATGGGCATCTCGCAGGCGAGCGATACCTCGAAGGTCTCCTTGAGGTGGGCGCTGGCGCCCGGCCCGACGACAGCCTTCTGCAGCATCAGTGCGCCGAGCTCGTAGGTGTTGGTGATCGTGACGGGCACGGCCGTGTCGGCCACGACCGTGACGTTCGGCGTGCTGATCGAGCTCGACGTCGCGCCACCGGTTGTCGTCTCGGCGAGCGAGCAAAGCGCGCGGGCCGGGAGGTCGGTGAACGACGCGCGGTAGCCGTTGAGCGCCGTGAGCTCGCGAGTGTCTCCACCCGGGATGTCGACGACAATCGTGTCGCCGTTCACAACGCGCGAGCAGGTTGCCTCGACGACGAACGGTCCGTTGCCGTAGAGCCAGGCGCCCGCACCGGCGAACGCCTTTGTGAGGTCGATCGAACCGACGTCGAACGTGTTGGTAATCGTGGCAAGGGTCGCGGCAGCGCCTACGGTAAACGCTCCCGCTGGGGAGATCTCCGAGGCATCCGCACCGCCGATGATCGTCTCTTCGAGCTCGCACACAGCGCCCGAGGGGAGGCCCTCGTAGGTCGCCTTGTAGCTCGACACTGCCGAGAGGGTGCGCAGTTGCGGCGTGAGTCCCGTACCCGGGATCACAATCGTCTCCATCACACCGTCGATGTCGCGCTCACAGCTCAGCGAGACCTCGAAGGGTCCGGCGCCGTAGAGCGATGCACCGTCGCCGTCGCGCACCTTCGAGACCTCGATGAGGCTGAAATCGAAGGTGTTTGTAACGACGACCTCAACCGGCGTGCTCGTGGCCGGAACAACGAGTGTTGCGGTCGTTCCGGGTTCGGGCGTTTCGTCAATCGAGACGGTGGTGGATGTCGCCCCGCCCGTCTTCGACTCTGTGAACGTGCACTCCGCGCCAGCCGCAATGTTCGGGATCGTCACGGCGGGGTCACCCTGCTCGAACGTGTAGGTCTCGAGCAACACGTTGCGGGTACCCGTTGCGTCGGTGAGATCACAAGTGACGTCGATCGTGAACTGCTTGTCGCCCCACTCTTCTTTCGCGTCGCCGGCGAGGGCCTTCGAGAGAACAATGCTGCCGATGTCGTAGCTGTTTGTGACCACTGCCGAGTTGCCGTCGGGGTCGCTCGCGAGGGTCAGCGTCGCAACGGTGCCGGTGACAGCCGCGTGGGTGGTCGACCCGCTCGTTGTCACGATTGTGGTTTCGACCGCATCGACGGTGTCGGGCTCTTCGACGGTGCAGACGGCGCCCGAGGGAAGCCCGCTGATTGACCAGGTGTCGTCACGCTCAAGCGTCTCTCCCATCGGCGCGAGGTCGCTGTAGCCGGTGCCGTAGACGGCACGGCCCTCGAACACGCAGTCGACGGTGAGATCGAACGGGCCGTACTCGACGTCGCTCGTGAGTGACTCGACCCGCTTTGTGACGTCGAGGCTCGCGAGAGCGAAGGTGTTTTTCACCGTGAGCGCGGGCTGCGTCTGGTTGTCGGTGAGGCTCGTGTTGTCAACGGCGACAGTGAACGTGTACCCGTCTTCGACATCGCTCGCGACGGTGACACCGCTCGCGTTGGCGATGAGGCTCGACGTCGCGCTGCCGGTGTCGGT
>Ga0247805_1000402_pt1 | contig 22714 bp, 15 predicted proteins | sample UWRJL044104R1_FD_180930 | JGI IMG/M metagenome (GOLD analysis project Ga0247805, IMG submission 180930) | Plant litter microbial communities from Arlington Agricultural Research Station in Wisconsin, United States - UWRJ-L044-104R-1 | ecosystem: Environmental > Terrestrial > Plant litter >... | reverse complement strand
TACGAAAGCTTCATTTTTACCTACGAAATCTGTTTCGCAGTTCAAAGTGATGATAGCTCCTTTAGTTTTGTCAGCATTAACAAAAGAAACAGCAGCTCCTTCAGAAGACTCACGGTCAGAACGGTTAGCAGCAACTTTTTGTCCTTTTTCTCTAAGGTTTTGGATAGCTTTATCGAAATCTCCGTCAGCTTCAACTAAAGCTTTTTTACAGTCCATCATTCCGGCACCTGTAGTTTGTCTTAATTTATTTACGTCTGCAGCAGTAATTGTTGCCATAATATATCTTGTGTTTTATTGTTAAAAGTAAAAATTCCAACCTTCAAATCCCAAATTCCAACGTTATCAGATCGTTAAAAATCTAATTTTGGAATTTGGAATTTAAAATTTGGAATTTAAAAGTTTATTTATTCTTCAGTTGCTGGAGCGGCAGTTTCAGCTGCTACTGGAGCTTCTTCAGTAGTTGCTTCAGCAGTTTCTTTATCAGAACCTCTTTCAGAAAGTCCTTCGATAACTGCAGTAGTTACTAAAGATAAAATTTTATCGATTGATTTAGAAGCATCATCATTGGCTGGAATAACGTAATCTACTTCACGTGGATCAGAGTTAGTATCAACCATTGCGAAAACTGGAATGTTTAATTTTTGAGCTTCTTTTATTGCGATGTGCTCAGCTTTAATATCTACTACGAACAATGCAGCTGGAAGTCTAGACATATCAGCGATTGAACCTAAGTTTTTTTCTAATTTAGCACGAAGACGATCCACTTGTAAACGCTCTTTTTTAGATAACGTCATGAAAGTACCATCTTTCTTCATTTTATCAATAGAAGACATTTTTTTAACTGCTTTACGGATAGTAACAAAGTTTGTTAACATTCCACCAGGCCATCTTTCAGTGATGTAAGGCATGTTTGCAGCTGCTGCTTTTTCAGCAACGATATCTTTTGCTTGTTTTTTGGTAGCAACAAATAATATTTTTCTACCTGATGCAGCAATTTTTTTCAAAGCTTCGTTAGCTTCTTCAATTTTAGCTGCAGTTTTATATAGGTTGATAATGTGAATACCATTACGCTCCATATAAATGTAAGGAGCCATGTTTGGATCCCATTTTCTAGTCATGTGTCCAAAGTGAACACCTGCTTCTAGTAATTCTTTTACTTCTACTTTGTTTGACATTTTTTGTACTAGTTTACGTTCTGTTGAGTAAGCAATGGTCCGTTATGGATTTAATGATTTAAAAATTCAAAGATTTAAAAAATATAATCTTTTAATAATTCAATTTTTCAATTTTTTAATCCCGGCTTCATTTAGATGCTAAACTAATTTCTCACCTCAGTGAGACAACAACAACATTGTTTAAATTCAATAATAAATTCAATAAAGTCTTGCTCCTGTGAACAAGACAGGCAATATTAACGTTTAGAGAATTGGAATCTCTTACGAGCTTTCTTCTGACCGAATTTCTTACGTTCAACCATTCTTGGATCTCTTGTTAATAAACCTTCTGGTTTTAAAACTCCTCTGTTTTCAGCATTTACTTCACACATTGCGCGAGCGATTGCCATTCTTACAGCTTCTGCCTGACCAGTTACACCACCTCCGTAAACATTTACTTTTACGTCAAAGTTAGATGCGTTTTCTGTCATAGACATTGGTTGCAAAACTTTGTACTGTAAAGTAGCTGTAGGGAAATAAGTTGCAAATTCTTTTTTGTTTACAGTGATTACTCCTGTTCCTTCTGAAACATAAACACGTGCAACAGCGGTTTTTCTTCTACCGATTTTGTGAATAACTCCCATTACTTAAGATCGTTTAGGTTAACAGTTCTTGGTTTTTGGGCAGCTTGTTTGTGCTCAGAACCAACAACAACATTTAAATTTCTGAAAAGTTCAGCTCCTAATTTGTTTTTAGGTAACATTCCTTTTACTGCTTTTTCAACTAAAGCTGCAGGGTTTTTAGCTTGCAATACTTTAGCAGTTAAAGTTCTTTGTCCTCCTGGATAACCTGTGTGACGCATGTAAATTTTCTCGTCCATTTTGTTACCTGTAAGGTTGATTTTCTCTGAGTTGATAACAATTACGTTATCTCCACAGTCCACGTGTGGGGTATAGCTTGGTTTGTACTTTCCTCTTAAAATCATAGCGACTTTAGAAGCAAGACGTCCTAAGTTATGACCCTCTGCATCTACAACGATCCACTCTTTAGTAGAGTTTGCCTTTGTAGTTGAAATTGTCTTGTAGCTTAATGCGTTCACAATAAAAATTTTTTAATTAAACATTCCATCCCCAATAAAGGGGTTGCAAAAGTACAATTAATTATTTTAAAACCAAATACCTTAAATGAATAATTTTTTTGGGTTTTTGTGCTGATAATCAATCGGATATTTATGGGACTTTAAAGAGCTTCTTTTTTATAATTCCAGTTCGTGCTTTGGTTCTAAATTTATCTTACATTTGATTTGAAAAATAATTTGATTATCTTGCAATCTTGCGATGGAAACAAGGAAGATAATTGCCATTATCTTTTAGGTATAGCAAACTATGTTTTTTTACAACATTATGCCATATCTCTATTAACAAACCACTAATACTAAGACACTAATTCATTATGAAAGTTAAAGCAACACTGAAGCAAATTGCAAAAGAATTGAATGTTTCTGTTTCTACAGTTTCTAAAGCACTGAATGATAGTCCGGAGATTAGTAGTCAAACTAAGATTAAGATTAAAGAGTATGCTAAACTCAAAAATTACAAACCCAATATCATTGGTTTGAATTTAAAAAACAGAAAGACTAAAACTATAGGAGTCATTATTCCAAATATTTTGAATTCTTTTTTTGCCAAAGTTTTTAGTGGAATCGAAAAAGTAGCGGATGAAAAAGGATATAATGTAATTACTTGTATTTCGAACGAATCGATTGTCAAAGAAATCAATACATTAGAAATGTTGAGCAATGGAACAACGGATGGTTTCATTTTGTCGGTTTCGCAAGAAGCTCAAAAACTTCAGGATTACTCTCATTTTACTGATATTATAAACGAAGGAACGCCAATTGTTATGTTTGACCGCATTGCTGATGAAGTGGAATGTGATAAAGTAGTAGTAGACGATTATGATTCGGCATTAAATGTTACCCAACGATTAATTGATACAGGTTGTAAAAACATTGCGTTGATTTCATCGGTAGATGATTTAAGTGTTGGGAAACTAAGAACCGAAGGCTATTTGAAAGCATTGGCTGATAATGGAATTCCGGTAAATGAAAATATTATTCTTCGTACCAATTCTGAAGATGATATGAAGAAAAAAATTGAAGCTGTTTTCGAAAACAATACAATCGATGGTGTTTTTGCTTTAGACGAACGTGATTCGGTTGCAGCGTTAAAAATCGGAATCAAAAAAGGCTATAAAATACCGGAAGAGTTATCTATCATTGGTTTTGCTGACGGAATTTTAGCTTCCAGAAGATTAACACCAAGTTTGAGTACCGTAAGTCAGCATGGAGTAGAAATTGGTGAAGTAGCTGCCAAATTACTAATTCAGCGTTTAGAAGCCGATGAAGAAAATGAATTGCCTTATCAAACGGTGGTTATCAAAACCAATCTAAAAGAAAGAGAATCTTCTAAAACGAAAAAAAAATCCATTCTTAAAAATAAATAAGAATGGATTTTTTTTTTAAGTATAAAATATTGTTTTAGATGCTACTGCCTACTAAAAGCTGAATACTGCCCACTTTCTTAATGTGCTTCCAGCCAGTTTCTTCCTGTTCCTAAATCGACAACAAAAGGAACTTCTAGTTTAAAAGCATTTTCCATTTCGTGTTGAATCATCGGTTTGATTTTTTCTAATTCCGAGTTGTGAACGTCAAACACAAGTTCGTCATGTACTTGTAATAACATTTTCGATTTCCAGTTTTCGGCGATTAATTTATTATGAATATTAATCATCGCAATTTTGATAATATCAGCTGCCGAACCTTGAATAGGTGCATTCACTGCATTTCGCTCGGCGCCACCGCGCACAATTGCGTTTTGAGAATTGATGTCTTTTAAATACCTGCGACGCCCTAAAACCGTTTGCACATAACCATGATCTCTGGCAAAATCAATTTGTTCACCTATATAAGACTTCAATCTTGGATATGATTTGTAATACGCTTCAATCAGTTCAGCACTTTCTGAACGGGAAAGATTCGTTTGATTCGAAAGCCCAAAAGCCGAAACACCATAGATAATTCCGAAGTTTACTGTTTTAGCATGGCTACGTTGTTCACGAGTCACTTCTTCCAGCGGCACATTAAAAACCTTAGAAGCAGTCGATCTGTGGATGTCTTCATTGTTTTGGAACGCCTTAATCATGTTTTCTTCGCCACTTAGCGCTGCAATAACGCGCAATTCTATCTGAGAATAATCGGCAGAAACTAAGGTGTAATCTTCGTTACGGGCAATAAAAGCTTTACGGATCAATCGTCCTCTTTCAGTACGAATAGGAATGTTTTGTAAGTTTGGATTATTTGAACTTAAACGTCCTGTTGCGGCTACGGTTTGCATGTAATCAGTATGAACACGCCCTGTTTTTGCGTCAACCTGGTTTGGTAATGCATCAATATAAGTGCTTTGTAATTTTACCATTTGGCGCCATTCCAGAATATCACGTACAATTTCGTGTTCGTTAGCCAGGTAACTCAATACTTCTTCGCCAGTGGCATATTGGCCTGTTTTGGTTTTCTTTTGTTTGACACCGCCAATTTTCATTTTGTCAAATAAAATATCGCCAAGTTGTTTTGGCGAAGCCAAATTGAATTTTTCACCAGCAGTTTCATATATTTTTTGTTCCAGCGCCTTGCTTTCGAGAGCCATTTCTACCGACATGCTTTTTAAAAACGGAACATCTAAGTTGATTCCTTCGGTTTCCATTGCTGCAAGAACAGGAATTAGCGGAATTTCGATCTCGTCAAATAATTTTTGAGTAGCTGCTTTGTCTAATTCTGCAGCGAATAATTCTTTTAATTGGAAAGTGATATCGGCATCTTCAGCGGCATATTCTTTAATGTCTTCCAATGCTACGTCGCGCATTGATTTCTGATTTTTTCCTTTTTTACCAATTAAATCTTCAATAGATTTTGGCGAATATTTTAAATAAGTCTCTGATAAAATATCCATATTATGGCGCATATCAGGATTAATCAAATAGTGCGCAATCATGGTATCGAATAATTTCCCAGCTACGCGAATGCCGTAATTCGATAATATTTTTAAATCGTATTTAATGTTTTGACCAATTTTTTCGATGGCTTCATTTTCGAAAAACGGAACGAATTTTTCTGCCAAAGCTTGCGCTTCGTCCTGATTTTCCGGAAACGGAACGTAAAATCCTTTCCCTTTTTCGTAAGAAAAGGAGATTCCCACCAATTCTGCATGCAAAGCATCTAGTCCGGTGGTTTCGGTATCAAAGCAAACTGAAGTTTGTTTTTGTAAATTTTGCAACAACAATCTAATTCCTAAATCGCCTTGAATAATTTGGTAGGAATGTGGCGTGTTTTCCAGCGTGTTGTAAAATTGCATGTGAGATACTTCGCTATCGTTACTAGCAAGTGTGCTTGAAAAAAGATCGAATTGCTCTTGGTTTTTCGCTTGTGGTTTTTTGTACAATTTTGCGTCATCCACTGGTGCTTCTTCATTGTTGAAAGCTTGGGCTGGATTTTTAAAAATGGCATCAAACTGTTCTGCCATTCTTCTAAATTCCAGTTCGTGGAACAATGCATCTGTTTTTTCTACATCAGGAGTGGAAAGTTCATAGTCTTCTTCGTTAAAAGTTACAGGACAATCAATACAGATTGTAGCTAGTTTTTTTGATAACAATCCTAATTCAGCATTGGCTTCAATTTTGTCTTTGATAGCTCCTTTAAGTTGGTGCGTGTTGGCCAATAAATTTTCGAGCGAACCATATTCAGCAAGGAATTTTTTAGCTGTTTTTTCTCCTACACCTGGTAATCCTGGGATATTATCGGCAGAATCGCCCATCATTCCCAAAAAGTCAATAACCTGTTCCGGTCTTTCAATTTCAAATTTTGCTAATACTTCAGGAATTCCCCAAATCTCTATTCCGTTCCCCATACGAGCGGGTTTGTACATGAAAATATTTTCGGAAACCAGCTGAGCAAAATCCTTATCTGGTGTCATCATGAACACCTTGTAGTTTTGTTTTTCGGCTTGTTTGGCTATAGTTCCTATCAAGTCATCAGCTTCAAAGCCCGCTACTTCGATAATAGGAATGTGCATGGCGTTCAATAAAGCCTGAATATAAGGAATGGCAATTTTAATGGCTTCGGGTGTGGCATCACGATGCGCTTTGTATTCCGGATAAAGTTCATTTCTTAAATCGCTGCCGCCTTTGTCAAAAGCTACCGCCAGATGATCTGGTCTTTCTCGCTTAATTACATCCATCAACGAATTCATAAATCCCATAATGGCTGATGTATCCATGCCTTTAGAATTGATTCTTGGATTTTTAATAAAGGCATAATACCCTCTAAAAATTAAAGCATAAGCATCGAGTAGAAAAAGACGTTTTTGTGACATTGAAGTGTAAATTGAATTTAAAATGTAAAAATATAGAATTCAATTTACTTTACGATTATTTCTAATTGCTTTGTTGAGATTGGTTTGTTCTAGGATAAGTAATTTTTCTCAATCTTGTTAAATAACTCTTTCTTTTTTGCTTGATCAAAAAAGAAACAAAAAAATCAAGTCTTACACTTCCTCGTCGGTCAAATTAGTTTTCGAATATTAAAAGAAAAGAAACTCGCTTCGCTCAAACAGCTTTCCTTTTTACATATTCTTCAAACATTTGACACTCGACTGCGGAAGTTAAGGACGGTTTAATATGAAAGGCTAAAAGAAAGGATTTGTTTGGAAGTCGCATTAATTTACAAAAAGCTTTGTTTTATTGGGAAAGTATAGGCTCGATAAAATTGAGTGCTTTTGTCATAGCTTAGTTGCTTCTTTTGGAACTTTACCTTTCAAAAAATCTTCTCTTTGTTTTTGGTCTCCTAAGTCCATTGTAAAGTTTACCCAATTGCCAAAAAAGTTTCTTACTGCCATATTCCAATTTCCTGTCACATTATCTGTAAATTGCCAAAGAATATGATAGCCTTCTTCATTTGAAAAACCTTCGTTATCTGCTTGAAGAATTCCACCTGTTTTGTTCCAAATTGCGGACTTAATTGAAGTAATAATGGAGAAATTGTTGTCATCAAATGATGCGTCTAAAAGTTGAAATGCATAAATAACTTTCACTTTGTCAAAATATTTGTCAAGCCATTTTACTGCCGAGGTCGGTTTGTAATCTTTAATATATTTTCTAAATTCTTCAAGTTCTTCTTTGCCAAGTTCACCATCAACAACGGGGTTACGTTCTATCTGCATCAAATCGTTACCGTTTGAATCTGTAACATTTATAAACGTCCAGTTGTCAGTCGTTTCTTTTTCGTCAAGTGAAAACTTTGCAATTAATTTGTCGTTCTCCAGTTTACTAATAAGGTCGTCAATATGAATGTTTGGATCCGATGTTCCTAATACTCTGATATAATATCCCATTTTCTTTTGTGTTGTTGTCTGTTTATGATTGCGGTGTAATGTTTTATTGTCACTAATTTTATATATTTGGCAAACTCTAGATGTTGTATTTACTTTCAAATATATTAAAATATTCTTACAAAATTTATTGCGGAATGGAATCATTATCAATAGCCCTGATCGAAGCGGCATCCTCTTGTTTTGCAATAGCTAAACAAGAGATATAGCGTAGAGCAGGAGGGGGAAGTTGTTGTGTTTTTATCGTTCTGCTCCTAAAAAATAACTTGGCCTAGTTAAAGTTTATTTAAGATTTTTAAAATTAAGCGGTAGATGTTGTTATTTTGTGTAAAAATGTATTAAAATGGGTTTCAGGTTGCTATTTTTTGTAGTGTTTCTTTTTATAGTGGAACTCTATGCTTTTCAGGCTTTTAAAACAATCCTTAAGGACAGATGGTTTTTGGTAGCTTATGGTCTGTTGAGTCTGGCTGTATTGGTTTATATTGTTTATGGGTTTTTTAGTTTTGACCGTTCGGTGGGGCAAACTCAGGGTATGATGTTTACGATGGGCGTGATGCTGGTGGTTTATGTTCCAAAAATTGTTTTGACCATTGTTTTGTTAGGTGAGGATATTTTTAGAGTTGGTGCCAGTTTGGTTAATTATTTTATGTATAATTCGCCTCGAAGTGAAATGATGCCTGAAAGACGAAAGTTTGTTAGTCAGTTGGGTTTAGGATTGGCTGCTATTCCGTTTTTGTCTTTGATTTATGGAGTAACCATTGGAAAATACAATTTTAAAGTTATTAAGCAACGAATCTTTTTTCCGGATTTGCCAGATGCTTTTGATGGTTTTACGATTACTCAAATTTCAGATGTGCATTCGGGAAGTTTTGATAATCCTGATAAAATAAATTATGCTATTGATTTGATTAATGAGCAAAATTCGGATATGATTTTGTTTACGGGTGATATTGTGAATACACATGCTAATGAAATGCATCCGTGGATTGAAACTTTTAAACGAATTAAAGAGCATAAATATGGTAAATATTCGGTTTTAGGAAATCATGATTATGGCGAATATGTTACCTGGCCATCGGAAGCGGAGAAAGAACAAAACTTTAAAGATATTAAAGATTTGTACAGCCAAATTGATTTTAAATTGATGCTGAATGAACATACTTTTTTAGAAAAAGGAACGGATAGAATTGCTTTAGTAGGTGTGGAAAACTGGGGGAATAATTTTAAAAAAGCGGGTGATTTAAAAAAAGCTTCTGCTGCATTAGACGAAAAGGAATTTAAAATTTTGATGAGTCACGATCCAAGTCATTGGGATTTTGAGATAAAAGATCACTCAAAGAATTTTCATTTAACTTTTTCGGGGCATACACACGGGATGCAATTTGGAATTGAAATTCCGGGTTATTTTAAATGGAGTTTGGCACAATATGTCTATGCACAATGGGCAGGTTTGTATGAGCATTTAGGACGTTATGTGTATGTAAATAGAGGTTTTGGCTTTCATGCTTACCCTGGCAGAGTAGGAATTATGCCTGAAATTACAGTTATCGAACTAAAAAAAGGTGAGAAATTAGCATAATTCGTTAAAAATGCTACATTTGTATATAAGAAACTTTATTATTCTTAGATTTTAAAAAATTAATTTTTGGTTTTATGTCAAAATTTGGAGAACTTATAAGTGCACATGTACCTGTGTTAATTGATTTCTACACAGATTGGAATGAATCTTCGGTGGCTATGCATGATGTTATTAGAGATGTTGCTGCTGCTTTAGGCGATAAAGCAAAGGTGATCAAGATTGATGTGGATAAAAATCAAGAACTAGCCGAAGCTTTAAGAATTAAAGGAGTGCCTACTTTGATGGTGTATAAAAACGGTCAAATGGTTTGGAGACAATCAGGAGAATTAGATGCTAATTCGCTTATCACTATTGTGCAAGAGCAACTTTAATTTATTACTTTATTATTTCGAAAGAAAAGTGATTTTCAGCTAAATGCTGAAGTACTTTAGGTAGCGTATATTCCAGGTTTTTAAAAGCTTTTAGACTGTCGTGAAATACAATCACACTTCCTGATTTTGTATTGGAAATCACATTGTTTAAGCATTCTTCTTTGGAAATGCTTTTGTCAAAATCGGCGCTAAGCACGTCCCACATAATTATTTTATAGCCTTGTTGTCTGAGTTTTTTGGCTTGGGCTGATTTTATTTTTCCATAAGGTGGTCGGAAGATTTTAGATTGCAGAATTGAGAATTGAGATTTCAGATTTGAAATAGTGTTTTTACAGGTCTCAATGTTTTCCAGGTATTCATTAGTAGTCGTTTTCCATCCATTCAAATGATTGTGGGTGTGATTACCTATTCCGTGTCCTTTTTCTATTATTTGATTAAAGATATCAGGGTTTGCTACAATGTTTTTGCCAATGCAAAAAAAAGTGGCTTTTGCATTGTATTGGTCTAATTGATTTAATACCCATTGCGTTATTTCGGGTGTTGGTCCATCATCAAAAGTAAGATAGACTTTGTTTTCATTGTTAGAAATATCCCAAATGTAATTTGAGAATAGTTTTTTGATAATGTAATGTGTTTTGACCCAATAGGCTTTCATCTGTATAAAATTTGATATTTAAAATAGCTGTTCAGGTCTGATTTTCTTTTTTGCTTGATCAAAAAAGAAACAAAAAAATCAAGTCTAACGTTTTCTCGTCGGTCAAATTAGTTTTCGAATGCTAAAAGAAAAGAACTCGCTATCGTTCAAACAACTTTTCTTTTTACACATTCTTTAAACATTTGACTCTCGACTGCGAAAGCTAAGGACATCTTAAATTAGAGAAATAATAATTGTAATTAATTGTATTCACTGAATTAAAGATAAAAAAAATGTAGCAATCTTTTTTGATGAGATTGCTACATTTTTTATGAAATAAACGGTTTATATTTTACTATTCTCTATCACGTTCAAAACGTGCGAAAATATCAATATAGGTATTGAAAGTGGCTCTGTGTTTCTGAAAGAAAGCAGTATCGTTGTTTTTCTTCATTACTTCCAGTAAAGCTCTGTAGCGCTCAATATCGGTTACAATATCTATTACAACATACGATTGATCTTCGGCGCTCATTTTGCTGTAATAATTCAGGTTTTCTTTGTATTTACCTGTAAGTTTATCAAGAAGCGCATGTGCTTTTGCTGTTTCGCCTACTAAGTAATAACCGTTTGCAAATGGTTCAAGTAAAGAATAGTAGCCAAATTTGTCTACTGGCATTTTTTCCATCGCCAGATTGATGACTTTCTTAGCTTTTTCTATCTGTCCTTCAGCAATTAATTGGTTCATTAAACGTGAAAGATTGGTTCTGTAAGTAATACTCTCACGACGCGTTTCAGGATCATGGTAGATGTCTCCGTCGCTATTACCCCAGTCCCATTTCATGATAATGTTGTACATTTTTTCAGAATCAATTTGTCCCATTTCCATAGGATTTCCGTCTTTAGGAATGGTAGTTTTTATTGGAACCAGTTTGTAAACCATACCGTCTAACTGAAGGTAGTCTTTCATCCATAAGTATTCTTCATCATCAAATGCTCCACCGCTAAAGTAGATTGGACGTTTCCAGTTGTTATTGGCAACCAAATCCAACATCATTAATCGGTTTTTGTATAAGGCATTTCCTTTAATGTCAATATCAATGTAAGGAACAATAGAATCATAATCTTTTTCAGAAACAATTTTGTTCTTGATAATGGTATTTTTATCTACCGGAATTCTAACTTGATTTGTTGGGAAGAAATGGATGGTTTGTCCGTTTTGCATCTCAACAGTAGATTGTGGGTTTTTGATAAAATCCATCAAACTTTTTACACTCCAACGGCTTTTTGTTTTTGGAATACTTACCACATAATCCAGTTTATCACCCACATATTGATCGTGTGTAAACGAAATAGGTAGCGGTTCTGATTCGTAAGTTTTGCTCTTCATTTGGTCAATGTACCAGTCGGTCATGAAAAGACTTGTATTTACAATTTTTATATCCGTTCTAATACCTTCAATTTCTTGGGCGTACCAGAGTGGGAAGGTGTCGTTATCACCAATAGTGAACAAAATTGCATTCGGATCACAAGAACTTAAATAGGCTTTTGCCATAGCTAAGGCAGTATACTTTCCAGAGCGATCGTGGTCATCCCAGTTTTGAGAAGCCATTAAAACAGGCGCACTCAATAATGTAGCTGCAATAATTACTGGTCCGGCAATTCTTGGAGTCAAATATTTCTTCGCACTTTCGTATAACGAATAAACTCCTAATCCTATCCAGATAGCAAATACATAGAATGAACCTACTAGGGCATAATCTCTTTCTCTAGGTTCGAAAGGTCTTTCGTTAAGGTAGATTTTTAATGCTATTCCAGTGAAAAGAAATAAAACTAATAATACGTAAAAGCTTTTTAAATTTTTGTTTGCATGGTACATTAATCCAATAAGTCCTAAGATAAAAGGAATGAAATAATACACATTACGACCTTTGTTATTCAGTGAATCACTAGGTAGATTGTCTTGAGAACCTAAATGAAGATTGTCAATAAAAGAGATTCCACTCAACCAGTTTCCATCCTGATCTCCGTATCTTCCTTGGTTGTCACTTTGACGGCCAACGAAATTCCACATTAAATACCTCCAATACATGTAGCCAAATTGGTATTCAACCATAAAACTAAGATTGTCTGATGTGGTTGGTTTTTCAATAATTAGGTAATCGCCGTAGCTTCTTAAGAATTTTACATAGCCTTCGTTATCAATTTGTTTTTGCGCATAGGCTTGTCTGAATTCAGAGATTGTTTTTTCTACCTCGTTTTTCAATTGCGCTGTAGCTCTGTTGTAATCTTCTTCAGATAATTTGCTAGCGTCTACTCCGTATTTAGCCAAATCATTCTCGTAAGGATAATTAGGATTGATTTTAAACTGAGGCGGATTGGTAAAATTGATATAATTTGCAATATGTTCCGTGCTCCACATTCTAGGCAAGAATGTTTTTTGAGCGTCGTCACTGTTTTGTTCTGCGTTTTTGTAGTTATTTACAATAATGTATTTTCCAGTTTTGTAATCTCTCTCGTAGTTAGGGGCTTTGTCACGATAAGGAGTGTTTGGATCTAATCCTGCAAAAGTCTCCGTGTATTGTGGGCCATAAAATAACGGATTAGAACCGTATTGCTCTCTGTTATAGTAAGCTAAAACTTCACGGGCATCTGATGGTCTGTTCTCGTTGATAATTACATTGGCATTAGCACGAATAGGCAGCATCAACCAGGTTGAGAATCCAATTAAGATGAATAAGATGCAAAGAATAAGGGTGTTGTAAGTAACTAATCCTTTTTCTTTAGTGTATTTTAATCCAAAGTAGAAAGCAGCAATTAAGGCTAATGCGGCTAAGATAGTTCCTGAATCAAAAGGCATTCCAAGGCTGTTTACGGTAAAAACTTCTGTTTTTGCGAAAAACGCCATCGTTAAAGGAAGTAATAATTTGAAAATAAACAATAAAACCGATACTACTACTACATTCGCAATAAGGAAATTTTTAATAGTTACCGTTTTGTAATTTTTGAAATAGTATAAAAATCCAATTGCAGGAATGGTTAATAGTGCCATAAAGTGAACTCCAAATGACAAACCAGTTACTAAAGAAATGATCAATAACCATTTGTTTCCTCTTGGTTTATCCATGTCTTGTTCCCAGCGTAATCCCAGCCAAAAAAGTAATGCAATAAGCAAGGATGCCATAGCGTAAACTTCGGCTTCCACAGCGTTGTACCAAAAACTATCCGAAAAAGTATAAGCTAAAGCGCCTACAAACGAACTTCCTAAAATAACAATATCATTGCTTTTATTTACTTCTTCTGAGCTATTTACGATTTTTCTCAAAATCATAGTAGAAGACCAAAACATAAAAAGAATAGTAAAGGCACTCGAAAAAACAGAAGTCATATTGACCATTAAGGCAACATGTTCTACACTAGTGGCAAACATGGCGAAAAAAGCACCAATCATTTGAAATAAAGGAGCTCCAGGTGGGTGACCTACTTCTAATTTAGCTGCTGTGGCAATGTATTCTCCACAATCCCAAAAACTCATTGTGGGCTCCACAGTAAGAGAATAGGTTATTAATGCGATTGCAAATGCGATCCATCCTATAATAGTATTCCATTTTTTGAAATTGAAAGACTCCTTATTCATGTAGTAAATTTTAGTTAATTTTTCGAGTTACAAAGAAAATGTTTTTTTATTTAAGGATATAGCCATTAACAAAATTTTCTATAAAACTATTGGCTTTTTTAAGGTGTTGATTATGAGGTAGGTTTTTCTTTTTTGAATCTTTTTTTGAAAAAAAATATAAAAAAGTTTGTGTAAACTGAAAAACCTTGTAAATTTGCACTCGCAATAAAGCACTGCTGGTCTATGGTGTAATGGTAACACAACTGTTTTTGGTGCAGTCTTTCTAGGTTCGAGTCCTAGTAGACCAACTAGCAAATTGAAAAACCCTGTAAACTTAATGTTTACGGGGTTTTGTTTTTTGTGGCGTTGGTCAGTTTTAAAAAATCATCTTTTCTTCATTTTTAAAATTACCAGAATCTTAACATCAATTGCAAATCATAATCTGTATTTTCATAATCTGTTATAAAAAATAGATTTCTAAAATTGAAATATACTTGTTTATGAAAAACACCAAACTTCAAGCTTTTATTCCGTTATTCTATATTGTATGGTCAGATGATTTATTGACTAAAAAAGAGTTTGCTACTTTACAAAGCTTTATTGATTCGCAAGATTGGCTTTCGACAGAAGAGAAAGAATTCTTATTTTCGAAAGTAACAATTACTAATCCGCCGTCTCGTCAGGATATTACCAATTGGAAAAATAAAATTGAACAAAGTATTCAGGATCATCCTGATGTAAAATCTATCTTCGAAATTGCTGTAGTGCTTTCTGAAAATGATGCAGTGATTCAGGGTTTGGAAATAGCTTTTGTAAAACTCGAAAATGATTTGGGGATTTTAGGAGAAGAAGCTATTAGTAATTTTAAAACTAAAGCAAAATCCCATACGGTCAATTCGCATACGGAAACTAGTTTTGATGTTCAGGAAATCACAGCTATTTTAGATGGAGGACAAGCACCGATAATTAATAAAGTCAAATCGGTTATTTCGAGACCAGAATTTAAATACGAAACTTCGACAGATATTAATGTTTATCGCCAAAAAGTATTTGAGTGGTGTAAAATTTTAGCCGATGAAAACCTCGGAAATATGGCTTATCCTAAAGAATATGGTGGTGGCGAAAACATAGCTGATTATTTTTCGATAATGGAAAGTTTGAGTTACCACGATTTGAGTTTGGTGATTAAATTTGGAGTGCAGTTTGGACTTTGGGGAATGAGTATTCAGTCATTAGGAACCGAAAAACATTATGCAAAATACCTAAAAGATGTTGGAACACTGAAATTGCCAGGTTGTTTTGCTATGACCGAAACGCATCATGGTTCGAATGTAAAAGGACTGGAGACTACGGCTACTTACAATCACGAAAACCAAACTTTTACCATTCATACACCACACGAAAAAGCCCAAAAAGAATATATAGGGAATGCGGCGGTTCATGGGCAAATGGCAACTGTTTTTGCGAAACTCATTATTGAAGGACAGGATCATGGTGTGAATGCTTTTGTGGTGCCTTTGCGTGACGAAAAAGGTGATGTTTTGAAGGGAATTACTATTGGAGATTGTGGTCATAAAATGGGATTGAATGGAGTAGATAACGGAACCATTCGTTTCGATCAGGTGGTGATTCCAAAAGAGAATATGCTGGATCGTTTTGCTTCAGTAAATAAAAATGGCGAATTTGAAAGTCCAATCCCGAGTGATAACCGACGTTTTTTTACTATGCTAGGAACTTTAGTTGGAGGTCGAATTGGGATTCCGCGTTCGGCTTTGGCTGCTGCCAAAAGTGGATTGACCATTGCTATAAAATATAGCGATCAACGCAAGCAATTTGGTCCCGAAGGTGGTGAAGAAGTTCCGATTTTGAATTATAGAATGCACCAGCGCAGGTTGTTGATTCCGCTGGCTAAAACGTATGCGGTGCATTTTGCTTTGCAATATCTCACGCAGCGTTTTATTGATAAAACAGAAGCCGAAATGCAGGAGATAGAAGCCTTGGCTGCAGGGTTAAAATCCTATTCAACCTGGAGTACAACGGCAATTTTGCAGGAATGCCGTGAAGCCTGTGGAGGAAAAGGATATTTGTCTGAAAACAGAATTGATGCTCTAAAAAACGATACCGAAATTTATACCACTTTTGAAGGTGATAATACGGTTTTGATGCAGCTGGTGGCTAAAAATCGTCTGGCGGAGTTTAGAAAAGCTTTTGGTGAAATGGGTTCTTTTGGAATTATTAATTATGTTTATGAAAATGCCAAATCGGCTATTGCGGAGAAAAATCCGCTTGCTATTCGAAAAACAGATGAAGAACATTTATTGGATAGTGAATTTCATTTGCAGGCTTTTCAGCATAGGGAAAAAACGATTTTGGCTTCGGCTGCTAAGCGTATCAAAAAATTAATTGATAATGGTTTGGAAGCTTATGATGCTTTTAATGTGGTGCAACACCAAATGATTGATGTAGCGGAAGCTTATTTGGATCGAGTGGTTTTGGAACAATTCCAAATCGCTATCGCTGCGGTTAGAGATGAAAAAAGTAAAGCTATCTTAACGAAGCTGAATCAATTGTTTGCACTTTCGCAAATAGAAAAAAACAAAGCCTGGTATTTAGAAGACGGTTATATGGAAGCAGTAAAAACGAAAGCTATTCGAAAAATTGTCAATCAGCTTTGTTGGGATATTCGTCCTGATGCCGTTGCTTTAGTGAATGCTTTTGCAATTCCGGATTCTTGTCTTGCGGCGCCAATTGTTGTGGGAGAGGAATAAAGAAGTGATTGTTCTTGAAAGTTAAAAGCTCTAAATGTTTTAAAAATGTTTAGAGCTTTTTCTCTTTTAAGTTTTATGATTGTCTGCTAAGCGGACTAAGAATTTAATATTGGCTCACGGATGACACAGATTGGACAGATTTTTGCTGATTTTTATATAAAATCTGTTTTTGTTAGTTTAAATCCGTGTTGTCTGTGTGTCATTGTCAAAATATGATATAAATAACCAGTTGTTGTATTAAATTTTATAAACAATCAGTGGTTTTGAGGCGTGATTGGCTAAATCTTCACTAATGCTTCCGGTGAAAAAGTGTGAAAGTCCAGTTCGGCCGTGTGTGCAAAGACTTATTAAATCGGCATTAATGTGGTTTGAAAAATTAATTATTCCTTTTTCTATGTTAGTGTCGTTGTAAATGTGTGTGGAATAGTTTTTTATGTCAAAATCACTAATAAATTCCTGTACTATTTTTTGGGTCAAAGCTGTGGTTTTAAAGCTGTTCGGTGTACATATGGTTACTAAATGTAGATGTGCATTGAATGCATATACAAGATCAAGAAATTTTCCGAATGGTTTTTTTATTTCTTCAGAGAAATCAGAAGCAAAAACAATGTTTTTTGGGCTGAATTCGGTAATTTCTTCTTTGATAATTAATACTGGAGCAGTGGATAATCGAACTACTTTTTCGGTGTTGGAACCAATAATAATTTCTTCAATTCCTGAAGTACCATTGGAACCCATTAATATTAAATCGATATCATGTTCGTTGCTATAAGAAATAATAGCTTGTGATGCCTTCTCTATTTTGATAGAATCAATGACGGTAAGGTCTTTGAGGTAATTTTTATCTTTTAAAAAACTAAGAGTTTCTTTTGCTTTTTGGATAAAAAGCATGACTTCAGGTATTGGTGCCGACCCAGAAATAGCATCATTCATCTGGCTGGGAATTTCCAGCATGTGTAATAAATGGATCTCGGAATTGTTATTTCGGGCTATTTGTGCGGCAACTTTTAAGGCATTTTCTGCCTGGACTGAAAAATCGGTAGGGACTAAGATTCGTTTCATGATTTTAAGGTTTGGGAAACAGTTTTGAATTGAATTTTGTTATAGTAATAAAGGTAAGGAATAATTTTACAGCAATCAATTATTTTTGGATTATAAAAATAAACACTATATTTGTGCCGTTATTTATTAAAATCTAGATAATGAGGGGACTAAATGTCCCCTCTTTTTATAAAAAATATGACATTTAAAGAAAAAGTAAATACATTATTGCAGGAAGCTCTTGAAGAAAGACCTTCACTTTTTTTGATTGATTTGACTATTACCGATGCGTTTAAGGTAATTATAACTTTAGACGATGACAATGGAGTGGTTTTGCAGGATTGTATCGATGTGAGTCGTGCAGTAGAGAGCAATTTAGACAGAGAAGAGCAGGATTTTTCACTTGAAGTGGCTTCGGTAGGAGTAGGTTCGCCATTAAAATTGGTTCGTCAGTATATAAAAAATATTGGTAGAACTTTGATTGTGACCACAAATACTGAAAAAATTGAAGCTGAATTAGTTGATGCTAATGAAGATTTCATAATTTTGTCTTGGAAAGCAAGAGAACCTAAAAAAGTAGGAAAAGGAAAAGAAACAGTACAGAAAGAACAACAAATACCTTATACAGAAATTAAAGAGGCAGTTGTTACAGTAACATTTTAATTTAAAGAATTCGCATGGAAAATTTAGCATTAATCGATTCATTTTCAGAGTTTAAGGATGATAAACTTATTGATCGTGTAACGCTTATGGCAATTTTAGAAGATGTATTTAGAAATGCATTGAAGAAAAAATACGGTTCAGATGATAATTTCGATATCATTATCAATCCAGATAAAGGAGATATGGAAATTTGGAGAAGGAGAGTAATCGTTGCCGACGAAGATTTGGATTTCGAAAATGAAGAGATTACTTTGACAGAGGCTAGAAAGATTGAAGCAGATTTTGAAATTGGTGAAGAAGTTTCTGAAGAAGTAAAATTGATTGATTTAGGAAGAAGAGCTATTTTAGCTTTGCGTCAAAACTTGATTTCAAAAATACATGAGCATGATAACACGAATCTTTACAAACAATTTAAAGATTTAATAGGAGATATTTATACTGCCGAAGTACACCATGTTAGACCAAGAGTAGTAATTCTTGTGGATGATGAAGGAAATGAAATTGTACTTCCAAAAGAAAAACAAATTCCATCTGACTTTTTCCGTAAAGGAGATAACGTACGTGGAATTATTGAAAGCGTGGAACTAAAAGGAAATAAACCTCAAATTATTATGTCTAGAACTTCTGAGAAGTTCTTAGAAAAATTGTTTGAGCAAGAAATTCCAGAGGTTTTTGATGGTTTAATTACCATTAAAAAAGTAGTAAGAATTCCAGGTGAAAAAGCAAAAGTAGCTGTAGATTCTTATGATGACAGGATAGATCCGGTAGGAGCTTGTGTGGGAATGAAAGGATCTCGTATTCACGGGATTGTTCGTGAATTAGGGAATGAAAATATTGATGTTATCAATTATACAAGCAACATTCAGTTGTTTATAACAAGAGCTTTAAGTCCTGCTAAGGTTTCTTCAATTAAAATTAATGAAGAAGCAAAAAGAGCTGATGTGTTCTTGAAATTAGAAGAAGTTTCAAAAGCAATTGGTAGAGGTGGACATAACATTAAATTAGCTGGTTTATTAACTGGTTATGAATTAGATGTTATTAGAGAAGGAGATGTTGCCGGAGCAACTGCAGATGAGGACGATGTTGAATTAACAGAATTCTCAGATGAAATTGAAGAGTGGATTATAGAAGAATTTGCAAAAATTGGTTTAGATACTGCAAAAAGTATCCTGAAACATGATGTAGATGATTTAGTAAGAAGAACAGATTTAGAAGAAGAAACAATTCTAGATGTAATGAAAATATTGAAAGAAGAGTTCGATAGTTAGTTCTATGCTTCTAACAACACAACGAAATAGGTAATAATAAAAAGGTTATATGTCTGAAGAGAGAGTAATAAGAATAAACAAAGTTTTAAGGGAATTGAATATTTCGTTAGATAGAGCCGTGGATTATCTTAAGGATAAGGGGATTGCTATTGATGCAAATCCAAACGCGAAAATATCTGATAAGGAATATGAAGTCTTGTGCGGTCAGTTTGCGGGTGACAGAGGGAAAAAAGAGGCTTCGAAAGAAGTAAGCGAAGAGAAGAGAAAAGAAAAAGAGGCTTTACGTATTGAGCGTGACAAAGAAGTAGAAGATAAACGTAAGCAAGAAGAAGAATTACAAAGACAACAACAGGAAGTAATTAAGGCGAGAGCTGTAATTTCAGGACCTGTTCAAGTTGGAAAAATAGATTTGAATCCTTCAAAACCTACACCTCCTCCAGTAGTTGAGGAAAAAGTAATTGCTCCTAAGCCTGAAGTTGTCGAAGAAAAACCGGCTGCTAAAATTAGCTCTCCAGAGAAAACCGAATCAGACAAAAAAGAAGAAAAACCTGTTGTAGCTGAAGTTCCTAAGCCTGTTGTTGAAAATACAGCACCTAAGAAAGAAGTTGTAAAAGAAGTAGCAAAAGAAGAAAAACCAGCTCCTACTGCGGCTCCTGTAGCTAAAGAAAAAGAAGCTGTTAAGAAAACGGAAGAAGTTGCTAAGGCTGATGAAGCGCCAGCTGAAGAAGCAATTGCAACCCAATACCAAAAACTTTCTGGAGCTAAGTTAACAGGACAAACTATTGATTTATCACAATTCAATAAGCCTAAAAAGAAAAAAGAGGATCCAAAAATCACTCCTAATAAACCAGGCGCTCCTGGAGCTGCTGGTGCAAATGCTAACAAAAATAAGCGTAAAAGAATTGCTCCTAAACCGGGTACTCCTAATACGCCAAGCACACCAAGACCTCCTGGAACTCCTAATCCAAACAAAATTACTCCTAATGCAGCTGGTGGCGGAGGATTTAACGCTAACAGAGGTGCTAGACCTGGATTTGTAAAAGGAAATCGTCCTGCTATTGTGGCTAAAGTTGAGCCAACAGAAGAGGAAGTTAAAAATCAAATTAGAGAGACTTTAGAAAAACTTCAAGGTAAAAAAGGAGGGAAATCTAAAGCGGCTAAATATAGAAGAGATAAAAGAGATACGCACCGTCAAAAATCTGATGATGAGCAAAGAGCTTTAGACGAAGGAAGTAAAACTATTAAGGTTACTGAATTTGTTACTGTAGGTGAAATTGCTATAATGATGGATGTTCAAATTACTAAGGTAATTGGAACTTGTATGTCACTTGGTATCATGGTTACACAAAACCAACGTTTGGATGCAGAAACATTAACTATTGTTGCTGACGAATTTGGTTATGATGTTGAATTTATTACTGTAGATATCGAAGAGGCTATCGAGGTAGTTGAGGATAAAGAAGAAGACTTAGTTTTCAGAGCACCGATTGTTACCGTAATGGGTCACGTCGATCACGGTAAGACCTCTTTGCTGGATTATATCCGTAAAGAAAATGTTATCGCTGGAGAGTCTGGAGGAATTACTCAGCACATTGGTGCTTATGGAGTAACTTTAGATAATGGTCAAAAAATCGCCTTCTTAGATACACCAGGTCACGAGGCATTTACCGCAATGCGTGCACGTGGAGCTCAGGTTACTGATATTGCAATTATTGTAATTGCTGCCGATGATGATATCATGCCGCAAACTAAAGAGGCTATTTCTCATGCGCAAGCAGCGGGTGTGCCAATTATTTTTGCTATCAATAAAGTAGATAAGCCAAATGCTAATCCTGAAAAAATCAAGGAGCGTTTAGCAGGTATGAATTTATTAGTAGAAGACTGGGGTGGAAAAATCCAATCTCACGATATCTCTGCTAAAAAAGGAACAGGTGTTAAAGAACTTTTAGAAAAAGTATTATTAGAAGCAGAAATTTTAGATTTGAAATCAAATCCTAATAAATCAGCTCAGGGTACTGTTGTAGAAGCATTTTTAGATAAAGGAAAAGGATATGTTTCGACTATCTTAGTTCAACACGGAACATTGAAAATTGGGGATTACTTATTAGCAGGTAAACATCATGGTAAAGTAAAAGCAATGCATGATGAGCGTGGTAATATTGTAACTGTAGCAGGTCCTTCAACACCAGTATCTATTTTAGGTCTGGATGGTGCGGCAACTGCTGGAGATAAATTCAACGTTTTTGAAGATGAAAAAGAAGCAAAACAAATTGCTGCTAAACGTTCTCAGTTAATGCGTGAACAATCTGTACGTACACAACGTCATATTACTCTTGATGAAATTGGTCGTCGTATTGCATTAGGTCAGTTTAAAGAATTGAACGTTATCCTTAAAGGAGATGTGGATGGTTCTGTTGAAGCATTATCAGATTCATTCTCTAAATTATCTACTGAAGAAATTCAAATTAATATTATCCATAAAGGTGTTGGAGCTATTACTGAAACTGACGTTATGTTGGCTTCTGCTTCAGATGCAATCATTATCGGATTTAACGTTCGTCCTGCTGGAAATGCAAGACAACTGGCTGATAAAGAAGAAATCGATATCCGTTACTACTCAATTATCTATGCGGCAATTGATGACTTGAAAGATGCAATGGAAGGAATGCTTGCTCCTGAAATGAAAGAGGAAGTATTAGGAACTGCTGAAATTAGAGAGTTATTTAAAATTTCTAAAGTAGGTACTATTGCTGGATGTATGGTTATGGATGGTAAGATTACTAGAAATGGTAAAATCAGAATCATTAGAGACGGTGTAGTAATTCATGAAGGTGAGTTAATTGCATTGAAACGTTTCAAAGATGATGTAAAAGAAGTAACTAAAGGTTATGATTGTGGTATTCAGGTTAAAGGATTCAATGATATTGAAGAAAGAGATGTTATTGAAGCGTACCATGAAGTAGCAATCAAGAAAAAATTGAAATAGTATTTGATCTATATTTTTATAAGAAAATCCCGAGCAATCGGGATTTTTTGTACTTTAGAGTTTTTTGTTTTGGAATGTTGTTTTAGAAAGAGATCTGTTAGAGGGTTAGTTTGGAATGTTTTTATTTGTTTTAAGAGAATAAATAGACGCTTGTTTTAAACAAAAGTTTAGTATGTTGTATTGGTGTTGGAAAGCTA
>Ga0247805_1000401_pt1 | contig 22796 bp, 17 predicted proteins | sample UWRJL044104R1_FD_180930 | JGI IMG/M metagenome (GOLD analysis project Ga0247805, IMG submission 180930) | Plant litter microbial communities from Arlington Agricultural Research Station in Wisconsin, United States - UWRJ-L044-104R-1 | ecosystem: Environmental > Terrestrial > Plant litter >... | reverse complement strand
TCGCTGTCGAAGCGGATGAACGGCATCGTGACCGGGCCGGTTTGGTGCAGTGTGAAGCCGTGCGCGACAGCCTGCGACGCGAGTCCGGTGCGGAACTGGTCGCCCGCCGCCGTCATGGCCTCGATACCGCCGTTGCGCAAAATGCCGATCGTCGCGACGGCCGCTGCCATCGAGACGCCGCCCATCCAGAACGATCCGGTGACGTAGATGCTCGCAGCCGCGTCTTTGAAAGCGTCGACGCCGACGACCGCCGCGAGGGCGTATCCGTTGGCGATGCCCTTGCTGAACGCGGTGAGGTCGGGGCGAACTCCGTACTTCTCCCACGCGCCGGCGGCATCGAGACGGAAGCCCGTGCGCACCTCGTCGAGAATGAGCGCGGCGCCGATGCGGGTCGCGATGGCGCGAACACCGGCCGCGAACTCCTGCGTCGCGTCGATCTGGTCGGTGAGCCCGTCGTGACGGAACGGCGTCACGATGATCGCCGCAACATCGTCGCCAGCCTCGGCAACAGCGGCCTCCACCGAAGCGACGTCGTTGTAGTCGAACTCGATGATGTTCGCGCGGTCGGCCGCCGTCACACCCGCCGGGTTCGGAGTGAACCAGGCGTTGGCTCCGTGGTACGACTTGCGTGCCTTGAGCAGCTTCGTCTTGCCCGTCGCGGCGCGCGCCGTAACTACGGCGATGGATGTCGCGTCGGTGCCGTTCTTGGCAAACATCGCCCATTCGGCGTGCGCAACTGTGTCTACGAGCAGCTCGGCAAGTTCGACGTAGTGCGGGGTGGGGCCGGCCAGCGCGTCACCCAGTACCTGCTGGTCGTGAGCCGCGGCATCCACCGTTGTATTGGCGTAGCCAGCAATCATCGGACCGAAGGCGCACATGAAATCGATGTATTCGTTGCCGTCGACATCCCAGACGCGGGCACCCTCGCCGCGCGTATAGAACTGGGGGTAGCTCGGCGGCATCTGCTTCAGTACGCTCATGTGTCCGTAGACACCGCCGGGCACAACTGCCGCGGCTCGTTCGCGCAGTGCGGCGTCGGCGAGCAGCTGGCGTTGGGGAGTGAGAAGAGTCATGGGCAAATTCCTTTTTGCTGAACCGTTGTTCGTGCTCCCAGTTTTTCGGACAGTTGTTCAAGATAAATATCGGGACTGTTTCGATCCTGTAAATTAAGTCAAGCGTCCGAAATCCTCACTTTCTCAAAGAGAGCAGCACCCATGCCCAAGATCGTTGATCACGAACAGCGTCGTCGTGAGATCCTCGAAGCGACCTGGCGGGTCATCGACCAGCAGGGAATCGAGGCGGCAACGATTCGCGAGATAGCGCGCGAAGCCGGCTACTCGAACGGTGTTCTCTCGCACTATTTCGCCAATAAAGAAGACATTCTGATCTCGGCGCACAAGCTCGCCTTTCAGCAGGTCTTCGAGCGAGCCGACCATGCCAGCGAAGGAATCGTCGGCCTCGAAGCCGTTCGCCGTGCGCTCTATGAAGCGCTGCCCCTCGACGAAGAACGCCGCCTCGAAGCAGTGCTCGACGTGAGCTTCTGGTCGCAGGCGCTCTCGAACGATCGGCTCAACGCCGTGCGCCGCGAGTCGATCATCGAGGGACGCGTCTGGTGGCTGCAGATGCTCGTCGCCGGACGCTCGGCGGGGGAGATCATCACGCCCATCGACGACGAAGTGCTGTGCGACGAGATTCAGGCGCTCATCGATGGCATCTCGGTGCAGGCAGTGATGTATCCCGGCGACATGGTTCCGGAGCGGCAGCTCGCGATGGCCGACGCGTTCCTGGCGCGGCTGGCGAGCTGAGGCGCGGGAGCGTTCGGTGCCCGGGCAGCGCACGCTGGCCCGTGCTCGAACCCGGGCGACGGTTGTGTGCCCGGGCACGGAATGCACTCCGCGGCTTTGCACGCGACATCCATCTGTGGTAATTCTTCTTTTTAGGACAAGCGTCCGAAATAAGGGGGAATCGTGCTTTTCGAACGAATCGGTATGCCGCAGCTCGGCCTCGGCGTCTTCGACATGGATGACGAAGCGACCGCGACAGTCGTCTGCACCGCAATCGAAGCGGGCTACCGGTCGATCGACACGGCGAAGATCTACGGCAACGAGCGCGGCGTCGGCGAGGGCATTCGTCGCTCCGGCGTCGCGCGCGAAGAGCTATTCATCACAACAAAGCTCTGGGTCGACGCCCACGGCATAAGCGAAGCGATGGATGCCGCTGGCCAATCCCTCGACGCGCTCGGGCTCGACTACCTCGACCTCTACCTGATCCACTGGCCGTACAGCGTCGGCGGCAAACACCGTGAGGCGTGGCAGGGGCTGGAAGCGGTTCAAGAAAAGGGACTCAGCCGCCACATCGGCGTCTCGAACTTCTCGGCCGCACAGCTCGACGATCTCGCCGCGTTGGGTGGAACGCTTCCGGTTGTGAACCAGATCGAGCTTCACCCGTTCAACACGCGCGTCGCCGATCGCGCGAATCACGACCGGCTCGGCATCATCACAGAATCGTGGTCGCCGCTCGCTCGCGGACGCGTGCTCGACAACCCGTCGATCGTTGCGATCGCGCACGCGCACGGAGTCTCACCGGCGCGCGTTGTGCTGCGCTGGCACGTGCAGCACGGGCTCGTGACGGTGCCGAAGAGTGCCAATGCCGCCCGGCTGGCCGAGAACCTCGACGTGTTCGACTTCGAGCTCACGCGCTTCGAGATGATGTCGATCGACGCCCTCGATCGCGGCGAGAACATCGAGCCCGACTACTACAAGCTCTCGTGACCACCGTCATCCACGCGACATCCATGCGCTCGCTCGTTGTCCGCGCGCCAGAACGTTTCGCCGCTTTGACGACGAAACGCCGCACCGTCGCGGGTTTTTGTTAGTTACGCGGTTCAACGTTGGGGCGCGCGACTAACAACCGGCCGCGCGACCGGCCGCGCCTACGCGCTCTCGCGCCTCACGACGTGCGTCTCCATAATGCAAACGCGCTCTGGTTGTTCCCCGCGCAGCAGGGCGAGCAACATCTCGGCCATCTTCTCGCCCATAAGAATCGACGGCTGATGAACAGTCGTCAGTTGGATGTCGCCGCCAACAGCCGCCGGACTGTCATCGAACCCGACCACCGCGACCTGCCCCGGCACCGCGATGCCGCGCTCGCGCAGCACCGATACCGCGCCGGTTGCCATCAGGTCGCTCGCGACAAAAACGCCGTCGATCGTGGGGTCGCGGTCGAGCAGTTCACGCATTGCACGCGCTCCGCCGAGCATCGAGAAGTCCCCATGGGCGATGAGTTCTGTGGGGTGCCCGGCCGCCGTGAGCGCGCGCGACCAGCCCTCGATGCGGTCGATGCCGGCCGGCATGTTGGCGGGGCCAGCAACTGTCGCGATGTTCTTGCGTCCGATGTCGATGAGGTGCTGCGTGCCCTTCGCGGCGGCCGCGGCGTTGTCGACGTCGACGTAGTAGCTCGGGGTCTCGTAGGGGCGCAGCGGGCGACCGCCGAAGACGACGGGCAGGTTTTCACCGAGGCTCTCGAGAAAGTTGTCACCGGAGTGGTGCGAGACAACGAGGGCGCCATCGACGTTTCCGCCGCGCAGGTAGCGTTCCGTCTTCGGCGTCGGGCTGAAGGGGCTCGCCAGCTGAAGGTTGAGCACGTAGTCGCTCGACTCGAGCCCGCGGGTGATGCCGTCGACGATCGCCGAGAAGTAGGGGTCGCCGAAGAAGCGCGTCGTCTCTTCTGGAACGATGAGCGCGATCGCCATCGTCTGCCGGTTGGCGAGCGAACGGGCCGCACGGTTGGGCACGTAGTTGAGCTCTTCGATGACCGCCTGCACGGTGGCGAGAACTTCGGGGCTCACCTGTGGAGATCCATTGACGACGCGCGAGACCGTCGATCGTGACACCCCGGCTGCCGCCGCGACCGCTTCAAGGGTCGGGGGCAGCTTGCGGGCGTTCGATTCGATACTCATAGTCTGCCATTCGCCAATTTCTGGACAGTCTATCCAGCAGCCGTGCGCTTACATCGTGCGGGCGGCGATGATCCTCTTGTACTCGAGTGCGCTGTCTTTGAGCGTGCGCACCTGGGTGTCATAGTCGACCCGAACGAGTCCGAAGCGCTTGTGGTAGCCCCAGGCCCACTCGAAGTTGTCCATCAGTGACCAGTAGAAGTAGCCATAGATGTCGACGCCCTCGTCGATCGAGTCGAGAATCGCACCGAGGTGCAGGCGCAGAAACTCTGCACGGTCGGCGTCGTGCACCTGGCCGTCGGGCGTGAGCTCGTCGTTGTAGGCGGCGCCGTTCTCTGTGACGTAGAGCTTGACGTCGCTGCCGGTGTACTCGTCGTTGATACGACGGAGCAGGCGTGTGAGCCCCTCTGGCTGCACCTCCCACTCCATCGCAGTCAGGGGAAGGTCGCGCTTGTGCCAGAACACGGTCTCGGCGGCAGGGAAGGGCGAACGCTTCGGGCGCTCCGAGGGAGCCATCGTCGACATCTGCTCGGCGACGGGCGTCGAGCTGACCGCTTCGCCGTGGTAATAGTTGACGCCAAGGGCATCGATGGGCGAGCTTGTGATTGCCAGGTCGCCATCGAGCACGTACTTGTCAAAACCGAGGTGCGCGACATCCGCCAGCAAATCTGCAGGATAGGAACCGCGAAAGATCGGGTCGAGAAAGAACCTGTTGAACTGTCCGTCGATGCGGCGTGCGGCGTCGAGGTCGCCCTCGTTCGTCGGGTCGACCGGGTCGGCGACCGTGAGGTTGAGCGTGATGCCAAGCTGCAGCGAGGGGTCGAGGCTGCGCAGCTCTTGCACGGCGAGACCGTGGGCGAGAAGCAGGTGGTGGCCGGCTGCGACCCCCTTCTCCGGGTCTTGAATGCCCGGCGCGTGCTCGCCGCCGATGTAGCTCAAGAATGAGGAGCACCACGGCTCGTTCAAAGTGGTCCAGGCGTCGACGCGGTCACCAAGAACCGAATGAACGGATGCCGCGTACTCGGCGAAGAGGTAAGCGGTGTCTCGATTGACCCACCCACCCTTTTCTTCGAGGGCTTGCGGGAGGTCCCAGTGGTAGAGGGTGAGCCACGGCTTGATGTTCTTCTCGAGCAGCTGGTCGACGAGGCGCGAGTAGAAGTCGAGACCCGCGGCGTTGACCGGTCCGCCATCGGGGCGAATGCGCGACCACGATGTCGAGAAGCGGTACGTCTGCAGCCCGAGGTCGGCCATCATTTCTACGTCTGACTCGTAGCGGTGGTAATGGTCGCACGCGACATCGCCGTTGTGCGCATCGACGACGGCACCGGGCACGCGGCTGAAGGCGTCCCAGATTGAGTCGGTGCGTCCGTCTTCGTGCGCCGCACCCTCGATCTGGTAAGCGGCGGTCGCCGTACCGAACAGGAAGTTCGCGGGAAAAGCGCGAGTATCGCCCGCCGAGGCGGCGATCTCGTGTAGTGCCTTGGTCATCCTTTTACTGCTCCCTGCATGATTCCTGAAACGAGTTGCTTACCCGCCACTACGAAAAGGATAAGCAGCGGGATGGTCGAGAGGAGTACACCCGCGAGAACGATCGAGTAATCAACGAAGAAGTTGCTCTGCAGCAGCGACAGCGCGACGGGCAGAGTGGGGTTGCTGCTGTTGAGAATGATGAACGGCCAGAAGAAGTTCGTCCAGGTTCCGATGAAGATAAACAGGCCGAGCATTGCGGCCGCCGGGCGAGCCGCAGGCAGGGCGATGTGCCAGAAGGTGCGGATCATGTTGGCGCCGTCGACGCGAGCCGCCTCGATGAGTTCGTCGGGCAGAGCCTGCGAGAGGTATTGCGTCATCCAGAAGACACCGAACGCCGAGACGAGCGCAGGCAGAATGACGGCGAGAATGTTGCCGCTCAGGTGCAACCACTGCGACATGGCGATGAACAGGGGCACAATTCCGAGCTGGGTCGGCACGGCCATCGTTGCGATCACAAAGATCAGAAAGCCCTTGCTGCCGCGAAAGCGCAGCTTCGCAAAGGCGTAGCCGGCAAGGGTCGAGAACAGCACGACCGACACCGAGACGACCGTCGAGACGATCAGGCTGTTGCCGAGTGCGCGCCAGAAACCGACGGCCTCGTTCTCGAGCACCTTCGCCATGTTGGCGAACAGGTTGCCGCCCGGCAGCCAGTTGACGTCGAGGTTGCGCAGGGTGGAGGCGTCGCCGCTGCCGATGAGCAGCGACCAGTAGAGGGGAAACAGTGAGCCGAGAATGACGATGACCAAAAACGTGTAGCCGAGAAAGTTGGGCTTGTTTGTGGCGGCGGCGTTTGCCCGACGACGGGTTCTTCTGTCGGCGGTTCGCGGTGGGGTCATGCCGAGTGTTTTGCTCTGCGCGGTTGTCACTTTGCGCTCCTTGATTCGTTGCTTGCGATCGCGCGTGTGGCGACAAGATTGATGAGTCCGACGATCACGATCACGAGAAAGAGCAGCCACGCCGCCGCCGCCGCGTGCCCGAACTGGCCGCCACCGGCGACACCGAAGCCTTGGTTGTAGATGTACATGGTGATCGTCATCCACTGGGCTGACGCGCCGCCCTCGCCCGTCGAGTCGTACATACGCGGCTCGTCGAAGATCTGCAGTCCGCCGATCGTCGAGGTGATGATCACGAAGATGAGGGTGGGGCGCAGCGAGGGGATAGTGATCGAGAAGAACTGGCGAACGCGGTTCGCCCCATCGATTGCCGCGGCCTCGTAGTAGTCGCGCGGAATCGCCTGCATTGCGGCGAGAAAAATCAGGGCGTTGTAGCCGGTCCAGCGAAAGTTCACCATCGTGGCGATCGCAAGGTGCGAGGGCACAACCTGCGAGTGCCAGCCGACGGGGTCGAGCCCGATGCGGCCGAGAATGTTGTTGATGAGGCCGTACTGGTCACCGAACATGTTGCTGAAGATGAGGGCGACAGCGACGGGCGCGACAACGTAGGGAACAAGAACGCCCATGCGCCAAAAGGTCTTGGCCTTGAGGTTCTGGTCGAGAATTGCGGCGATGATGAGCGCGAGGATGATCTGCGGCACCGCCGACAGAATGAAGATGCTGAAACTGTTGCGCAGGGCGATCCAGAACTTCTCCTGGCCGAGCACCCACTCGAAGTTCGCGAGCCCGACGAAGTCGCCCTGGCCGCCGATGATGTGCCAGTCGTAGAGCGAGACGACGCCCGTATAGACGAGGGGAAACAGGCCCGTTATCGCGAAGAGGATAAAGAACGGCGAGATATAGAGGTAGGGGGAGAGCTTGACGTCCCAGTGGCTCAGTCGGTGACCGAAGGCAATGCGACGGATGGCGCGTTCCTCTGTCGTGTCGCGGCCCGGGTTTGGGGTGCCGGGGGCTGGGCTCGGGGCGGCGACGTCGCGCGCCAGGGACTGGGTCATAAGTGGTTCCTCTAAAAGTTGGTGTGGTCAGACGCATCGAGCCGGGCCGCGCAGGTGCTTCGCGCGACCCGGCCCGATGGCGTTGAGTGCTACTTCAGGGCGTCAATGTCCTTGAGGAACTGTGCCCAGGAGTCGTCAGCGTTCTGCGTCTTGTCGACGTCAACGCGGGTGAGCGAGTCCTGCAGCGCCTTCATCACCGGGAAGTACTTCACGCCCTTGAACGGTGCGTCTGCGGGAACGGCCGCTGCGCGACCGGCCATCAGCTCACCGACGGGAGCGTCGTTGAAGAACGGGCGAGTGACCTCGAGAAGCTCGGGGGCATCCTGCAGCGCAACCTGGCTGGGGAAGTTTCCGGTCTTCACGAATGCCTGCAGCTGCTGCTCGGGAGCGGTCAGCCATGCTGCGAACTCCTTCGCTGCCTCAGCGTGTGCGCCCTGAGCGGGAACCGTGAGGTACGAGCCGCCCCAGTTGCCTCCACCGTTCGGGTAGACATCAGCGATGTCCCAGCCCTCGACGTCTGCAGCTTCACCCTCGATGATGCCGAGCATCCAGCTCGGGCAGAGCATTGTTGCGTAGGCGCCGTTCGAGAAGGCTGCGTACCAGTCTTCGCTCCACTGGCCGAGGTGGGCCGAGAGCTCGGGCGACTGCGCGAGGATGTCGTTGTAGGCCGCTGCCACAACGGGGTTGTCGCCGGCGATGATCTCACCGTCGGTCGACTCGAGAGTCTCGACCTCCTGGTTGAGCTTGCCCTGCATGATCGAGCCGACCGAGTCGTACCAGGCGGCGTCGCTCTTGGCGACGAAGTCCTGTCCGACGTCGAAGTAGTGATCCCAGTCGCCCTCGAGCAGAGCGGCTACCTCGGTGCGGTCGGTGGGAAGTCCTGCAGCCTCAAACAGGTCTGAGCGGTAGCAGATTGCCTGCGGTCCGATGTCGGTGCCGTACGCGATGAGGCGGCCGTCTGCGTCGGTCGCTGCGTTGCTCTTCCAGTCGAGCCAGCGGCCGTCGACCTCGTCAGACGAAAGGTCGGTCAGCTTGTCGGAGTACTGAAGAAGCTCTGCGAACCAGTCGATCTCAACAGCCTCGACGTCTGCGAGGCCGGAGCCAGCACCGAGCTTTGTGAAGTAGTTGGCGCGCGCGTCATCCGATGTCTTCGCCTTCGTCTGCTTGACGGTTACGTTCGGGTGCAGCTTTGTGTACTCGGCGAGCAGCTCATCTGAGTAGCCGAAGTCGTTGAACGTGGCGACCGTGAGCGTGATCTTCTCGTTCGGGTCGGCGGCGCCGGGGCTTGATGAACAGCCGGTTGCGACGAGGGCGAAAGCTGTTGCGCCTGCGATGGCAACAGCCGTTGTGCGTCGTGAAATCTTCACGGTCACTCCTTTGTGTGCGTGGGATGGGAGATTCGCGAGGTCGCTCCGCACTTCGGGTGTGGGAGCGCTCTCACGAGATCGAGCCTCACCCTAGGCAAGTTGCAGAATGCCTGTCAAGCGCTCGGGTGAGAGCGCTCCCACGCCAGTCATTCACTGCAAACGGTTGCAGCCCGCCTTCCCTCAATGAATACAAGGGAAGACGGGCTGCGATAACGATTCAGATTATTTTTGAGATTCTTTCGGGGTGGATGTCGCGGTGCCGGGTTCGACGAGCGCCCCGGTCTGCTCCGCCGCCGACTGAGCCGCGAGTGCCGCATCGTCGTCGGCGCTCTCCTGCAGCGCAGACTTGGCGCGCAGCGGCGTGGCCTTGAGAAACCAGCTCAGCACAAACGCCACGAGCACAACCGCGAGCGCGACCCAGAAGATCGACACTGCGGAGTCGTTGAATCCGTTGAGGAACGGCGCGGCCAGCCGCGGGTCTGCCCCGTTGAGGAACGAGCTGTCTCCGTTGAGCGATCCGCTCACGGCAGACGTGTCGCCGCCCTGGGCGCTCTGCAGCAGCTCAAGGATTCCCTTGTTCGCCGGGTCTGCGACGACATCGGGGTCGGTCGCCGCTGCCTGAAGCTGGGCGAGGGTGTCTTTGTTCTTGAACGCCGCTGCGATTGCGTCGGGGATGCGCGTGTAGAGCACCGAGAACAAAATGGCGACGCCGAGCGTTCCACCGATCTGGCGGAAGAACGTCGACGAGCTCGTCGCGACACCGATGTCTCGCGGGCCGACCGAGTTCTGGCTCGCGATCGTCAGCGTCTGCATCAGCTGACCGAGACCGAGGCCGACGAGGAACATTCCGGTCATCATGTACCAGACGGGCTTGTCGGCCGTCGCGAACGTGAACCAGAAGAACCCCGCCGCCATCAGCGCCGTGCCGATGCGCGGGAACCACTTGTAGACGCCCGTGCGCGCAATGATCTGGCCACTCACGATCGACGCGATCATCAGTCCGAGGATCATCGGCAGCATAAGGAAGCCGCTCTCGGTTGGCGTCGCGCCATTGACGAGCTGCAGGTAGAGCGGGATCGTGAGCATCGCGCCGAACATTCCGAAACCGACGAGCACACCGAGGATGGTCGCCATACGGAACGTCGCGTTCTTGAACGGCTTGAGCGGGATGAGCGCGTCGTCGCCCATAAGTTTCTCGCTCACGATGAATGCCGCGATACCGAGAACTCCGATGACGTAACAGGCGATCGAACCGAGCGAGTCCCAGCCCCAGGTGCGGCCCTGTTCTGCGACGAGAAGCAGCGGCACAAGAGCGAGAATGACCGTCGCGGCGCCCCACCAGTCGATGCGCACCGAGTGGCGCGTGTGCGGAATGTGCAGGAAGCGCAGAACAATTGCGAGTGCGACGATTCCGATCGGCAGGTTGATCAGAAATACCCAGCGCCATCCGGTGACGAAGAGAATCTCGGGAGCACCGGCGAAGAGGCCGCCGATCAGCGGACCGATGACGCTCGAGATGCCGAAGACAGCGAGAAAGTAGCCCTGGTACTTGGCGCGCTCACGCGGAGCAAGGATGTCGCCCATAATCGCGAGCGGCAAGGCCATAAGCCCGCCGGCGCCGAGGCCCTGAAGCGCGCGAAAGCCAGCGAGCTGGTACATCGAGGTCGAGAACCCGGCGGCGACAGAGCCGATCAGGAAGATCACGATCGCGATGATAAAGAGCGGGCGGCGTCCGAAGATGTCGCTGAGCTTGCCGTAGATCGGTGTGGCGATCGTCGAAGTGATGAGGTACGCCGTCGTCACCCACGCCTGGGCGTCGAGACCCTTGAGGTCGTCGGCGATAGTGCGCATCGACGTGCCGACGATTGTCTGGTCGAGGGACGACAAGAACATGCCGGCCATCAGACCAAAAATAATGAAGAGGATCTGGCGGTGTGTCATGACTCCGCCCGCGTCCTTGATGGCCTGGGCTTGTTGCTTGCCCCTTGATTCGACGCGTGACATAAGACCTCTGAAGTAGTGGGAAAACCAAACGCAAAGGCCGCTGTCGAAACGCAGTCCGACGGCGGCCTTGAAATTTTTGCGCAGAGTGCAAAGTTACACCGCAAGCAATTGTTGCGCAAGCCGTGATGGAGCTGGATCGTTCTACCCCAAACTAGGGGTAGACCGGGCTTTCTGTCCACATTCATGCGCGTCGAACGATAGTGTTTCTCTTCGGTCGACCCGAACGACCGAAACCCCCGGCGAAGAGAACCCGAATCTCACCGCCGGGCGACAAAAGTCTCATCCTCCGAAGCCGGCCTCGCGACCATGTTTGCGAGCGCCGCTTCGGAGTTCGAGCAGAGACTCTCGCGCGCCCCCAGTTGTGGTGACATTCTGAGTAATCTTTGAAACAAAGCTGTCTACCGTCGTACCCACTCCATATGGTGGGCATTACTAATCGAGAACATCTCGATAATGACCACGTACGAGGAGACACATTGTCCACTTCTTCACTGAGCGCTCGAGGAAAACGCGTCGCCGCGGGTTCCGTCGCAGCTGCCGTTGCATTCTCGGGGCTCGCGTTCGTCGCAGCACCCGCCCAGGCCGCCGGTTCCACGGTTCGCGTACAGATCTCTGACTTCGGTCAGGAGGGCGACAGCTACCCCGCGGGCAAGCAGTTCTTCTTCGGAGCGAGCAACTACGAAAACACCGGTGCATCGGTTGTCGGCAGCAAGCTTGTTGCAAACGCCAAGACCCAGGTGCTCACCGAGGTCACCGGCGTCGAGAGCCTCGAAGAGATCATCGAGAACGAGCCGACCGTCACCGTTGACGCGGCGAGCGACGGCAACGCCTACCTTCAGATCGCACTCGGTTGGGACACCAACTGGACGACTATCCGCCCCGCAGATGCGACAAAGGGCATCAACGAGCTCGACGAAGACGCCGTGTGGATCTCGTCGCGCGCCGTTGACGGTGTAACAGAAGAGTCGACCCTCGGCCAGATCGTTGACGCGATCGACGCTGAAGCAGCGGGCGACATCGAGTGGGCTTCGGTTGGCTTCTTTGCCGACCTCGGCGCCACAACGACCGTCAATGCCTTCGGCTACGACGGAACCTCGTATGTCTTCGCGAACGGAGTTCCCGCCGCAACGAAGACCACAAAGGTTCAGCTCGACGAAATCGGCGTTGAAGGCTCGACCTACCCCGAGGACTTCTGGTTCTTCGGTGCGAGCACCGCGACCGCAAGCGCAACAGTCGTTGGCGGCAACCTCGTTCTTCCCGTCAAGACCCAGCTGCTGCACGAGCTCAAGGGTGACGACAAGCCCACGAGCCTGCACTCGGTAGTCTCCGACGGCCTCGCCGTTAACGTTGCAAGCGCAAGCGCGGGCGACGCATGGCTGCAGATCACCTCCGGCTGGACCGTCGGCGAGGGCGAGTCCGCAGTCAAGAAGTGGACAACCCTTCGCCCGGTAGCACCCATCAAGGGTGCGAATGAAGCGACCTTCGAGCAGAACTGGGTTGCGTCCAAGCCGATCGACGGCGTCACCGAGGGAACCCTCGGCGAGCTCGTTGCTCTCGTTGATGCAGCGTCGAACGGCAGCTTCGACTACGTCGCTGTTGGAGCATTTGCTGACAACCTGACCGCTACCACCGCAACTACAGTCACCTCGCTTCAGATCGGCGCAGAGAAGTTCAGCTTTGCCGACGACGCGAAGCTCGTTGCAACCGTCTCGGCTGAGGGCGTCAAGGCAGTGGGCAACACGCTCACCGCTGAGTACTCGGCGAACTACGCGGGAACTACCGCTAGCTACCAGTGGCTGCGTAACGGCAAGGCGATCAAGAAGGCGACGAAGGCGACCTACGCGCTCACCGCCGATGACCGCACCGAGCGCATCAGTGTCACGGTTACCCTCTCGAAGACCGGCTTCAAGAAGATCACCGTCACCAGCGCGAAGACCGCAGCAATTGCTTACGGAACTCTCGCATTCGCAGCGCCCGCACAGGTCAGCGGAACCCCGAAGCTCGGCGTCAAGCTGACCGCTTCGGCTCTCGCCTTCGGTGAGGCCAACGAGAAGGAAGCCAGCAGCTACACCTACGCCTGGTACCGCAACGGCGCAGCCATCAAGGGTGCAACGAAGAGCCAGTACACGCCCGTTTTCGCTGACCTCGACAAGGTCATCACGGCCAAGGTCACCGCAAAGCTCTCGGGTTACACGAGTGCCTCGGCAACAAGCGAGCCCGGCGATGCAGTCGCCAAGGGTGAGCTCGTAGCGAAGACCCCGACGATCTCGGGCACGGCGAAGGTCGGCAGCACGCTCGTCGCCAAGGCCGGAACGTGGACCGGTTCGCCGACCCTCAAGTACGCGTTCTACGCGGACGGCGAGCTCATCCAGCTCTCGACCGCTACGAAGCTCGTACTCACCTGGGAAGAAAAGGGCGCTGTTATTACCGTCAAGGTAACCGGCTCCAAGCAGGGCTACGACTCGGCGACTTCGGAGCTCTCCGCAGCTACCGTCACCGTCAAGTAACACACAGCACAGAAGAGGGGCCGTCCGCTTGCGGGCGGCCCCTTGTGCGTGTTTTTGCCCCCCGTACAGGCAATAGTGTGCGTTTCGCGAATGCCGAACGTGCTTTCACCCCCTAAATCACCACCACCCCCATTGCTACCCCAAGGCCGCACGCCTAGCGTGAAGTCGCTGAGTGACCCTCAGCACTACGTCGAACCCCTGTTCGACATAACTTTCGGGAGTGGTTATGAAGATTCACAACACCTCGACGACACGGTCGTCGAGCACACGAGTATTGGCGGGAACCGTCGCGACGGTTGTCGTCGCCGCGGGACTGAGTTTCGTCGCGGCCCCAGCGTTCGGTGCAGAAGCTCCGGAGGGCATCACGGTCGACACAACGGCCAAGACCTGGACCTTCACGAAAGACGTCGCCACGACGACGCCTCTTCTCGTTCCCGACGGCTACACGGTCGATGGCGATGACTTCACGCTCTTCGTGGGCGACCCCAGCACAACAACCGCGTTCCTCGGTGCAGCCTTGCAGAACGACGTCGACGCTGACGAGTTTCACGTTCACGACCTCACCGTTGACGGAACCGGCACACTCATTCGCAACCACCCGGGTGGATCGAACAACCGCAACCTCTTCGGCATCCGCTTTCTCAAGGCATCCGGAACCGTCGAAGACGTCACGGTCAAGGGCATTCTTCGCACCCAGGGTGGCGACAACGACGGCGTCGGCATTCGCGCTGACAACACCGGCGGCACCGCAGCGCAGTCGGTCACGATCGATGACTCGACTGTCACCGGCTTCCAGAAGGGCGGCATTGCCGCGACCGGCAACGTCACACTGACGGTCACCGACTCCACGATCGGTTCGGGACTTTCGTCGACACCGCCGAACTCGATCTCGGTTCAGTCCGGTGCGAGCGCAACCATCACCGGCAACACGATCGGCGGTGTGCAGTCGACGCAGAACGGCGTCTACCGTCAGTCGACCTCGGTTCTCGCGTACCAGGCGGCCGACATCACCGTCTCGAACAACACCGTAACCGGCAGCGACTCGGCTCTGTACTTCTACGACTCAACGTCGGCAGTGGCAACAGGTAACACGATCGTCGCGCCGAAGGACGGCCTCATCGACCCCACGACCGGCGAGCTTCAGGCCACGACCGGCGTCGTCGCATCGAGCATGGATGTCACGGTGTCGGGTAACTCGATAACCGATGCCATCGACCCCTACTTCTCAGAAGACGGCGGCGAGTTCATTGTTGGACTCGAGGCTGCAGCGAAGACGACAAAGGTGCAGCTCGACGAGATCGGCGAAGAGGGAGCCTCATACCCGTCGAACGAGTGGTTCACCGGTGCAAGCAGCTACGAGGGAACGGGCGTCAGCCTCGCGACCGACAAGTCGCTCGTACTCGAGCTCAACACGCAGCTGCTCAAGGCATACCCCGCAGACGCTCGCCCGACGAGCCTCGAGAATCTTGTCTATAAGGGACTCGCACTCAAGGTCGCCGAGGGCAGCGAAGGAAATGCTGCCCTTCAGATTGCCGTGAAGTTCGGCGAAAACGGCTGGACCACGATGTACCCGAAGGCCGTCAACACCGCTTCGGCGCAGTTCGGTGACGTCTGGGTGCACAGCGGAAACATCGCAGGCATCGAAAAGGAAGCGACTCTTCGCGCAACCATCGACGCAATCACCGAAGCATCGGGTGACACCGGCTACGAGGTCTACGCGGTCGGCGTCTTCGCCGATGGCGGCCCCCAGACCAAGCTCACGTCGCTGCAGCTCGGCACCACCGAGTTCGTCTTCGCCGATGAGGTAAAGCTGGTCTTCCAGTCGCTCACCATCGATGGAGTGCTCAAGGTCGGCGAGGTTCTCTCTGCGAACGTTGACCTCAACTACCCGGGTGCAACCTACAAGTACCAGTGGTACCGCAGCGGCGACGCAATCAAGAGCGCGACAAAGCCCAACTACCGTCTCACCTCGGCAGACCGCGGCAAGACGCTCACCGTCAAGGTGACCGCGTCGAAGACCGGTTTCAAGGCAGTAGCGAAGACGAGCACCGCAACGGCGAAGATTGGCTACGGAGACCTCGTCTTCGTAGAAGAGCCCACGCTGATCGGCGACACAAGCGTCGGTTCGAAGCTGACTGCCTCGTTCGCTGCAGAGTCGGCTTCATCGGGCACCGCTGCCGCGTACACCTACCAGTGGCTCCGCGATGGCGCAGCGATCAAGAGCGCGACGAAGTCGTTCTACACGCTGGCCGCAGCTGACGTCGACACGGTTGTCAGCCTGCGGGTCACCGCGACGCTCACGGGTTACCTGACCGCAGTTGCGACCAGCGCCCCGACCGCGACGATTGACCTCGGTGAGCTCGTCGCTGGAACGCCCCGCGTCACGGGCACGGCTCAGGAAGGCTCGACCCTCGTAGCGAAGGCCGGCACCTGGACGGGCGCGCCGACGCTCAAGTACGCGTTCTTCGCTGACGGAGAGCTCGTGCAGTACTCAACCGCGACGAAGTTCGTGCCCACGTGGGAAGAGGTCGGAACCGTCATCACGGTTCAGGTGACCGGAACCCAGAAGGGCTACACGAAGGTCGTGTCGGAACTCTCCGCACCGACGCTCGTCGTCAAGTAACTCCCCAGTAGAAGGCGAAGGGGTCATCCGAAATCGGGTGGCCCCTTCTCCGCGTCTACACTCGGGAGGGTGTCTCGTCGTGTGAAGGCCGCAGCTGCGGCAACGGTTGTTCTCGCCCTCGTCGCCACCCTCGCCGGGTGCGCACCGAAGCGGGATCCGCTTCCGACCGGCCCACTCGAGCCGACTGCGACCGCAGAGGCACCGGTCGTGACGCCAACACCGACCCCTACGCCCACTCCTACCCCGACCTTCAACATGAGCAAGTACTCGATCGATGACCCCGCGAGCTACTGGGTAGTCGTCAACAAGCTCCGGCCGCTCGACCCGCAAGACTTCGCGGCGAGTGACCTCGTCTCCGTTCCTGTTCCCTACGTGTACGCCCCGACGCTGCGGGCCAAGGCGTCGGCGGGCATCGTCAAAATCTTCGCGGATTTCGAGAGCGAGACGGGCCTCACGATGAAAGCCCAGAGTGCATACCGCAGCTACGGTGCGCAGGTGAGCGTCTACAACAACTGGGTGTCATCGCTCGGCCAGAAGGGCGCCGACCTCACGAGCGCCCGCCCCGGCCACAGCGAGCACCAGACGGGCCTCGCGATCGACATCAGCGCGTCTGATGGCAAGTGCACACTCGACCAGTGCTTCGCCGACACCCGACAGGGCAAGTGGCTCGCGAAGAACGCCTGGAAGTACGGCTTTATCCTGCGGTATCCAGAGGGGATGACCGATATCACCGGCTACGAGTTCGAACCGTGGCACTACCGCTTCGTCGGCAAGGATCTCGCCGAAGAGATGCACGACAAGAAGATCAAAACACTCGAGGAGTTTTTCGACCTCGGCCCCGCACCGGACTACGCGAAGTGAGACGCGCCCGCCTCGCACTCGTTGCGGCCCTCGTGGCTGCAACCCTCGCGGGGTGTGCCGCTGAGCCCACAACCGGCGTCGACGCCCAGCTCGCCTACCTCGGCACCCACTGGGACGACCGCAACGCCAGCCAGTATGGCTCGCTCGAGGGCACGGACTGCGTCAACTTCACAAGCCAGGGGCTCATCGCCCGCGGCTGGAAAATGAACGACGAGTGGTGGCACGTCACAACCGTCGGACTTCACAAATACTCGTCACCGTGGATCAGCTCGACGGCGTTTATGAACTACCTCACCGAGCACCCGGAGCTCGCAACTGTCGTCGACGCGTCAGAGGCCGAACTCGGCGACATCGTGCAGTTCGACTACGACAACAGTGGCAACCGCGACCACACCGCGACGATCTCGCGCATCGACGATGACGGCACAATCTTCGTCATTCAACATTCGGATGACGCGGAGTACCGTTCTGTCGACGAACAACTTGAGACGCACGACGACGGCGAAGGCACGGCGTACTACTGGCACCTCGTTGACGCCACCGGTGACTGAGCGAAGTCGAAATCAGGTCGAGCGAAGCGGAGATACTGTGACCTCGGCACGCTCGGTCTGATCTCGACAAGCTCGATCAGCGAGGATCGTTAGGCGTTCAGCGCCGCATCCACGATGACCTTCGCCTCGGCCTGCACGAGCTTGAGGTGCTCTGGGCCGGCGAACGACTCCGCGTAGATCTTGTAGACGTCTTCTGTGCCGCTCGGGCGGGCCGCAAACCAGGCGCGTTCCGTAACGACCTTCACGCCGCCAACGGCAGCCCCGTTTCCCGGGGCCTCCGAGAGACGGGCGATGATCGGGTCGCCGGCGAGAACGTCGGCCGTGATCGCTGAGCCGTTCAGCTTGCCGAGCGTTGCCTTCTGCGACTTTGTGGCCGCGGCATCCACTCGCTCGTATGCCGGGTCGCCGTATTTCTCGACGAGCTCCGCATAGAGCGCCGACGGTGACTTGCCGGTGACGGCGCGAATCTCGCTCGCCAGCAGGCACAGGATGATGCCGTCTTTGTCGGTGGTCCAGACGGTTCCGTCTGTGCGCAAGAAACTCGCGCCGGCGCTCTCTTCGCCGCCGAACGCGACCGATCCGTCGATGAGTCCCGGAACGAACCACTTGAAGCCGACCGGTACCTCCCACAGGGTGCGGCCGAGGGCCTCGGCGACGCGATCGATCATTGTGCTCGAGACGAGAGTCTTGCCGATCGCGGCATCGGGGCGCCAGTTCGGGCGGTGCGTGTACAGGTAGTCGATGGCGACGGCCAGAAAGTGGTTCGGGTTCATGAGGCCGCCGTCGGGGGTGACGATTCCGTGGCGGTCGGCGTCGGCGTCGTTGCCCGTGACGATGTCGAACTCGTTCTGGTGGCGCACAACCGACGCCATCACGGAGGCAGACGACGGATCCATGCGAATTTTCTCGTCCCAGTCAAGAGTCATAAATGCCCACTGCGGGTCGACGAGCGGGTTGATGACGGTGAGGGTCGAGGGGGTGTTTGTGAAGTACTTCTCGGCGATGAGCTTCCAATAGCCGACGCTGGCGCCACCGAGCGGGTCAGCACCGATACGGATTCCGGCTGCCGCAATGGCCTCGAAATCGATGATGTTAGCCAGGTCGTCAACGTACGCGCCGCGGTAGTCGTAAGTGTCGACGGCACTCGGCTCCGCGGTCTTTACATCGCGGTTACCGTCGGCGATGAGCTCGTTTGCCCGGTTCGCGATCCAGCCCGTCGCGTCGGAGTCGGCGGGGCCGCCGTGTGGGGGGTTGTACTTGAAGCCACCATCGCGGGGCGGGTTGTGCGAGGGCGTGATGACGATGCCGTCGGCAAGTCCCTCGGTGCGTCCGCGGTTGTAGACGATGATCGCGAGGCTGAGCGACGGTGTCGGAACGTAGTCGTCGAACTCGTCGACGAGCACGTGCACGCCGTTGGCCTCGAGCACAGAGAGAGCAGTGGTCTCTGCCGGGTGGCTGAGCGCGTGGGTGTCGCGGCCGATGAACAAAGGGCCCGTGACGCCCTGCGCGGTGCGGTACTCGACGATCGCCTGGGTGATGGCGGCGATGTGCGTGCGGTTGAAAGCCGCGTCGAGCGACGATCCGCGGTGGCCGCTTGTGCCAAACACGACCTTTTGGTCGGGGTTTGTGACATCCGGTTCTAGCGAGTAATACGCCTCAAGGAGGGCGTGAACGTCGATGAGGTCTTCAGGCTGAGCGGGGGTTCCGGCGCGCGATGTCATGTGCCCAGTCTCCCAGCGCTGCGAGGCGGGGGCAATCGCCCCGAGAGTAACCTCAGATTCATTCGGTCGTGCGCAACGTTTCGCGCACTGCCGGACACGTACTGGGTAAGGAACATCCTGACCAGAGGAGTACACAATGACGCAACCAACGATTGACGAACTACTGCGGGCCAGTGCGCCCGCCGCTCCCTCGGCACGCGTATCGGCGATCGTGGCCGAGACCCGCGCGGCCGTTGAGCGAGAGCGTGCACCGCGTTTCAAGCGCCGCCTTCTTGTCTTCGTTCCCGTCGCAACTGTCGGAGCCCTCGCACTCACCGCCGGCGCGATCGTCGTCAACACGATCACCGCCGACGTTGTTGTGCCCATCAGCTACACAACCGACACGGGCTCGGCGCAGACCTGCACAGCCGAGTTCGCCGCCGGATCCGCGTTCGACGCCGACGACCGCGCACTCACGGCGCACCTTCGCGGCTACAACTGGACGGGCATCGGTCAGAAGATCTACGACCGCGCGCTCGCCGAGCCGTTTGACCCGGCAACGAGCGACCTCGTTGGCCTGAGCCAGCGCGACATCGATGGCATGTCGTGGAGCGATGCAATGACCGCCGAACTCGACAACGCAATACCGCAGAGCCTGCTCGGCCAGGATGCCGCGTTCTTCAGCTGGGGCTCCGACTGCGAGGGGCTGCTCCATTGAGCTCCGACGCGACATCCATGCCCCGCGTTATTGCCGCGGCGCCGCGCATCGACATCCCCGCGCTCGTTGAGCGCGAGGCACCCGCGCTGCTCGCGTACTTCTCCAGACGAACAGGGCAAGTGGATGACGCGGCAGACCTTCTCGGCGACACACTTGTTGTGGTGTGGAGACGGCAGTCCGCGATTCCGGCAGACCAGGAGCGCGCCCGCATGTGGCTGTACGGGGTCGCGCGCAAGACTCTGCTCGCGCACCGCCGGTCAGGGTCACGTCGCCTGGCGCTCGCCGATAAGTTGCGTTTCGAACTCGCGGCGGCGCAGCCCACGACCGAGAACCCGCTGCACGATCACGTGCGCAACCTCGTCGGCGACCTCGACGAGCTCGACCGAGAGATCATCGGGCTCGTCTACTGGGAGGGCTTCAGTCTCGTTGAGGTGGCGCGCATCTTGTCGATGCGTGCGGCGACTGTGCGCAGTCGTCACGCGCGGGCTCGGGCACGGCTGCACGATGCGCTCGTCGAAACGGGAGACGTTCAGCGCTGACCGCTAGGGTCACTCGAATGACTGCTCGACACCTCCCCGCGCTCGCCGGTGTTCTCGCGCTCGGGCTTGCTCTCGCGGGGTGCACTCCGACGGTGTCAGGGCCGACCCCGACCGCCGCGCCAACGACGGGCGCGCCGACCACGACAGGGCCGACCGTGAGTGGACCGGTGACCTGCGAGCTGTCGACGGGCGCCGTGCAGATCGAGGTGCCGGCGGATTTTGTTCGCGAGGAGTCTTCGTGCGTGTGGGACAACGGCGACGCCCACCTCTCGCTGACGGCCGTTGTGGGCGACGACTCGTACGACATCGCCGACCACCTCGCCGAGGCCCGAAGCTACGAGGGTGTCGGTGGTGACGAAGAGGTCAGCGAGCTGCGCTGGAACGAGGGCATCACGCTCTTCGCCTCGCAGCGTGGCGACCTGCTGTCGTACCGAACGGCGGCAGACGGCGATCCACTCAGGATCATCGTCGGACAGAGCGACGACTACCAGTTGTTCTACGTTGCGCCGGATGACGGCGATGACGGCCGCGTGCTGTTTCTCGACATAGCGGCGACAATCGACGCCAGATAGCCAGCTACTGGGTGGACTCTTCGCCGCGCAACCCGTCGCTCGGCAGTTCGAGCTGGGCGACGACGAGAGCGGCGAGATCTTCGAGGCTCGCCATGTCGTCGTGCTTGGGCTTGTAGCTTGACGTGTTGATGACCGAGAGTGTGCCGATCACGGTGCCGTCGCTGAGGATGAGGGGCGCCCCGGCGTAGAAACGCATGCCGAGCGGGCCACGCACAAGACGACTGTCTTTCGAGCGCGGATCTTTGCGGGCGTCGGTGATAAGAACCGGCTCACCGCGCGGCGGGCGCGAGTTCGACAGGTCGACCTCTTCGCCGAGCGACTCGACGTCATCGCCGAAGTGCGAAACGAGTCGCGTGACACCGTTCTCGACAAGGCTCACCGCCGAGATCGGAGCCGAAAACAGCCGCGCCGCCATCGCCGTGACCCTGTGCAAAACCTCGTCGGGAATCGTCTCGATGAGCGGTCCGGATGTCGCGGGCTCATCACCGGGCACAACCGTCGCGGTCGGAACCGACGCCGGGTCGATGTGGCGACCGCTCTCTGCGATGACAACCTGTCGCAGCACAGACACGAGCTCCTTGCCTGCGGGGCGCAGGGCGGGCGAACGGTTGAGCATCGCCGCGAACAGCTGTCGCCAGTGCGCGGGCAGGTAGTCGGGAATGATGGGATCACGCGTGAGTCGCGCCATCGCGGATTCGACGATCGTTCCCTGGTACTCGATCGCGCGCGTGAAGCACTGCAGCAGCACAAGCCCGAGGGAGTATACGTCGCTCGGGGTGCCAACGGGCTGGCCAGAGGCCTGTTCCGGGCTAAGGTAAGCGGCGGTTCCCGTTGTCTGGCCGTCGAGTGTCAATCGTTCTGCGCTGTCGCTGAGAGCGATGCCGAAGTCGGTGAGGCGAGCGCGGGCACGACGTGCGCGCAGACCGTAGTCGACGAGCATGATGTTTGAGGGCTTGATGTCGCGGTGAACGACGTTGCGCGAGTGAATGTACTCAAGCGCCTCGGCCATGTCGTAGCCGATCTCGGCAATGTTGCGAGGCGCGATGCGGGGGCCGCGCAGGCGATCGCGAAGATTTGTGCCGTTGATCAGCGACATAACAAGAAACCGGTTTGTGCGCCGAGAGGCGTCCTCCGAGACGCCGGCATCGAGAAGAGTGACGAGACCGTGGTGATCGAGAGCGGCGAGCACAGAGAGCTCGCTCTCCTGCCGCGCGGCTTCTGCGTTGTTCGCGTTGTACAGCTTGATCGCGACATCGCGGTGCAGGTGCTCGTCGCGAGCGCGAAAGACCGTCGACATTCCGCCGGTGCCGATAACTTCGTTGAGCCGGTAACGGTCGCCGAGAACTATGACCGGAGTCTGGGTTGCGTCAGGCTGGGTCATGTTCTCCATCTGTGAGAATCCTATGGTCGGCGGCCCCGAATGCCTTGTCGCACGCGGGAGGTTGACAGGATGGGCGGCGCGTGTGAACGGTCGCGCGCACAACCGAACCCATAAACTCGTGAGCATGTCAGACGCCGCTCGCACCTATAGCTATCTGGGCCCCGCCGGCACCTTCACCGAGGCGGCGCTCAAGCAGGTGCCAGAAGCGCAGGGTGCGACCTGGCATTCGGTCAACAACGTCGGCGAAGCTCTCGACGATGTCGTCGCCGGCCGCAGCGTCGCCGCGATGATCGCGATCGAGAACTCGGTCGAGGGCGGAGTGAGCGCGACCCAGGACGCGCTCGCGAACATCCCCGGCCTGCGCATCATCGGCGAGTACCTCGTCTCGGTGAACTTCGTTCTTGTCGCGCGCCCGGGCACGCAACTCTCCGACGTCACTGTTGTCAACGCGCACCCCGTCGCCTACGCCCAGACTCACCTCTGGCTCGACAAGAACCTGCCCAGCCACGGGCACATTCCGGCGTCGTCGAATGTCGCCGCCGCGGCATCCCTTCTTCTTGATTCAACTGCGGATGCCGCAATCGCCCCGCCCGGAATCAC
>Ga0247805_1000400_pt1 | contig 22835 bp, 18 predicted proteins | sample UWRJL044104R1_FD_180930 | JGI IMG/M metagenome (GOLD analysis project Ga0247805, IMG submission 180930) | Plant litter microbial communities from Arlington Agricultural Research Station in Wisconsin, United States - UWRJ-L044-104R-1 | ecosystem: Environmental > Terrestrial > Plant litter >... | reverse complement strand
GAGCAATTTCAGGAATGCAACCTGGTATCGGGACGATGTCAAAAACCAGGAAGAAACAGCGAAAAGAAATGGATTTAAAAAAGTTTCAGAAATGAAGCTGGCTGTCGCTAAACACATTAAGGAATTTTGTTCTGGCGGTGGTTTTCTATTTGCTATGTGTTCTGGAACAGATAGTTTTGATGTCGCTTTAAGTGCAGACGGTGTTGACATCTGCGAAAGCATGTTTGATGGAGATCCGGCAGACCCTCAGGCACAGGCCAAGCTCAATTTTAATAAGACATTTGCCTTTAAAGATTTTCATCTGGATTTAAATCCGAATAATTATGAATTTTCGGACATCGACGTTACCCAAACTCGCAGTTTAAATCAAAGCAATGACTACTTTACCTTATTCGACTTTTCAGCCAAGTGGGATCTGGTGCCAACCATGCTCACACAGAACCATGATAAAGTAATTAAAGGTTTCATGGGCCAGACGACTGCATTTAGGAAAGGTCTGGTTAAACCCAGCATTACCGTACTTGGTGAAAACAAAGGCGCGGAAGAGGTAAGATATTTAAACGGTGTCATCGGTAAAGGTCAGTTTACCTTCTATGGCGGACATGATCCGGAAGATTATCAGCATCAGGTTGGAGATCCACCAACGGATTTAAACCTTCACCCAAATTCACCTGGATATCGCTTAATCCTGAATAATGTATTGTTTCCAGCTGCTAAGAAAAAACAACAAAAGACCTAATCATAGAAGTTCCAGCTTATACCGAATTTAAGCATCACACGGTCCGGCATCGGATATTGATTTACGGTATAATAACCTTTAGACAATAAACCCTGGTTGACATAGTCGCACTTCACAAATAAATTGGCTTTTCTAAGACTGGCTTTAACCCATACATCCACAATAGGCGTACTGTCAAAAGTTTTTTGAGAATTGATATAGAATTGTCCTGCGTCAGGAGAGTAAGAATAGTTTTTGTACGGCGAGTTATAACGTATATCGAAACCAACATGGGTTTTCAGTGCTTTAAAAAATGTTTGATCCAGATAAAAAGTATTGAAAGTATAAAACTCTGGCGTCCGCAATACATCAGGATTATCCGTTTTTTGATAAACCAGATAACTCTCCAAATGGAATCTGCCAAAATTAAATTTCTTACCAACAGTCAGTTTTAACAGATTAAGACTTCCATTAAGTTGTTTAGGTGCAATGGTGATGCTATCTAAAGCAACTTTCGGGTTGTCGTTGGCCATGCCAAAATACAAATACTTATTGATCAGATAATATTCTGCACTTGCATCCAGCTTCAATTTCTCATTTAGATATTTGAATGAGAAATTAATCGTTTTAGTCCGGTCAAAACCATTCCCCTTTCCGTCACCAATCCATTGGTAATGATTACCAAAAAAGCGGTTATAAACTTCTTCAGGCGATTTATTCTGGAAATATGCACCCAGTACAACCCGGCCCACCGAGTTACTCAGCAATACATTACTTTTAGCGTCGTATAAAAAATCGCCCATGTTATTTCCCTGGATGATCTGATCGACATTTACGTTCAGGTCAATCCTATTGCTAAACCTATACCCAGCAGCTCCCAATAGTGTTATATTTTGAAAAGAGGTGGTATATTTATAATAGCTTGTCCGGTCCGGATACATCACACCTTGGGCATAATTGTAAAATTCGTGCTTGATACCCGCGTCGATTTTTAGCTCATTTTTAATAATAGCACTTGACTTGGCACGAAGAAAAAAGCTGTAGATAAATTCATTCTGTACACGCGTGTATCGTGTACTATCATTAGTATAAGTAGCACTCGCAAGCCCTTTTGGCAAAACAGTAAAATTATCTGTTTCATCCTTTTGAAAAGCATAAGAATTTGCATCATACCTAAACGAATAAGATATCTTATTTGTAGGCAGGATTTTATCGGATATTTCTTGGGAAAGACTATCAATGCGGCCAACAAAATAGGTCTGCTTGATTAAAAACGAAGTCTGACGCCAGATTTGCCTAGAATTACTCAAGCGGACATTCTCTGCCATCCGGTCAATCGGGAAATATTTACTGGTATAAAGGTCAAGATTAGGTGTCGAGCCATTTTCCTGCGCCTTCAGTGTATTAAAAATTAGGTTAGTCCACAAATTATATCGTTTATTGGGCGATTCATACCAACTGAAAAGCGCGCCATTTAAATCATCCCCTCTTTGCCTGTTATAATAGCCATCAGCACCGATCCGGTTAAAATTAGCACCAATATTGAAATTCTTTTTGATATTTTGCGAATGGGTAACCTTAAAATATTGCTCTTTCAGTCCGGCCGCTACATAGTATAATCTTGTGAAAGGTGTTCTCGCCTTATAATATATGATATCATCATGCGTCAATGCATAATAATCAAGTGTATGAAAGCCGGCATCAAAACCAATTGTCTTCCTTGGTTCAAACAAAAGTGGCATAGCAGCCAAGCCTACGTTACCTGTTCCGATCGCTGGATTTCTGGGTTGAATTAAGGGATTGAAATTTTGAATTCCATTTAAACTCGTATCCAACGCCAGTGTTTGAATGCTATCTTTGGTCAGTTTAAGCGTAGTATACCGGATATATTTTGAGGTAAAGATCACAGAATCTTTACCTTCTTCTTCTTTTTTCCGTAACGAATCCAGTTCTTTATTGTCTTTAACACTGGTCTTTAAATCTTGCGCACGCAATTCTCCCACACCCAAAACAGCCAGCAGCAGAACAAATAGAATAAGGCCTCTATACATTACAAAGTAGAAATTAACTGGCTTAATATTTTAGTCATCTCAGGTTCTGCCTTACGGGCTGTCTCCAAAATTTCGTCCAGACTAACCGGGCTTAAAACCTCTGGGAAGCCTTCATCTGTAAGTACAGAAATAGCAAAAACAGGAATATGCATATGGTTTGCAACAATCACTTCAGGTACAGTGCTCATTCCTACGGCATCACCACCAATGATACGGAGATAATTATATTCAGCTTTGGTTTCCAGATTAGGTCCGGTTACCGAGACGTACACACCCTGGTGACATTTAATTTTTTCATCGGCTGCGATTTTCATAGCGATGTCAATTAATCTACGACTATAAGGTTGACTCATATCTGGAAAACGAGGTCCCATATCAGCATCATTATGCCCTCTCAGTGGGCTTTCAGGTTGCAAATTGATGTGATCATTAATAATCATCAGGTCACCCTTTTTAAAATTAGAATTCAAAGAGCCTGCCGCATTGGATACAAACAGGCAGTGCACGCCAAGTGCCTTCATTGCCCGTATAGGAAAAGTAATTTGCTGCATGCTATAACCTTCGTAATAATGCAGACGACCTTGCATGGCTATCACTTTTTTTCCGTTTAGTGTTCCAAAAATAAGCTTGCCTGAGTGGAATTCTAAAGTAGAAATTGGAAAATTTGGAATGTTTGAGTACATCAAACTGTAAGCAACCTCTATCTCATTAACCAGTCCGCCAAGACCAGTACCAAGAACAATACCTATTTCCGGTTCAAAATTCTCTGTTTTACGTTTTATATATTCAACGGTTTCGTGTAGTGCTTGAAACATAATCTAAAATCTTTTGATCAAATGTAACTTTATCTTCTTCTTGTAAGGCAATTTTAATTGGCAAATAAAAGACAGGCAAATTTAGCAGTAATTCTTTGAAAGAATCATCTAATAAACGTTGCGCATCCTTTTCTGTTGTGATGATTAATTTTTCTTTTGATGGATTGCGATTGAATGCATCAACCAGAGCTTTAATATTTTGTAAACTGAACCGATAATGGTCCGGGTATTCATGGTGATCAATGTGCGCTGTATAGCCTTTAAGGTGATTGATGAGTGGTGAAGGATTTGCTATTCCAGTCAATAAGTAAACCATTGTTGTTTCATAAACCGTAGAACAGGCCTGTTCCGCTTCAGAGAATAAGTGGATTAAATTCCCATATTGAAGTGCTGAAAAAGAAATTGTGTGATTTGACGACTTGTTAAATTTTTCGACGATTTTCATTCTCTCTACATTGGAAATTTGCGTTGGCGATTTGGTGATCAAAACGGCCTGCGCTCTTTTATAACCAAAAAAAGGTTCTCTCAAATTCCCCCCAGGTAGTAAAAACTGTGGCCTTAGAAGCTTTTGAAACTCAAACAATAAAACACTAAATCCTGGCTTCACCCGACGGTGTTGATAAGCATCATCCAAAATCACCAGATCATGTTGATCTTTAAGCAGGTTAATGCCTTTAACACGGTCCTCACATACCGCTACGGTAACGTGCCGAAATTTATGATAAAACTGCATAGGTTCGTCTCCAATGCTCAAAGCAGTTGCACTTTCATCTGCTAAAATAAAACCCTTGGTTTCCCGCCCATATCCACGACTTAAAATGGCGATTTTATGACCGTCCAGCAAACGCACCAGATATTCTGTTACCGGACTTTTTCCTGAACCGCCAACCACCAGATTACCTACACAGATAATTGGAATATCGAAAGCTGTAGATCTAAATATACCCATATCATATAGCTTATTGCGCAATACAATCACAATTCCATAAAGGACTGAAAATGGAAGTAATAGTAACCTGAGATATTTAACCATGCTTTCGCTTCAAAAATAAGAATTATTACAGCGCCTTGCACCAAGTTAATACAGAATCATCAATACCACTGTAATAAAAATTACCTTACCTTTGTAGAAATAACTTATTAAATATGCTTAAAGGATTTTTTAACGTACCAGCTCCTGTAAATGAGCCCATTTTGGGTTACGCACCAGGAAGCAAAGAACGTGAACTTTTAGAGGCTGCCCTAGCCAATGCCCGTTCAAAACAAATTGAAATACCCATGTATATTGCAGGGCAGGAAGTTCATACCGATAAAAAAGGAATTGTAACTCCTCCACACGATCATCAGCATGTACTTGGTCAATTTAGCAAAGGCGACAAGACTCATGTAAAACAAGCTATTGATGCTGCATTAGCAGCTAAAGCAAATTGGGAAAACCTGGCATGGGAACACCGTGCTGCCGTATTTTTGAAAGCTGCTGATCTGATTGCAGGTCCTTACCGTTATAAATTAAATGCAGCAACCATGCTGGGCCAGAGTAAAAATGCATACCAGGCAGAAATTGATTCTGCATGTGAGCTGATTGACTTTTTGCGGTTCAACGTGAGCTACATGTCAGATATATACAAACAACAACCTCCGGTTTCTCCAAAAGGATCATGGAACCGAGTTGAACAACGTCCCCTGGAAGGTTTTGTTTTTGCCTTAACACCTTTTAATTTCACAGCTATTGCGGGAAATTTACCTACTTCTGCAGCAATGATGGGAAATGTAGTGGTTTGGAAACCAGCTAATACTCAAATCTATGCAGCAAATGTACTGATGCAGATTTTTAGAGAAGCTGGTTTGCCGGATGGTGTGATTAATCTGGTTTACGTTTCCGGCCCCGAAGCAGGTGAAGTGATCTTCAACCATCCTGATTTTGCAGGTATCCACTTTACAGGGTCAACTGGTGTATTCCAGGACATCTGGAAAACTATCGGAAACAACATCCACAAGTTTAAAACTTATCCGCGTATTGTTGGAGAGACCGGTGGTAAAGACTTCATCATGGTTCATGGTTCTGCCGAAGCTGAATCTGCGAGTACGGCAATTATCCGAGGTGCTTTTGAATATCAGGGACAAAAGTGTTCTGCGGCATCACGTGTTTACGTAGCAAAAAGCATCTGGGCAAAAGTAAAGGAATATATGTTGCGTGATCTGGCAACCTTTAAAATGGGTGGTACAGAGGATTTCAGCAATTTCATCAACGCTGTAATCGACAACAATTCATTCGATAAATTGGCTAAATATATTGATGAAGCAAAAAAAGATAAATCAGTTGAAATCATTGCCGGTGGAAACTATGATAAGAGCAAAGGCTATTTTATCGAACCTACGGTACTGGTTGTAGATGATCCGATGTATACGACCATGTGCGAAGAGCTATTTGGTCCGGTACTGACAATTTACGTTTATGAGGATGCAGATTTTGATAAAGTCCTGGATATTGTTGACTCAACGTCTATCTATGCCTTAACAGGTGCATTTATCGCTCAGGATCGCTATGCAATTGAAAAAGCTACCCATAGATTACGTAACGCTGCCGGTAATTTTTACATCAATGACAAATGTACTGGTGCCGTAGTTGGTCAACAACCATTTGGTGGTGCCAGAGGTTCTGGTACAAATGATAAAGCCGGGTCTATGATCAATCTTTTACGTTGGGTTTCTCCACGTACAATCAAAGAGACGTTTGATATGCCAAAAGATTATAGGTATCCATTCCTAGGATAAAAATCATCAACAACAAAAAGAAAGCCTCCCGATGACAAATCGGGAGGCTTTTTGTAATATCAAGCCGCTGTTTGCGATCAAACAACAGGATGATGTTTGATTATTTGTGAGCTTGCATTTTAAATACCGGAGAAATATCGTCAGGTCCGGATGCACTAACCTTCAAATCGGTAATCAATCCACTCTCTAAGCTATATACCCAGGCATGAACACTCAATTCTTGTCCAGAAGCCCATGCATTTTGTACAATTGAAGTGCTCATTACATTTGCAGCACCTTCAATTGCATTGAGTTCAACCAAACGGTTAGATCTCTTCTGCGGGTCCTTAATGGTTTGCATCTCACGCTCATGTAGCCTGATTACATCTTTGATATTTCTTAACCAATTGTCAATCAAGCCAACTTGCTTATCACCCAACGCTGCATTTACACCACCACAACCATAGTGACCGCAAACAATAATGTGTTTCACTTTCAATACGTTAACAGAGTAATCCAATACACTTAACAGATTCATGTCCGTATGCGTAACCACATTTGCAATGTTACGGTGCACAAAAATATCACCAGGCATCGTATTCGTAATTTGATTGGCCGGAACACGACTGTCAGAACATCCGATCCAAAGCACCGGAGGAGCCTGACCAGCAGAAAGCCTGTCGAAAAAAGCAGGATCTTCCTGAAGCGTTGCAGCAACCCAGTCCTTATTACCTTGTAATAAACCTTCGTATGTTATTTTATCTGTCTCTTGTTTTTCTAATTTCGCGCACATAATAATTAGTTATTAATTTCTTCTATGACTTTATTATTCAATTTTGGCACAGTATACTGTGTCTTTATATTTTCTAAAATTACAATAATCCCCTTAGTATAAGCATTGTGCTTATAATTAAAAATCGTTTCCAATACATCCGGATCTATATACCTCGAATTTGTTCCGTCAATAATGACGTTGGTTTCTTTAGGGATTTTATTGAGCACCACCTGAATGGCAGCTTTGTTTAAGAATGAAACTTCTTCTGCTAATTTAATTCTGATGTTCTTTTTATCTCCCTCTTCCTGAATTTTATAAAAATACGGATTACGCATATTGGTACGTAATAAATAAAATACGGAGAACAACATACCAATAGCTACACCTTTCAACAGGTCAGTAAGCAATACTGCTATAATGGTGACCACAAAGGGTATAAACTGGTCCCATCCTTTATGAAACATATGCTTAAATAAAGCAACCCGTGTAAGTTTATAACCGGTAACCAGGAGTATCGCTGCCAAACACGCCAAAGGGATCATATTGATCACACCCGGAATAAGAAGGAAGGATAAAAGTAGCCAAACACCGTGAAAAATAGCAGACATTTTGGTACGACCACCCGCATTCACATTTGCTGAGCTTCGTACAATTACCGAAGTAAGTGGTAAACCACCGAGCATACCGCTAGCCATGTTACCAACACCCTGTGCCACCAGCTCTCTATTTGTAGGCGACACCCTTTTTATCGGGTCAATTTTATCAACAGCCTCTATACTAAGCAATGTTTCTAAACTTGCCACCACAGCAATGGTAACAGCAACGATCCAAACTTTTCCATTCAGAATCTCAGAAAAGTCAGGTGCCGTAAAAAGACCTGTAAATTCCGACCAGCCATTGACTACCGGTATTTCTACCATTTGTTTCGCACTTAAAGCAAATCCTGTAGACTGAAAAGCAATGCTTAATCCAACTCCCAAAACAACGACTACCAACGGCGCTGGTACAACGCTTAGCTTTTTAAATTTAGGCCAAAAGATAAGGACCAGTATAGATAATCCACTGATCACAATAGCTGCCAGGGTAAAATGACTCAACGCATTTTGAATGGCCGAAAACGTATTGTTATGGTCTGCCTGGAAAAAGCTCTCGTCACCAAAAAAGTCAGAATCAACACCAAGGGCATGAGGCAATTGTTTCAAAATAAGGGTTAAACCAATAGCAGCCAACATTCCCTCAATAACACTTGACGGAAAATAATTACCAATTGTCCCTCCTTTTAAAAATCCAAGAATAAGTTGCATCCCCCCTGCCAGCACGACAGCCAGCAAAAAGGTCTGATAGTTACCCAACTGCCCGATCGCTCCCAGAACAATCGCAGTCAAACCAGCCGCAGGTCCACTCACACTTAATTGTGAGCCACTAAAGCTAGCCACCACAATACCACCAACTACGCCGGTAACAAGACCAGCAAATAGCGGCGCGCCTGAAGCCAATGCAATACCTAAACAAAGTGGCAATGCCACTAAAAATACGACAATACTGGACGGTAAATCCCGCTTCAGATTTTTTTTCAATATATATTTCTTCACTTCCAATCTTGAAAAGATTGAGTCTCCTCTTTGCATAAAAACTATGTTTTAATTCTTTTAAACTAATTTATAAAAATGCATAAACGCGCCAGCGTACTGGTCGTCAAATACATCTAAAACTAGCTTAAGTTAGGAGGCGGTGTTGGTACAGAGGGGTGGAAAGGATCCACGTACCGTTTAAAGTGCTCTATAAAGCTACTGTTTATACCGTAGATACTGAGTACAGCTGCAAAGCTATAATCGTAATGTAAATCAATTTTAAAATCGCAAATCTTAACTTTTGCTTTCGCACTATCATTATCCGAACTATGCTCTACTTCAATTTGCATAATCACGGCCTTCATGACTTCTTTATCAATGTGGTTAAAAAATAAGGGCGCACCAGATATCATCATCTTCGCAGAAAAGATGGCCAGAAAGGCAATGATTATCGATATACGGTATTTCCTTATAAACATTAAATGTGTGTAATTTGTTCTAACCTTGTCAAAAATAACTCCAAAACATACCTATTTGCAAATTATCATGTAATAAAAATGTAAATTAGTCAAAATAGAGGCTTTGGAATAGCCTATTGCGTATAAATAATTAAAAAGCATAGTTCTAGGAAATAGACGCATTAAATGTAATTTTGGCAGCTCAAATTCTTTACATTAACTATGAAAAAATCATGGCTTGGCGTGGCGTTGCTTTGTCCGCTATTTAGTTTTGCACAGAGCAACAATTCACCTTCATCTTATGATCCACATGAAATTGCCATTACAGGTTATTTGCAGACGCAATTTCAAAAAGCACAATCAGCGGGCATAAACTCCTTCTCCGGTGGTGATTTTTCCAAAAATTCAGACAGTCGGTTCATGATCAGACGTGGGCGGTTAAAAATTGATCGCGCAGATAAATTCTCCAGCATCGTATTTCAAATTGATGCAACGCAAAATGGCCTGCAGTTGATGGACGCTTTCATTCAGCTGCATCAGCAAAATTCCAAGTCATTAATGTTTACAGCGGGTTTATTCAATCGTCCTTTTGGATATTCTATTGTTTACTCCTCGGGCTACAGGGATTTTCCAGAAAGAGCAAGGGTCTTTCAAACATTAATGCCCCGGGAACGCGATTTAGGTGCCATGATTGGTTTCAGACCTGATGGCAAATTTCATTTCTTAACCTTGGAGCTTGCCGCTGTAAATGGAAGCGGTCTTACAGCCAGAGATTATGATTCGAAAAAAGACATCATCGGGAATATAAGTTTCAAATTTGATAGTCTGGCAAATAAAAAACTTCACATTGGCTTCGGCACTTCCTTTTATAAAGGATCTGTGCGTAGTGATACTGAGAACTATTATTCCGATAATGACAATGCAGGTTATGTGAAGAATACAAGTAAGGAAAATATAGGCTGGAATGCGAAACGAAATTATTTTGGAGGGAACGTGCAAATCCAGTATGACAATACTTTTGGCATGAGCCAACTTAAAGCAGAGTTTATAGGTGGCACGCAGCCCGGGATAGCAAACTCATCCAGTGTTACCGGGCCTAATGCCAGTCAGAGTTTCGCCACCCAGCCGGCCACAGACTTATATATGCGAACCTTTGCCGGCTATTATTTCTGGTTTACGCAACAAATCGCTAAAACAAAATTCAGAGCCTTACTGGCATATGATGTTTATGATCCAAACGTACACCTTAAAGAAGCACAGATCGGTGCACCAAACAGCAATACTACAGCAGGAGACATCAAATTCAGCACATTGGGCTACGGAGTGGCATACCTGTTAAATTCCCGTTTAAAATTTACACTCTATAACGAGCATGTGGTTAATGATGCGACCTTGTTGCCCGAATACCTGGGTGATTTAAAAGATGATGTATTTACAGCCAGACTACAATACCGCTGGTAGCCGTAATATTTATATATTTATAAAATTTGACAAAAGCAGGTTACATGAAGAATAAAATAGATTTACTGCAGGATAAGATTAAACAAGCACAGGTTGGCGGTGGTACAGCAAGAATTGAAAGTCAGCATAAGAAAGGAAAACTTACGGCAAGAGAACGAATCCATTTTCTATTGGACGAAAATTCTTTTGAAGAAATCGGAATGCTGGTTACCCATCGCAGCACAGATTTCGGAATGGAGCGGGAAAAGTACCCTGGAGATGGCGTTGTAACGGGATATGGTAATATTAACGGCAGACTTGTATATGTCTTTTCTCAGGATTTCACCGTATTCGGTGGCTCACTATCAGAAACCCATGCTGAAAAAATATGCAAGATCATGGATATGGCTATGAAAAATGGTGCGCCTGTAATTGGTCTGAATGATAGTGGTGGCGCAAGGATTCAGGAAGGCGTAGTTTCCTTAGGCGGCTATGCCGACATATTTTATCGCAATGTTCAGGCATCTGGTGTTGTGCCACAGTTATCTGCCATCATGGGTCCCTGCGCAGGAGGTGCTGTATACTCCCCTGCCATCACGGACTTCATACTGATGGTGGAAAATACCTCTTATATGTTTGTAACCGGTCCTAATGTAGTTAAAACGGTAACGCATGAAGAGGTAAGCTCCGAAGAATTAGGGGGAGCATCAACACATGCTACAAAATCCGGGGTTACACACTTTGCCTGTGCCAACGAACTGGATGCCATCAATCATGTGAAGAAACTATTGAGCTATATGCCTCAGAACTGTGAAGAAACACCTTCATCTTTACCTTACGATTTTGGCAATGAAATGCGTCCGGCGTTAAATGATATCATGCCTCAAAATGCCAATCAGCCCTATGACGTTAGAAGCATCATTGCTGAGACCGCAGATGCAGATAGCTTTTTAGAGGTCCATGCAGCTTATGCAGAAAATATCGTTATTGGCTTTGCAAGACTGGCAGGTAGAAGCATTGGAATTGTAGCCAATCAACCGGCATACCTTGCCGGAGTTCTTGATAACCACGCCTCTACCAAAGCGGCCAGATTTGTACGCTTTTGTGATTGCTTTAACATACCCCTGCTTGTTTTTGAAGATGTCCCCGGTTTTTTACCGGGTACAGATCAGGAATGGAATGGAATCATTACCAATGGAGCCAAATTGTTATATGCTTTTAGTGAGGCAACCGTACCAAGGATTACAGTAATTACCAGAAAAGCTTATGGGGGCGCTTACGATGTCATGAACTCCAAACACATAGGTGCCGATATGAATTACGCCTGGCCAAGTGCTGAAATTGCAGTGATGGGTGCAAAAGGTGCTGCAGAAATTATCTTTAAAAAAGAAATTGCTACTGCAGTAAACCCAGACGAAAAATGGTTGGAGAAAGAAAAATTATATTCTGAAACTTTTGCAAACCCTTATCGGGCTGCAGAACGGGGCTTTGTTGACGAGGTAATTGAACCTTCAGAAACCCGTAACAAACTCATTAAAGCATTTAGAATGTTGGAAAATAAAGTTGTCAACATGCCGCGCAAAAAGCATGGCAACATACCATTGTAAATGATATTCTTAATGTATGGCTGTACAAATCGAGCAAATCAGATATGAGTTAACCTGGCGTATCAGACGGGATGCGATGTATCCCGACGCGGCGTATGAAGTGGTACAACTTAAAGACGATCCAAATGGCTTACATTTTGGCCTATATGCTGAAGATCAGCTGACCGCCGTTGTGTCCCTATTTGACGAAGATGGCATTTACCAATTTAGAAAGTTTGCCACCATTCCAAAGGCACAGGGAAAGGGTTATGGTACTTTGCTGCTGAACCATATTATTGATTATACAAGACAAAGAACCGCAAAAAAATTATGGTGTAACGCAAGGTTATCTGCCATTGGATTTTATACCAGATTTGGCTTTGCCGCCAAAGGTGAATCCTTTACTAAAAATGACATTGACTTTGTCATGATGGAGTTACAACTTGATAATAAACTTGAAGGTTAGTACCTGATTTATATATTTGTTCATCACAAAAACAGAATAATGGCAAAAAAGAAAGACGAAAAACAGAATCATGTTTCTGTTGTCAATAAAAAATCACTTGAATTTTTTGAAGCATATATCAATAATCCTTCTCCAACCGGATTTGAGTATCCTGGTCAGAAATTATGGTTGGATTATCTGAAACCTTACATCGACGAGAGTTTTATAGACAACTATGGAACCGCGGTAGGTGTAATTAACCCAAAAGCAGATTTTAAAGTTGTGATTGAAGCTCACGCTGATGAAATCTCCTGGTTTGTGAATTACATCACTGCTGATGGATTGATTTATGTCATTCGGAATGGAGGTTCAGATCATCAGATCGCCCCTTCTAAACGCGTAAATATACATACAGACAAAGGCCTGGTCAAAGCCGTTTTTGGATGGCCGGCAATTCATACCCGCCATGGTGGAGAGAAAGAGGAGGCCCCAGCTTTAAAAAATATCTTTTTAGATTGCGGATGCACCACTAAAGAAGAAGTAGAAAAACTTGGTATACACGTTGGTTGTGTAATCACATATGAAGATGAATTCATGGTATTAAACGACCGTTATTATGTTGGGCGCGCTCTAGACAATCGTGCTGGTGGCTTTATGATTGCCGAAGTAGCGCGTTTACTGAAAGAAAACAAGAAAAAACTTCCTTTCGGATTGTATATCGTAAACTCAGTACAGGAAGAGATTGGTTTACGTGGGGCAGAAATGATCGCTGACAGAATTAAACCTCATGTGGCTATTGTTACTGATGTAACCCACGATACAACCACACCTATGATCAATAAGATCACACAGGGCGACCTGGCTTGTGGGAAAGGACCTGTAGTTTCTTATGCCCCTGCTGTGCAGACCAATTTGAACAAATTGCTGATTAAAACAGCAGAAGAGAATAATATTCCTTTCCAGCGTCAGGCTTCATCTCGTTCAACAGGTACAGATACTGATGCTTTTGCCTATTCAAATGGTGGCGTTCCCTCTGCATTAATTTCGCTACCCTTACGCTATATGCATACCACTGTAGAAATGATTCATAAAGAAGACGTAGATAATGTGATTAGCTTAATTTACCACGCTCTTTTAAACATTAAGAAAGATCACGATTTTAAATACAATAAATAGTAGCAAAATATCTACTAATTGAAGCGCGCCTGACAAAATCAGGCGCGCTTTTCTTATTTTTATAAAACAATCATCAAAATTTGCTTTATGAGCGATCAATCTACAAACTTCATCAACAAGATTAAGGCATCTTATCAACCCTCTGGTTCCGCTATTTATCTGGGAGCGGGAATCCTTGACGGAGAGGTATTAGCCGCCGCAGAGATCAATCTCTCTTTACATATGATGAATCGCCATGGCTTAATTGCAGGGGCAACTGGAACTGGAAAAACAAGAACCTTGCAATTGTTAGCGGAACAATTATCTGATGCTGGAGTTCCCGTTTTTATGCTGGATGTTAAAGGAGACCTTTCAGGTTTACATCAGGCAGGAGAAAACAATCCAAAAGTAGCGGAAAGAGCAAAAGAATTGAATAAACCTTTTAAGCCTTCCGGGTTCCCAGTGGAACTTTATTCTCTCTCTGGTAAACTGGGTGCCCAAATGCGTGCTACCGTTCTGGAATTCGGTCCGACTTTATTAGCAAAGGTTCTTGACCTAAACGATACACAAACAGGTGTCTTATCCGTAATTTTCAAATATGCCGACGACAATAAACTTCCGATCATTGACCTGAAAGATCTTAAAAAGTTAGTTTTTTACTTATCTGAAGGAGCAGGTGCTGAAGAAATTAAAAGCGATTATGGTAAAATCTCAACAGCTACTTCAGGAACCATCCTTAGAAAAATTGTAACGATAGAACAGCAGGGACTCGGCGCCATGTTTGGAGAAACGTCATTTGATACCGAAGATCTCGTTAACAAAATTGATGGCAAAGGCACCATTAGTCTGCTAAACATTTCTGACGTACAGAGCCAGCCCGTTTTGTACTCTACCTTTCTCCTGAGTCTTTTAGCGGAGATTTTTTACAATATGCCAGAAGTTGGTGACCTCGATAAACCCAAACTGGTTTTCTTTTTTGATGAGGCCCACTTACTATTCAAAAACTCATCGAAAGCATTTCTGGAACAGATTGAAACCATCATTCGATTGATCCGTTCTAAAGGAATCGGTATTTTCTTTTGCACCCAATCGCCAACAGATGTACCAGAAAGTATCTTGTCGCAACTAGGAAACCGCATTCAACATGCGTTACGTGTATTTACACCAAATGATGCTGATGCACTTAAGAAAACTGTGAACACCTATCCTCGATCTGATTTTTATAACATAGACAAAACATTAACCTCACTAGGCACCGGACAAGCCGTCATTACGGTGTTAAATGAAAAAGGTATTCCAACAGAACTAGCCTCAACGCTACTAAGTCCGCCAAGATCAATTATGGGGCAATTAAATGCTGCAGATTATGCTTCGCTTGTCAATTCAAGTGAAATGACCATAAAGTATAAGGATACTGTTGATCCGGAAAGCGCTTATGAAATATTAACTAAACGGGTAGATAATAAACTAAAAGATGCACAACAAAGTCCGGAAATTAATCTGGAAGCACCCAAAAAATCCGAGAAAAGCATTGTGGAACAGGTGATGGACGCCACGATTACCCGACAGATTGGCAAAGAAATTGTAAGAGGACTATTTGGTATGCTAACTGGAAAAAAACCAAGAAGCAGTGGCGGAAAAAGTATCTTTGGGTTTTAGCTAAAAAACTATACCGAATAAACCAAAAACCTATAACTTAGCAATTTAAAACGTGTAAATTAAACTTTGAATATAAACATTATTACTATTTTCGTTGAATGAAACCTACTTTACTTATACTCGCAGCTGGCATGGCAAGTCGCTATGGCAGCATGAAACAAATTGATGGCTTTGGCCCAAATAACGAAACCATTATTGATTACTCTATATATGATGCAATTAAAGCCGGATTTGGCAAAGTAGTATTCATTATAAAAGAAGAGTATCTGGAAGATTTTAAAGCCATTTTTGAACCAAAATTAAAGGGCAAGATTGAAACGGACTATGTATTCCAAAATTTTGACCTTAAACAGTTTGGAATCGAAGAAGAAATTTATCGCGAAAAGCCTTGGGGTACTGCCCATGCTATTTTAGCAGCTAGACATGCTATTAAAGAACCTTTCTGTGTAATCAATGCCGATGATTATTATGGTTTTGATGCATTCCAGAAAATGGTTGATTTCTTAAATGATGAGGCTAATGATAGCAATTATGCCATTATTGGTTATCAAATTGGTAAAACGCTCTCTGATTTCGGATCAGTGTCACGTGGCGTTTGCAAAACCAATGATGCCGGTTACCTGGAAGAAATTACAGAGCGCACCCAGGTTTATAAAAAAGGTGATGTAATCGTTTATGAAGAAAATGGCACTGAATATCCTTTAGCATATGAGACACCTGTTTCAATGAATTTCTGGGGTTTCACTCCTGCCGTATTCGGACTGACAGAAAAGTTATTTAAAATCTTTGCTATAGAAAACAAAGAAAAGCCTAAAGCAGAGTTCTTTATTCCCCTAATCGGAGAAAACCTGGTTAAAACTGACACAGCAAGCTTTAAAGTAATTCCAACCGATAACCAATGGTTTGGTGTTACCTATAAAGAAGATAAGCCCTTTGTTCAGGCATGTATAGACCAACTCGTTAAGGATGGTACTTATCCTGCAGATCTTTGGAATTAAGTGTATAAAAAACATTAAACAAGAAAGGCCCGGTCAATTGACCGGGCCTTTCTTGTTTATATCAATTAACAATTACTTTTTGTCGTCTTTTACTTCTTCAAAATCAACATCAGTAACGTTATCACCGCCATCTTGTGCTTGTCCACTAGCCTGCGCATCAGCACCAGCTTCTGGTTGAGCACCATCCTGCCCCGCTTTATACATATCTTCAGAAGCAGCATTCCAAGCTGTTTGTAAAGCTTCTTGAGCCGCATCGATGTCTGCAAAATTTCTCGAAGCATGCGCTGCTTTCAATTTTGTCAAACCTTCTTCGATAGGTGCTTTTTTATCAGCAGTGATTTTATCACCGAACTCTTTCAGTTGTTTCTCTGTAGAGAAGATTAAAGCGTCAGCACTATTGATTTTTTCTGCTTCTTCCTTAGCTACTCTATCCGCATCTGCATTCTGCTCAGCTTCTTCTTTCATCTTTTTGATCTCTTCATCAGTCAGACCAGAAGAGGCTTCAATACGGATTTTTTGCTCTTTACCTGTTGCTTTATCTTTAGCCGATACATGCAGGATACCATTTGCATCAATATCAAACGCAACTTCTACCTGCGGAACTCCACGTGGAGCTGGTGGAATACCATCCAAAATGAAACGGCCAATAGTACGGTTTTGAGCAGCCATTGGACGCTCGCCTTGCAAAATATGGATCTCAACTGAAGGCTGGTTGTCAGCTGCTGTAGAGAAAGTTTCTGCTTTTTTAGATGGAATTGTTGTATTTGCTTCAATCAGTTTAGTCATTACACCACCCATAGTTTCAATACCTAAAGAAAGTGGGGTAACATCTAACAACAATACATCTTTAACTTCTCCAGTTAATACACCACCTTGAATTGCAGCACCAATAGCTACCACCTCATCAGGGTTTACACCTTTAGAAGGTTCTTTTCCAAAGAAAGCTTTAACTGCTTCCTGTATAGCAGGCATACGGGTAGAACCACCAACAAGGATGATTTCATCAATGTCACTAGTTTTCAAACCAGCATTTTTCAAAGCAGATCTGCATGGATCAATTGTACGTTTGATCAAATCACCAGCCAACTGCTCAAATTTAGCACGGCTCAATGTTCTTACCAAGTGTTTAGGGCCGGTTGCATCCGCAGTGATGTAAGGCAAGTTGATTTCAGTAGAAGTTGTACTGGAAAGCTCAATTTTAGCTTTCTCAGCAGCTTCTTTTAAACGTTGTAATGCCATTGGATCTTGATGTAAGTCCATGCCATACTCATTTTTAAATTCGCCTGCTAACCACTCAATAATGATATGATCAAAATCATCACCACCCAAGTGTGTATCTCCGTCTGTTGATTTTACTTCAAATACACCATCACCCAATTCCAATACAGAAACGTCATGAGTACCACCACCACAGTCAAACACGACAATTTTCATGTCTTTGTGTGCTTTATCTAGACCGTAAGCTAAAGCAGCAGCTGTTGGCTCGTTGATGATACGTTTTACAGTTAAACCAGCAATTTCACCAGCTTCTTTCGTAGCTTGACGTTGTGCGTCGTTAAAGTATGCAGGTACAGTAATAACCGCCTCTGTAACTTCATGACCTAAAAAGTCTTCAGCTGTTTTTTTCATCTTCTGCAAGATCATTGCAGAAAGTTCTTGTGGCGTATATTTACGGTCGTCAATTTCTACACGTGGCGTATTATTATCACCTTTTACCACTTTATAAGGTACACGCCCTATTTCTTTAGCAACTTCAGCGTAGCTGCTGCCCATAAAGCGTTTAATCGAATAAATTGTTTTTGTTGGGTTTGTGATCGCCTGACGTTTAGCCGGCTCGCCTACCTTACGCTCTCCATTTTCTGCAAAAGCAACAATGGATGGTGTAGTACGTTTACCCTCACTGTTGGCTATAACTACAGGTTCGTTACCTTCCATTACGGCTACGCAAGAGTTTGTTGTTCCTAAGTCTATACCAATAATTTTTGACATGTTATTTATCTCTGTTTATGTTATGAAATCTTTTTATTTATACTATTGTTATCTGATTAACAACCAATGTGCCAATTGAGTTTTGGCAGATTTTATTGAAAATATCAATGAATTATAGAATTTTATGTCCGAATGCTGTTACAAAAATGTGACAGTATGACAGAAATCAATCCTCACCTTAGTTATCGAGTTCTAAAAGACGTTCCAAATGATGATAACCAATTCCGAAGTAAGCTTTTGTCTCTGCGATTTTCTTCTTGATGTCGGCCTTTCTCTCTTCCCGGTCCTGCTCCTGCTGTGATGTAATCTTTGTTTTTGTACCTACAACCAATACATTTTTAGGCGTGTGTGCATCGGATATAAATTCAAAAACTTTTGTTTTATATCCAAAATACTCCAGAATCAGTGCACGAATACCGTCGGTAACCATTTCAGCCTGACGCTCCATAAATATTCCGTACTTCGTCAGTACAGAAATTTCATTTTTAACCTTATTTTTTTCCATTTCTCTTCTGATCTGCTTATGGCAGCAGGGAGCTACTACAATCAGTTTAGCGTTCGCTTTAATACCTTTAAAAATGGCGTCATCTGTAGCAGTATCACAGGCATGCAGAGCAATCAAAAGATCAATGTCAGTAACATTATAATCTTGTATGGTTCCTTCCACAAACCGCAAGTGTTCAAAAGCTGATCGTTCAGCAATGGCATTGCACAAAAGAACCAAATCTTCCCGATATTCCACACCAGTAACACTCGCGTGTCTGCCCAGTACCACATTGAGGTAATCATACAACGCAAACGTGAGATAACCTTTTCCAGAGCCCATATCAACAACACTCTTAATGCTGCCAGCAGGTAATTCTTTAATCAGGCTATTTAAAATTTCGATGTACTGGTTAATCTGTTTGTACTTGTCCTGCGCATTTTTGAAAACATTTCCATCGACATCGGTCAGCTTAAGCTCAGTAAGATATTGTTTCCCGGCAGGCTGAATCAAACGTTTCTTTTCCTTGTTGTGCGACAAATCGGGTTGAATTGCTTTTCCAATTAGGCGCTCACGCAAGGTGATCAATTGCTTTTTCCCCTGTTCAATAATAAATTCTTTCTCCGAGGTAAATAGAGTGGCAATTTTAAAATCATTACTCGCAAAATTGCCAATCAAGTTAACCCCTTCAGCTATAGGAAAATTTTTAATGATATCACGCGTCTTATAGCGGTAAGTGAAAGAGAGCATATCCACTCTTTTTATCTTCACTTTACGCACATAAACATTTTTAAGCTCCTTTTCATTTCCCTGGTAGTTTCCCATAGAAACTTTAACAAATGTGTTTTTTAGAATACTCTCTGACAGCTGATCCTTAAATTGCTGTAAACTGAATTGATTAGACATGAAATTTGATTACAATGCAAAGATACCCTTTTAGACAGGGATTCGTAAATTAGCTTTATGGAATACCTATTTTTTGTCGCCATTCTTCCTCCACCAAAGATAACTGATGACATTGAAGAAATCAGGAACCAGTGTTCATTAGACCATCAGGTATATACCGCTCTAAAACCACCGGTACATATTACATTAATACCGCCATTTAAATTGGAAAAAGAGTTAGAAACAAAGCTAGTCTCCAGTTTGGAACAAAGTAGAGGTTTTGAACCTTTTGAACAACAATTGCAGGATTATGGAGGCTTCCCGCCTCGAGTTGTATTTATAAATGCCAACAAGAACCCAGGTATACTGACCTTACATAAGATGCTTAAAGAGAAATTAAAGCACTTTCTTAAAGAAAGCCCCGGATCATTCAATCCACATATCACCATTGCGTACAGGGATGTAGAACCTTTAGTTTATGAACATATTATGGAGGCCTACAGCAAACGACGCTACCGGGAAAATTTCACTGTAGACAAGTTCACTTTATTAAGGCATGATGGGCAGAAATGGAATCGCTATAAAGAATTTGAGTCAAAGCCTGGATACGGTCAATATGTACTCGATTTCTAATAGAAAAAGCCCCAACCGATATGGTCAGGGCTTTCCTTATAATGATCAGGGAATTATTATTCGCCTTTATCTTCTTTAGGTGCTTCAGCTTCTGGAGTTTCCTCAACTGCAGGTACTTCTTCAACAGCTGCTTCAACTTTAATATCAGCAGTTTTTTCTTCTTTTGCTTCAGGAGCATCAGACTTTTTAGCTTTACTTCTACCGCGACGAGTTGTTTTCTTCTCAGCAGATTCAGCTTCTTTACCATAAACTTCATTGTAATCAACCAATTCGATCAATGCCATTTCAGCATTATCTCCTAAACGATTGTTTAACTTAATGATTCTGGTATAACCACCCGGACGGTTTGCAACTTTAGCTGCGATATCACGGAATAATTCAGTAACAGTTTCTTTATCTTGCAAATAGCTAAATACAATACGACGCGAGTGTGTAGTATCCGTTTTAGATTTTGTGATGATTGGCTCAACATACATACGCAAAGCTTTTGCTTTTGCTAAAGTAGTTGAAATCCTTTTGTGTTTAATTAACGATGAAGCCATGTTAGCCAACATCGCTTTACGATGTGAATCTGTTCTTCCTAAGTGGTTGTTTTTCTTACCGTGTCTCATTTTTTGATTTATTGAGTGTATACCGTCTCTGTGAACTTAATCTGAGGGAATTATACACCATTAACAATATGTTATTTATTTGCTTGTTATTCTTCGTCTAATTTAAACTTAGATAAGTTCATACCGAAAGATAAACTTTTAGATTTCACAAGCTCTTGGATCTCTGTTAAAGATTTTTTACCGAAGTTTCTGAATTTTAACATGTCAGCAACATCATAAGAAACCAGATCAGCAAGCGTGCGGATATCAGCTGCTTTCAGGCAATTCAATGCACGAACCGATAAATCTAAATCAACCAATTCAGTTTTCAGGATCTTACGCATATGTAAAATTTCCTCGTCAACTTCTTTAGTCTCTTCTTTAGCTTGAGATTCCAATACCAGGTTCTCATCAGAGAACAACATAAAGTGCTGGATCAAGATCTTAGCAGCTTCTTTAAGCGCCTCCTCAGGATGGATAGATCCATCTGTAGAGATATCCAATATTAATTTTTCATAATCTGTTTTTTGTTCAACACGATAATTTTCGATCGTGTATTTTACATTTTTCATTGGGGTAAAGATCGAATCGATCGCAATTACGCCAACAACAGCATCATTAATTTTATTTTCTTCAGCAGGTACATAACCACGTCCTTTATTAATGGTCAATTCCACTTCTAAAGTAACAGATTTCTCCATGTTACAGATAACGAACTCAGGGTTGAGAACCTCGAAATTATTAGAGAATTTAGTAATGTCACCAGCAACAAACTGCTCCTGTCCATTTACCAAAATAAATACTTTCTCTGAATCGCCAGCATCACCAGATTTTTTGAAACGTACTTGTTTCAAATTAAGAATGATTTCTGTCAAGTCTTCTACAACACCTTTCATTGTAGAGAACTCATGAGATACGCCTGAAAAACGAATACTTGTAATGGCATAACCTTCTAAAGAAGAAAGCAATATTCTTCTCAAGGCATTACCAATTGTTACACCGAAACCGGGCTCTAAAGGACGGAACTCAAATGTACCATCGAAATCAGTAGATTTCTGCATGATTACTTTATCGGGTTTCTGAAATGCTAAAATTGCCATTTATAATGTTTTTAGATCGTTATTAAAATTATGTAACGTAAAACAGTTAATTGCCCGTAGGCAATTAACTAAATATATTACTTAGAGTATAACTCTACTATAAGGTTTTCTTTGATATTTTCTGGTATCTCGTCGCGGTTTGGATAAGTCAGGAACTTACCTGTAAGTTCTCTTGCATCCCAGTCTAACCAATTGAATTTATTGATTACTCTACCAGCTACAGAATTTGTAATAGCTTCTAAAGTTTTAGACTTTTCGCGCACTGCGATAACATCACCAGCTTTCAATTGATAAGATGGAATATTTACTACTTCACCGTTAACTGTTACGTGTTTATGGCTAACTAACTGGCGTGCAGCTGAACGAGTTGTAGCAATCCCTAATCTGTAAACTGTGTTATCTAAACGAGCTTCTAATAATTGTAATAAGTTATCACCTGTAATACCTCCACGTGCAGACGCTTTAGTAAATAAGTTACGGAACTGACGCTCTAATACACCATAAGTATATTTCACTTTTTGTTTTTCCATTAACTGTACTGCATATTCAGACTGTTTTCCTCTTCTTTTGGAAGCACCGTGCTGTCCAGGAGGATAGTTTTTTCTGTCTAGTACTTTATCAGGGCCGAAAATTGGCTCTCTGAACTTACGGGCGATTTTGGACTTTGGTCCTGTATATCTTGCCATTGCTTTTTGTTTTAAAGTATCATACAGCCTTACGCTGCAGACT
>Ga0247805_1000399_pt1 | contig 22845 bp, 56 predicted proteins | sample UWRJL044104R1_FD_180930 | JGI IMG/M metagenome (GOLD analysis project Ga0247805, IMG submission 180930) | Plant litter microbial communities from Arlington Agricultural Research Station in Wisconsin, United States - UWRJ-L044-104R-1 | ecosystem: Environmental > Terrestrial > Plant litter >... | reverse complement strand
ACCCGCCGAGGAGTCCGATCACTATGTACTTACCAACGGCAAGTTCAGCTACTCGGTCCACAATCGGGCCACCAAGACCCGCGGCGTCGATGCGGACTTCAGTTGCAGCGGTGGCTAGCGCATACTCATGAATCTTGTCGGCGGTTCGCATGGCGTTCTTCTCGTTCCAGGCGTCAACGAATCGCAGGCGACCACCTGTGTTGGAGTAGACAGTGTTCATGTCACCATGCTCAGAGCGAGAAACATCGACACCAAGTACCGGTCGGGTCTCCTGGTCCACCGGTATGTCGGTGTCGAGCCCTACCGCCATATCCTCCATCGAGATGAGGGTAGGGCCCATGTCAAAGGCGAACTCGCCCAGCACGCGCGAGATGTACTTGGGGCTCGAGGAAGTACGTTCTCCGGTTGCCTCGTCGACATAGACGCCACCCCACTCAGCCAACTTGTCGTCTACATAGGACTGGTCAACCAGCGTTTCCAGCACCTCGACGGGGAGACCTTCACCGCCGTGGAAGTTGGGGGAGTCGAAGACCGTGATAGTCCACGTTCTCCAGCTGGTGATCTTGTTCTTGAATATCTTGGCAACGTAGCAGAGAGGGTTCGTGGGGTTGAGGATCAAGAACCGACGGCTAGTCGCGTTCGATGTGATGTTTCCGAGGTCATCAATTAGGGACTCCGTCAGGCCAACCGCTTCATCGCCGACCGCCAGCACGTAGCGGGCGTGGATGCCGCTCATCGTGTCTTCCTTGCCGTCTGGCGGCTTAGCGCCATAGCCAAGCTCGATGCCATTCTCAAGGCGCCAGTGAGCCTGCGAGGTGATGTAACCGGGCAGCGGGTGATCGGCGCCGGTGAGATCGCCGGGGTCTTCACCGCGGGCAAGGCGCCGGTTGCGTTCCTCGAATCGTTGCCTAGCAAGAACGTGGAACTTACGAACCTCTCGCCACACAATTGCGTTGATCTGTTTCGTGGACGGGGCAGTGGAGACAACAAAACAGCCACCAGGAAGATCCCAGCGGGTATCCACCCACCAGCAGATCAGAACGCCCGCGAGGAATGACTTGCCCACCTCGTGTCCAGCCTTGACTACTACGTTCTTGTCTGTGACCACAGACGCAGCGACCTCGGCCTGCTTGCTCCACAGCTGTACGCCGAGGAAGTCGCGCGCCCAGAGGTCGGGGTCGTCGAAGTATTGAGATTTCTTGCGCTTGCGCTCGATCTCCGCAATAGCGGCACCAAAGACTGGTCCGGGGAGGGTGTCGATCATGCCGCGATCGCCTGGTGCTTCTGCAGTTCGACCTGCGCGTGCTCCAGGCCCTCTTTGGCTAGTTCATCCCACCGCTCTCCGTCGATCTCATCGCGGAGTGCACCTCGCATATAGGTAAGTGCTATATCGAAGGCCCTCCCCATGATCCGACCCTGGTTGTCGTAGAGGGTGTTCAGATCCAGCTGAGTCGCAGCCTGCCTCTTATCCAGACGATTCCCAAGCTCCTTGAGCAGCTTCAGCTGCAGCGTCATATTCTCGACGTCCTGAAAGCGCTCCTCGAGCGTTGCGAGTATCTGGGAGAGGCGGATGGTGAGCAGTCGATCCTCTTGAGCCGCACTCATCCAGTCGGGAGCCTTCAGTAGCTCGCTGAGCTTTGCCGCGATCGCACCAGGCTTGATGACGCCACCAAGCTCGTTGCTCATCTCCTCGAAAGACATGCGGTCTGCCATCGACAGAAGCTTCTGGGCAATAGCAGACCTCGGCATAACCTCCATGTATCCAGAATAGTGGACTAATACCCCCGTTCCAGAAAAATAGGAACGGGGGTATTATCGGAACGGCTACTTGGCCAGGATCTCGTCGACCTTGCGCATCTCTTCCTCGGATGACACCGGACGAGGTGCTGGCGGGAGCTCAAGCCACTCGGGCTTCAGTAGGGCCCACTCCACAACGCGATCCTTGAGGCGAGCTACATCCTGACGGCGCGAATGAGGGGCTCGAGCCTCCTCGTCGAACTCGTCAGTGTGCTGAATCCAAATCGAGTCTTCATGCACGGGTGCTGTCATGTGGGGACTGAGCTTCGCAAAGAACTCGGTCAGATCCTCGGCGGTCCAATCACGCTGGATAACTAGGTCGTAGTAGGCGCCGGCGAGGATGCGCAGGATCAATGTGGAGCCCAACAGGCTGGTCTCCCGCAGCTGGCGGGGAAGAATTTGACCGAGCTTCATGGCCTCCAGCGCGGGGAAGGCAGCAGTTATGATGTCGAAGAACTCCAGGGCCTTCGTCGCGATACCCCGCTCGTTCAGCGTGGCCTCCATGTTCTTGCCGACCCGGCCATCCAGGCCGACGGTCACCGACTTCACTAGCTCGCCGACAGAGGCGGCAGACAAGAAGTTCGGATTCTTCCCGGTGGTACGAGCAACCTCGGTGTCCACGCGCCCCACCAGTAGTGGGTGCTCGAACACGTACTGCAGGCTGCGGTTCACTACCTTGCGTGAGTCGAACATCGACTTCACCGAAGCAGTAATACCAAGTGAGTTGTCGGCGATGTCGGCGAATATCTGCTTGTACTTCTGCGAGTCGACCTCAACAACGATCTGGATGCTTACCCGCTCTTCGGACAGTCGGTCGCGCTGATTGATGAGGGCGTCGACCTTCTTCTGGGCATCGGATACGGCCTTCGACTTAGGGTCTACGCGGCGGGCAGTAGCGAGAGCATCACGGGCCTTGTCGATGTCGAGGGCAATGTTGGCCAGTGCATCATGGAATCCGTAGATTCGGTGCTGGCCATCCAGAATGTGAATCTCGGTGGCACTGCGTACGGGAAAAGTCAAAAGTCCAAACTGGGCCCCCTCAACCTCCACTTGCGGCTGGAATTCGAACACAGCGGGAGACCGAAGGATGATGCCGGGACTCACCCAACTGTCGTGCTCGCGAATGTAGGAGCCGAACTCTTCGGCGTGCTTCTTGCGAATCTGTCGGTTTCCAGGGGTAAGGCGCTCGGGGTCTGGCTTCGGGATTAGGCCCGTCAGCTGCTCGATGCTCAGGTCGAGGGAGTATACGGTTCGGCCGCCTTGACGGTACTGGGTGGCGTAGTAGCTCTGGGCGCTGTTGTAGCCCGTTGCAACTGATGGGGCAACGGTAGTTTTCGGCTTGGTAGCCACTATTCATCTCCTTGAATTGGTCAAATCGCTTTACGCAATCCCAATGAGAATAGCTAACTAAGCCGGGAAACTGCAAGCCCCACTAGTGGGTGGTATCCGCTTTGTCGGTGGGTGCGCTTAGCTTTGCCACACCTCGACGAACCAAGGGCGGGGGCTAACAGGGGAGTGGAATGAAGACAACCGTAAAAGACATCGACGGGCAGCGATCAATGACGATCGAGGTTACCGACGAGCTACCGGGTTCTTTGTTCGCCTATACAAGCAATGGCGCTTGTTGGGAGTTCGATAGGGCAATTGTCTTGCGGGCATTCGCCCGAATGCAGGAATCCGAAACAGCGTAGCAATGCCCGCCGACACTGACGCCGGCGGGCATTTTGCTGGCTAATCTTCCGCTAATCTGCGCTTGCCTGCTGGATGTCGAGACATCGCAGCCTGGCGCTCAGCGTCCCGGAGAACGTACTCTCGGCCGAACTCCTCAGCGTCGACCGACGAGCGGAACGGCAACTCTCCGATCGTAATGCCATCGACCTTGAGGTGGAGGACGGTTCCGGCGAAGCCGTACTCGGTGACTTCGTAACTGCGGGTCATACGTTCACCGGTCGGGGGCGTCGGAAGAAATCTTTCAGCCATTCACGGAGGCGGTCGATGATGGTGGTCATGAAATCCGCGCAATCTCGCGCTCGATGTACCAGATCGCTTTACGAAGATCCTCGACCTCCTTGGAGCCATCCTTAGAACCCGCGCGAGCGATGTACTTGACGGCGTTACCTCTACAGAAGTTCAGGTGCTCGGTGAGTTGGATCACCTCGATACCGGGGTACTGGGTGTAGTGGGCTGGGGCGGAAACGGGGTCACGCGATACATCGGAGCCACCCGAAGCTCCGGCCGGAGGTTTATGCTGGATGCTCTGAGCAAGCTCTACATGAATCATCGCCCCACCTCATAACTGCTCACGTCATCCTCACGCGTGGCAACTGAGGCACCAGACCTCATCGCCAACTGACGGATCTCATTCAGGCCCGTCTCGAAGCCTTTGTCGTCTTCCCACCACCCGATCTCGAGGGTGACTCTGCGGTGTTGCTTCTTCATTCACAAACTCCATTCGCTAAATGTGCAGCCAGAACCTTCGAGTACAGCGACACCCCGCACCTCGGGCACCGCTCCTTCTTCTGCCGGGTCATACTGTGCTCACCGCCCACAAGGCCACCAAAACCATCACACCAATGATTATTAGCGCGCCGGGTAGACCTTCTAGGGGACCCCGTACTCGCCCCTTTTGCTGTGTTGATCTCTGCCGGGTCATATCGAAATCTCCGTTCGTTCGCGGGTCCATCGGATGATGTGATTCCCATTGCTGACCACCGGTGGACTGACCTTCGCGCCGCGGGGAATGTGGAGACGCATCAAGTGATTGCGCTCGTGACGGTCACGGCGGAACGTGCGACTGTCGATCACGAACTCGCCGCGGTCGGTGACGTCACGGCCGAGGGCGCGGAGCATGTTGGCGTGGGCTTCGTGCTCTGCGCGGCGACGGGCATCCTCGCGGTACTCCTGACGGCGACGGCGCCTCTCCTCCTGCACGATCTTCTGCTGCTCGGTCATCGGACACCGCCGAAGAAGCGATGCCACCAGCGCCAGGGTTGAGGCGTGAGGTAGGTAGGCGTGCTGCCGAAGTGGGTGATCGTCTTGGTGGGGTCATAGGAGACCTCACCAGATCCAAGCTCAGGATGGCTCACGGGGAAATCCTCTTCGTAGGGGGTGCTCACTTGCGGTCCCAAACGTGGCGGACCTTGTACTTCGTGCCCGTCGGTGAGCCGAAATGCACCATGACGCGATCGTGGCTTGTCTCGATCTCGCCGGAGCCAAGCTCTCGGTAGCTCAACGGTTCACCTCCGCGATGGCCCATTCGAGCATCCGCTCGTAGGCGTTCTTGGCGGTGTAGGGCTCGTCTTCGGTGACGGTGAAAGTGATGTCGCCCACTTTGCGCGTGATTGTCGTGCTGCTCATGCGTTTCCCTTCTGAAAGAGTGTGAGGTTGCGAACTGGCTCAAGCCGACGCCGCCCGGAAAGCCCCGACCGGAGTTCAGCCTCATCGCCGCGGATGGCAACGATCTGCCACGTCAGATCACGGTCTGTGATAGTCACGTAGTCGCCCAAGCTAGGCATCAATGCTCTCCAATGCGATCAGTGACATGCCGGCCAGGGTGAACATGCCAGCGGCAATGGCGAGGACTACGGCTGCAATGCCAATGATCCACCAGCCGGTGACGAATGCAACGATTGAAGATGCGATGAGCAGGAGGAAGAGGCCCAATGCGGCTGCGGTTACGATGCGGATCATTTGGACTCCTCGGCGAACGTGCAGATCATCTGCGGGATGCCGTTGTAGGAAATTCGCCCGCCAGCCTCCTCGCAAGCGGTCTTGAACTTGACCTGCTCAGCAATCTCATCCTCGGTGGTGGCGTAGCCGATGCCACCGCATCCCGCAAGCAGCAGCAGTAGCACCGCGGTGCTCATGACCGCAACCGTCCTCACAATGCCCCCGCAATCACATGAGCCGCAATGACGATCGCAATTGCAACCCAGAGCCCACCCCAGCCGTTCATGCGGGAGGCTCAACCAACGGCGCCGGTGCAATCACGTAGTCGACACCGGCAACCGTGGCATAGACGACGTCACCACCAGTTACGTCGAGAGCGTTGTCGATGGCGACCTCGAGCCTCTTGGTGGCGTCGCTGACATCTGCAGCGTAGGGGCGGGCGTTGTAGCGGGGGTCAATCTTGGTCATGCTTTGATCTCCTGTTCTGTTGGTGCCGTAAGCGGCTGCTCTTTGGGCCCAGTGCGAGCCTCGTAGGGGATGACCACGAACATCTCGGATACGGGCACACCGATCAGGGTGTTGCCGAAGTTGTCGTAGAGGTTGCCCACCGGGTACGGGCGGTTCACAATCTCGCCGACGGTCCAGACTACAAGGGAGCGGCCGACTTGGACTCGGTCACCGGGGGAGGGGGTGAAGATGGTGTTCATGCCAGCACCTCCGGGTGAATTTGGCGATGTTCCTCACGGGGGCGCTGCCCGGTATGACCGAGGTGGAAGTGCTGCCCACAGGGGTAGACACTCAGACCTGGAGCAGTACGACGTCGCGCCTCTCTGGCGGACTTCCGTGTGACGTGGATCACCTTTCCCGTTGCGAAGCAGTATGCGCCCTGCAGGCCAGCTGAGACGCTGCCAACAGCACGCCCCTTGAGCGGAGCGCTCACAGGTCAACACCATTCACTGAAATGAAGCCAAGAGGAACGCGATTGCGATGCGAGACTTCGTAATCATGCTCCGGCGAGGGCCAAGAATTCTCACCACCAGCCATCGCTGCAATGTAGTTGGGGTCTTCTTCGGTCTTGTACTCAAAGCCCGTAAGCATGAGTTCGCACTGCTCCTGCGTGTAGGTGCCGTCGCCGAATCCTCCGCCGATCATGTTGCAGGGACCGCGGACTCCGTTGCGCCAGTCGATCACCGAGTAGCAGAGCACTCCCTTCGGCTCAAACTGAGCCTGCTGGGTGACCACCGCGAAGTTCTCACTGACAGCCTTGACAACCCACGGCCATCGCGTGTTGCCACCGGTCAGCTTGACTACATCGCCGACTTCTAGTTTGGTCTTGCTCACTTGACCTCCTCCAGCCAGTCGTAGAACTTGGTGGCGGTGTCGGCAATGGCGTTGCGCACCTTTTGATCGACTCCAGCGGCATTCCGCGTATGCAGTAGCACCGCCTGCTCCAGCGCGAACCTTCGGTTGAATGGGGCGCTCACGATCGACTCCGACTCGGGCCATCGTTGTACCCATACAGCACCAAGAACGGCGGCGGCGGAATCTTGCTCCGGGTCTTCTTGTCGGCGCCCAGATAGGCCACCGCTTCCTCAAGGTCTTCGATACGCCTTCTGTCTGATCTACTCATCGTCTCCTCTTCCTTCGTACTCTTTCTCGGTCTCGTCATAGTCCCGGCCGCGGTGCGTGCCGGGCTCGGTTGCGTACCTACCCACGGCCCGGTACCACCTGTCCGTGGTCGCTGAAGACCCACTCGGGCTCCTCTTCCGGTTCTGGCTCATCCTCCGGCTGACTCGCATCAAGCCCGAGTGCCGACACCTGGACCGAGGCGTGCTCGGCGCGGAAGGACAGGCCCCCGAGAGTCCTGTCTTCGCTCTGCTCGCGGCTCACCAGAATCTCAAAAGTGCCCCACAGGACCTCGCGGTCTACCCGCTGAGCAGCCGAGCAGAGGTTGGCGATTGCGGAATTGATACTGAACTGGACCGTAGCGGCCGTAAGTTCGGTCAGTGTGGCGCTGGCGAAGATGCGCTCTGTTCTAGCCACGATCGAACATCCCGCCACCGAGGATGCCGCGGGCAACGTTGCTCTTGTGCCACTTGGCGTGCTTCTCAGTGTCGATGATGGCCGCGCCGCAGATGTCACAGGCGTCGTCGAGGACTGGGCTTGAACCGATAGCCTCATTTGCCTCTACGATCCACTCCTGCATCAAGTTGAACATCTCCGCAAAACTGCGCTCCGAGTTGAGATACGGGATCGGGGGGATTGTCTTAGCCACGAGCGGCCTCGATGTTCGTGCGGATGACTCTGCCGAGTCCGACGGAGGCCACAAAAATCCCGAGGAACATTATGACCGTGCCAACCAGCAGTGCACCGACAAACTCGTCGCCGTCGCGCACTGTTGCCCCCAGATAGGTGAGCCATGCGCCGCAGGCAAGCGTCACTGCAGCGTCGAATGTCTTAGCCACGTCGCCACCCGCGCTCAATGAGGTAGGCAGCCAGTTCAGCGTCGGTCTCGAAGTTGGTCCGACTGGGCACGTCCTGAATCTCACGGAGCAGGGCGGCCTTCTGCTTCTCGCGCCTTCTCTCCTCGGCCTCGTGCCACCGAGCCAGTGCCAGTTTGCCGAAGGCCTCCTCGTAGTAAGCCTGAACGCGGCTGACCTCGACGTACTTGCCGTCGACCCACTTCTTCGTAGAGCCCCAGTGTGAAGGCAGCTTGGGTTGATTGCCGTTCGGGGTGGTTGTCACCTCCGGCAACTCGCCGCTCTCATAGACAAGGTAACCGGCGTCCTGGACTGCGGCGATGAGGTCGCGGAGCAGGAACATGGGGTGGGCTCCGCCTGGCTGAGGGGAATAGCTGTCGACGGGGACGGTGATTGTCGTGGGTGTCTCAGGCGCCATCGCCTCAAGCTCCTTGAGCAGATCGTATCCCGTCATATCCTTGGTCTTTCTGCCCGTGGTGCTGTACTCGCTCATGCCTCCTCCTCCTCAATCCGATTGCCGCAGCAATCCCAGTCACCATTCAGGTCGATGGCTCGGTTGTTCCGGCTTGCGCTGCGGATCTCCTTATCAAACGTCCGGTAGAGCCAGTCCGAAAGCCGTCGTCCGATGACAAAGTTCCAGAGGCCAAGGAGGATCACGAGGCGCAGCTTCAGCTGAGTCCAAATGGAAGTAGTGATGATGCGCTGGAACACGATCGGTCGCTGCGTGTGGTCGTACAGGTTCACTGCGAGCAGGTCACCAATGCGATCCAGGCCCCACTGCCATCCCTTCGGCAAGCGAGGAGGTCGAGGTCCCGCCGACTGCTCTGGGTACACCTCGCTACCGGTCGCGTCCGGCACTTCTTGGTCGCGGATGTCACTCACAACTTCACCGCAGCTTCTGGCGCCATGGTTACCCACCCGGAGCGGATGAGGTCGTCGGCGAACCGAGTGTAGGTCTTGTCTGGATTCGCCACCTTCTCGAAGTTTGCCTCGTAGACGATGTGCCCTTCGATCCAGTCGGCTAGTGCATCGCGCATCTCGATCGTCTCGGCGGGGTTCTGGATGTCACTCACAGCGACCACCCATTCTCCACGAGTGCTTTTGCAATCTCACGCAAGTCATCGCCATACCCGGTGGTAAGCGCGTCGAGGTCCGCGTAGAGCTTTTCTACCTTGCTCATACCGAGTTCCGCATCAACCTCACGCGCCCAGATCAACGCAGCCAGATCATTGAGGATGTACTGCTCCTGCTCGGGAAGCCAGTGCTCGTAGTTGTCGTTCACCGGGGAGCCGTGGAAGAACTCGCGGCTGTCGTCGACAAGGACCGAGATTGCGCCATTGGCGGGATCGTGGTCGTCGTACTCGTGGACCTTGCTGATGGTGGGCAGGTCCGAGCGCTTGATGGTGATGGTGTCGTCGGTGATGTGGATGCGGGTCATACCGTCCACTCCTTGGTGCTATCGACAATCTCAATGTGCCGCCACCCCGGTGGAACGATATGAAGGTGCCCGTCACGGGTCTTTAGCCGATGATCACCGCTCGGTCGGACGATAAGTTCCGACACGTCGCTCAACGCGACAACCTTGTCGGGGAATGTGTAGATGCGGCTCTGCTCGTTGAGTGCCACCGGCAAGATGTTTACTCCAGGGGCGCCGACTCTCTTTGTGGCGTCGTTATCTAGGTCCACCATCTAATCCTCCTTCTCCTCGGTCCTACGTGCCACCCGCTCCTCCGCGTTTAGCTAACTAAAATCTATCACTAACCCTCGGTTTCGCGAAATTGAGTTGGAAGAAATTTCCAGCAGTACCCCTTGTGATCAGGTTTTCTGAATCAAGCACCTTTGATCGCCTTTTTCGGATCACGCGCCCCGTTCGGGGGTTCGTCTCGCTATGCTCACGACATGGAATGGATCTTCTGGATTGTCTTCATCATCATCCCCCTGGCTGTCGTGGCGTGGGTTGTCTGGGTTGTTGTGGACCCGAAGGTGCGTCAGAACCGGTCTCGGCTGGTGGCTGAACGGGAACGGAATGCTCGTGCTCAGGTGAAGCGGGATGATGTGACGTTGGAGGAGTAGTACGACGAGTCGTCGGGAATTCCTGGGGAGCAAAAAATTCACACGACCCCTGCCCGCGTGGTGGCCGGTACATTCATTGGTACAAATATGCAACCTTTCCTCACATACAACACACGATGCCGGCCTCATTCACACCTCCACCCACCCCACCCCTCCCCCGGCATACTTCACATATGAATGCACTTATTTTCCCCTATTTAGTGGACTAATCGGGGTGTATGGGGTAGTCTTGATACATCAAGCCAAGCAATTAGCTGGCAATTCGGAGGATGATCTGAATGAACATCAAGCGCACCGCATACACACTCATGGTTGCTGCACTGTTGGCTGGCTCATTGGCCCCCACACCCCCACCCCTGGCACCGTGTCCCACTGAGGACAGCACCGGGTGTTACTGGGATGCAGCTGCACAGGGCAACGGGGTAGGTACCTCGTTTGTGGTAGGGGAGTGATGACCATGCACCCCACCACGGACACCCCCAGTAGCGCCGCATTCATGGCCGCACGATGGGGCTATGGGGCTACGGTGTATCGGCCTACAGGGTACGTGCACACCGGCTTTGAGGCTGGTGCGCTGTGACCACATGCAACCGTTGCGGCATAGTCGGCGGCTACCACTCGCACACCTGCCCTGTGGGTGGTGATGCGAAGTACCGTCTACCCACCTACTCACGGGCGATCCTCGCAGAGACGCCCATCTATGGCCCCGCGTTCACCACCTCGGATGGGGTGGCTATGGAGTGGGTAGCCGACATGGGTACTGGTGATAGCGGTTACGCGCAAGTGAACTAACCCGGTCCCCGCTAGTCCCTCCATCCTTACCCTATGGAGGGGCACTGAGGCCGACCGGTCTCCCACCACTAAGGAGCATGAAGATGTCGAACCGTAAGAGTGAAGATGCACGGGCCCTGGTTCAGGAGCGCCGCACCGCGGACAAGGAGCGTACAGCTGTGAGGCACGCCGGCCGGAGCGCGAAGTATGCGCCGACTCGTGGGATCGCGGGGGCGTGGTGATGCCGCACCCCGATGGGCGCCTGACTGACGCCGAACTGGACTCGCTGCGGGCAACCCTTAGCGAAGACCCCAAGCCCCTGACGTTCACCCTCAGTATCACGCTGGGGAATGATGCGATGCAGACACCCGCCGAGATCGCGGACCGCCTTAGCCACGTTGCAATGGTGCTCACATCGCGCGAGGTTGCCGGTTACCCGTTCTCTGCCGCTGTTGTGTCTGACGGTACTTTCCGCGACACCAACGGCAACACCGTAGGGGAGTGGAGGGTCCAGTGAGCGCCGAGAACGAGAACGCCGCGTGCGTCATCCTGCCAGGGCACAGAGTCCAGCACTGGGATTGCACCGACTACCGTAACGGGGTTATTACCTCGGTTGTGACAGGGAAGATTGTGGGTCGATCGTGAGCGCCCAAGCCATGACAAACGCCCGCCGATACTCCGACGGCGCAATAATCGCCACAGCTGAACACAGGGCCCGCTACAGCACCGAAGTAGAGCCCGCGCCGAGTAGGTTCACCGGGGGTACTGAGTACGCCGAGTGGGCGATGCGGGCGGATGCGTGGGTACCGGAGGAGTCCTTTTGGACCTGCCCCACATGTGGCAAGGAATCCGAGGACGGTCTAGCCGAGTCGCACTTCTGCTGGGGGGCTATCAAATGATGTGTCAACACCCCACAGGGTTTACGTGGCACCCGCTCACCCAGTCTGCCCGTTGTGGCGATTGTGGACTGGAACGAGTTCCCGTGACAGAAACAGCGGATGCACTCTATCAATCACTCATGCGGACTGTCGCGTACCCCGCCCTCGCCTATGCGGATGTACGCCAGATTGCCGGTCAGCTAGCCCTAGAGGGGTGGGTGAGGCTGTGAGCACCCGATACAAGACCGCTAAGACCGCCGTAGACACTAAAACCGCACAGATGCTAGAGGGTGTCCTACTCGACACGTTCACAGCATCCGCAATGGTGGCTGTCTATGAGGCCATGAACGAGGACAACCGCGCTAAGTTCGATTCTGTGCCACTGGATAAGCTGGCGTCGTTCTGTTTGCAGCAGGTGAAGTGATGTCGAATCGCCTCGAAACCCTCACAGCATGGATCTTCGCCGTTATCTGCGCGTTACTTTGTACGGTGCGGTTTTAGTCAACTAACCTCTACCTCTGTATAACTGTTTACACGTATATTCACTAATACACTGAGGTTAAGAGAGTAGAGAAAGAGCAGTAAAGACACCCCAGTAAACATAAGGGTTGACACGTCAACTACCCTCAGATTTAGTGCACAAAATAGGCTGTATCTCTGGCTATACGTATGGTAACCGTGTATCGTGAATACGACACGATGAACGCCACTCGGGTACAAAACAGACTTAGGAGGACAGAATGAGCAACACCACACAAGAACAGGACGCATACGACCGGGGCTATAAGGCCGGTGCACAGCGAGAGCCTGAATTCAAGCCAGAAGGAGAGCCGGATGATTACCGAGACATTTGGAACGGACTAGTCCAGCACCGACAACTGGCAGATGATCCCAATCTTGCCGCTCTCACCTTCTCAGTCTCTTGGCCGGGACATGATGTTGTGCGATTGGTAGATGCTGAACAACTGCGTCACATCCTCGCATGGCTCTCGGAGCAGGAGTCATGAAAGGCTACTTCGGCATCAAAGTCAAAGACGCCACAATGACGCGGAGCGTCTGGCTAAGCCCCAAAGGAACCACAACCAAGCGCATTCACGCGAGCAACTGGGAGACAGTGGCAGAGGCCCAGTCGGTGCTGGATTCGATCACGTCGGACCCGCGTAACTCACACATTATCGGGAAGGTGGAGAAGTTCTCATGAGTACGTTTACAGGCGACATGCTCGCCACTGCTCCAGATCGCCCCTTGGAACTGCACGTCACGATCGACAACCAGGACGCCAAGGACTGCCCGGATAACCCATTCACTCTCAATGCGTATGTGATCGAGTCGGGGGAGCGAATTGACTTGGTGTTCCGGGGTGAGGGAGCGCTCATTGAGGGCGACGTGCCCACGCAACTTCGAATGCTTGCCAAACTGATTGAAACCGGGGAGGTTACCCGATGACCCAGTTCAGAAGCCAGACCGACGAGCAGTTGGCGGCACGATGGGATACGGAACCGTGGCGCGACCTCAGTACCGGAAATCGCGCGGCAAAACCGCCCAGCCCCATCCTCGCTATCGTCGGCAAGTGGGAGTTCGCCCCTCGCGTCGAGTGCATCCCATCGCGTGACCCGGAGCCATTCGTTCGGACCTACAACGGGACCGAACCCAAGCGCGTCACGCCGGAATATGCCTCCCAAACAAAACGCCGCTACGAAAACAGCTTTGGCGAAATCGTGGTGACACAGTGGCATCCCCGCCCCGAGTACGCCAGACCTCCCGTGAACCGGGTGCTCACCAAGGCAAGAGGCTGGATGAAAGACGGCATTACCACTTCATATGGCTCTGCGCTCTGGAAAGTAAACAACGGCGGAGCCTCTGGGACAGTCGACGAGTACAACCACGCACGCAAGGTGCTCGAACGTCTGGCCGCACTGTGACCATGCCTCGGTGGAACAAGAGCGCCGACTGCCCTCACATGAACGACAACACTTGCCCGACATGCGATTTTGACCGCTACTACGCCAAAAAGTATCCGAACGAGTGCCCCTGGGCAGAGAAGGAGAGCGCACTGTGACCGACTACGCCGAGAAGATCGCGGCCGACCTCATGCGGCACAGCTACCGCGAGAACCAGCCCCGGAGAGTCCGAGTCATGCTCCTGGAGATCGCAGCCCAAGCAGCCCGAGAGGGCTACAACCTCGGATACGGAGCCCGCTAATGCCCAAGATCAACGACCCCAAGAACTTCGAGCTTCGACAGCAGCTAGCCAAGCTGGCCGGCTACGCAAGCTATGAGCGTGACCTCGGCCGAGACCTGGACGCACAATACCGTGCCGAGAAGGCTGCGAAGATGCAAGCCGTTTCGGATGAATTGGACGACAAGATTCTCCAGGCCAAGCATAATGGCGCAACGGTGCAGTCGATTGCGGATGCGATCGGCACGAAGAACCGCAAGAAGGTCTACGACGCCATGAAGCGCGCCTCGGTACGCACCACTGAACTTCCCGACTACGACCCGCTGAGTGACCGCTACGCAGTCGAAAACAACCAGATCCGCATCACCCTCACGCCCGAGGAAATCACCGAGACATTCGCCTACTTCGGACAGCGCGATCACCCGGAGGCCCCGAATAGTGCACTGTTCGCCAAGATGGGGCAGGGGTGGATTTTCCAGGGCCCTAACTGGCTCGGCAAGTATGAGCACCCGGTATCGCTGTGGTGGTCGAACGCGGAGCACCAGGCCGAGATGGAACGGTGGGCTGTGGGGAAGGTTGGTGCCACGACGGCGGTAGAGGCGCCTGTGGGGCCGGTGGGAATGATGCTGGACGATGATGAGGAGTACGGGGAAACCGACTACGACAAAGAGGAGTTGGCATGACGAGAACCGACCCCGAGGAGTTCTGCGACCGCTGCGCCGCTGGCGTGGATTCCGATGAGCACCACGGCAAATGCGTAGTTACTGGATTCGCTGAGGATGGAGAAAGTGCACGATGCTACGTGATCGTGAACCGGTTCCAGCAGGAAGACGAATTTGTGGTTCGCGCAGTCACCGGACCATTCGATTCAAGGGTGGAGGCTGAGGACTATAACGCGGCACGATACCCGTCACCGGACTACAACCTGATTGTCAATCTCCACGCGCCAGCTTTGGGTGAGCGCTCATGAGCATCGACTACGCCACACTGCCCCGCACCCCCAGCGGAGCGCTTACAGCTGCGAGCAAGAGGGCGATTGAAGCCGAGCGCCTGGGGACAATGCACCGCATTCACGCTGAGAACGAGAAGCGTCGCATCCGCAGTGATTTGGTGGCTGAATTGGTCGACGCCTCGGACGCTCTGGATGTTCACGAAGAGGACGCCGAGCCCGTGACCGACCGCGAGAAGCGCATTCATGAGGCAGCCCTAGAGGAAGGGCGTCAAGAGGGCGCCGAGCAGGCGCGAGACAATGCCGACGGAGTTCTCTACAGCTTGATTCACAATGAAATCCACCGCATTGGAACCCTCGGTCTAGATGGCGAGTTGTCGGCGCTTGAGGTGTTGAAGCGGATGCGAGAGGTGGTGGGGGAGTGACCCACTGCACGGAAATGTGCCAGTCCGGCTCGATCGCATGGTGCCCGGCATGTGGCGCTGAATTCGATCTACAAGCGCAGTCATGATCGGCCAACCACTCGGCAGAGTCCGAACATCCCGAGGCATAGGCACCGCCTTCTACGACTCGGCCCACACCAAGTACCTAACGGTACTGATCGGCAACACCGAATACTTCGTTCCCCGGTCCAGGGTGACGTTCATTGGTAGCAAGAAGAAGGAGGACTAGATGGGAATCAAGAAGCCTTGGTGCTGTGTCATCGAGTGTGATGCAGATGCAACATGGGGCCTGTTTACGGGGGCGAGCCCGGACGACAATACGCAGTCGTGCAACGATCACGTGGCGCAGCTGCTTGGCACTGATCCTCTTATTGGGATTGAGGCGCTGGCATGAAAACCCTCGTCCCCGTAGCCCACACCGGCACAACCGCCCACATAATCGAGATCGACCACGTTCTACCCATGTCCGACGCATGGCTCACCCTCAACTCGCAGGCACCCGAGGGCAAGATGTGGAGCAACGGTGAACTGGTCGACGCAGCCGAGTGCTGTGATGCGGACTACCGCTGCAGCTACCCGCCGTGTGTGGCTGAGTCGGAGAAGGATGCGGCGTACTACGGTGCGATGTTCGCAGCTGCACACCGGGCCCAGTCCGACGAGTACGCGGTGAACGACCCGAAGCATCCTGAGTTTGCTGAGCGTGTGTTTGAGGGGGTGGGAGTGTGACCGAGCACGAGCACGACGCCAAGCGGGTTATGGGTCTAGCCCATGACAACCAGAATCAGGGCAACTGGGAGACCGCTCAAATTCAGATTCAGCGAGCACTCGTGCACGCCACCCTCGCACTGGTTGAGCAGCAGCGAATCGCGAACCTGATTGCATTCCGCAACATGCTGACACCAGCAAACAAGATTGACGTAAGCCAGTTGCACAAGCAGGACCTTGCCGACTTCCATGCGTTGGTCCCCATTGTTCGCGAAGGGCTCGGCCTGTGACCCGCTACACAGAAGCCCTACGCAACGTCACCCGCCTCCAGAACGAACTGCTCGAGGCGGAGAAGGAAGCACACCAGGCATGGATGGAGGAGACGGCGTGACATTCAACATCACCACAAACTTCGGCCGCATCGTCGGTACAGCCACAACGAAAGAGGAGGCCGAGATCATGGCATGGAACATGGATTGTGCGGCATACGACCGGGGTATCCGCGGCGCCCACTTCGAGGTGGAGTCGGTATGAGCATCAAGGTAACCATTGAGCACGGAGACGGCCAGTTCCGTCGTGTGCTGGACATTGGTCGGATCGCCGACGCTGAGGACGTGGGGCAGCTTCGCTTGGATGCACGGCACGTTTACGAGGTTGTGATTAGCGGAGGCGCAGAAAGCGATCGCGCTACATTCACTCACCGATACGGAGATCCGCTGCAAGTGCTCTTCGTGGAAGCTGTGGCAGCGCTTGAGCCAGTTGTCGGTCGAGCGAATAGGGGCATGTTTGACGGGCTCACGGGGGCGCGGCGATGATCTACAACGAACTCGACACCCCCAGCCCCGACGAGCAAGCCACCCGTGAAGCTCGGTGGAATATGGAGCGGGCGAAGATGCACGTCCTAGAGCACCGCGAGTGGCCGAAGGGCGCCGAGTCGGACGGAAAGCTTTACTCCCTGGAATGCAGCCGCGCTATGACCGGCGATCACCCGGATAGCTGGACCGAGACTGACGCCCTCGGCGGTGAGTTCGCGCTGACCAAGCCCGAGTTGACACCGATCACCGGCACATACCAGGAGGTTGCCGTCTACGCGAAGAAGCTCAACGACACGCAAGGGTCGGTTCGTCACTGGAATTTCACGCCCGCTTTGATTGAGCCGCAGGCGGTAGCGTGAAGCTGATCCCACGCCCCGAGCAAGAGGGGGCAATTCAGAGGATGCTGACCGAGCCCACTCACGCCGTGGCGCTGGGGTCACAGCAAGACACTGGCAAGACGTTGATGCTGTGCGAGGTCATCGTCCGCGCCGAGTTCAAGCGAGTGCTAATCGTCGGCGTAAAGGACACGTTCAACGCCTGGCACAAGCGCCTTTTGGCTCAGTCGGAAGGTTCGATTGAGCTTCTGCGCATTGACGCTACAAAGAAGGGCCGCGAGAACTTCGAACGACTCTTGGCGGGGGATGACGCTCACTTCTTTGTGGGGCATCAGTTCTTGGCGTCGAAGGATTGGGGTCGGGTTCCAGTGCTCGGAAATGACGGTGAGCCAACCGGGGAGTACAAGCGCAAGCACCTCGGCGTCTACAAGAAGATGCGACCGCTAGATGCACTGGTTTCCGACGAGAGTCAGATCCACTCGAATCGCAAGAGCAATGGTGCAGGCACAATCCGTGCCATTCCGACCAATTGGAAGTTTGCGCTCTCGGGAACGATCGCGGGTAACCAGATTGTGAACCTGCATACCATCGGCCGCTGGCTTTGGCCGACCGTCCAGACTGAGACCGGAGAGTTCTTGGTTGACCCGTCGTTCTACCGCTGGCGCGATCAATGGTGCGAGGTCGAGTCGAAGTATGTCGGTGGGGCGCGGCCTGTAGCCGTAGTGCTAGGCGAGAAGAATCCTGGTGCCATTGTGAGCAGCTGGCCGTGCTGGATTCGCCTGCTGTCGCCTGCTGGCAATGTTCCCGAGCCCGAACTCATCCACGTCGATCTGGACCCGCAGGAGCAGGCAATCTACTCGCAGTGCGAGGAAGAGGGTGTGATGTGGCTTGAGCAGAACGGAAACCTTGAGCCGATCGTCATGAATCTTCCGGTCACTAAGCGCACTCGGTTGAGGACGGCGGCACTCGGGGTCATGAGCATTGACTCGGGTGACGTGGTTCACTTCGCCTCGGATGCCCAGTCCACCAAAATGCGGAAGCTCCGCGAGATCCTGGACGGTGAAGGTTGGGCAGGCAAGCAGGCCGTGATCTTCACGCATTCCAAAACTTTCGCCTACATGGCGGCAGCCCGAATGAATGGCGCCGGCTACGCGACCGGCCTATGGACCGGAGATTTGCCGAGCAAGAAGCGTGACGTACTCCTCGAGGCATTCACTTCGGGTGAGGTGCGCTATATCGTCGCCGTGATCCAGTCCCTCTCCCGCGGCTATGACGGACTACAGACAGCAGCGAACCGAGTGGTGTGGATGTCCCGCTCAGATGACACCGAACAGAACGACCAGGCTGCCCGTCGCGTGTTCCGCACTGGCGGAGACCTGAAGGATTACCGATCGGTCGAAATCGTGGCCAATGAAACTTACGATCTCGGAGTTTTCAATGCGGATCGGGCCAAAGTGACCAGCATGAATGCGTCCCTGGAGGCGAAATTAGCTAGCTAAAGCTGCCGTAAATCACTAGAATTACTACGAGGAAGAGGAGGATTTTGTATGAGTGAAACCAAGAAGGACGAAGCGGTGTACGTGCCGACCACCGAGGAGGTGCGTTACGGCTATACCGATCACACCGGGGGCGATCTGAGCGCCGAGTTCAACCGTTGGTTGGCGGCGCATGATGCTGAGGTTAGGGCTGAAACGCTCGATGCTGCACAGGATCATCTGCTGGGCGAGGACGACCCGGATTGGGCGCGCGAAGCTCACCACAGTTCGGTGTCGTATCCGACCGTGATGGAGGCGCTGGACGCGACTCGTGATGACTTCGCGATTCGGGGTGCTTCTGATGACTGAGAACACCGAACAGGCGATGACTTTCGAGGAAATGCTGAACGATGCCACGGAGCAGGAGCGTGCAGTGGCCGCGGCTATGGCGTTCGAGAGGGAAGAGGACGGCTGCTTCGAGCGCATTGCCGAGTGGCGCAACCGTGAACAGTGGGAGCGTGAAGCTTTCGCTGACGTCGACTATCCCGGAGGTGAGTTTGAGGACGCCATGTACTGGGTTCGGAAGGCCCGGGCGGCTCTCGCTGCTCTCTCTCGTCCTGTGCCCGACGACACCGCGAAGCAGATCGCTGACCGGGTTAGGAAGCACTGCACCCCCTCGGTGGAGGCATACCGACGTGGGGGCGACTTCCTCGTGGAGTTCGTCGCTGACTGGATCGAGAATCCCCCCGAATGGGTTGACGCGCCGTGGGCGAAGCCGATAGCCACACTGCCCTCCTCTCCTGTTCCTGTTACCGAAGGGGCTACGTCAAACGAACTTCAAAGTGGTTCAAAGTTTGGCGCTGATACCGAAGGGGTAGACCTCGAAGGCCTCAAGGTCGCGATGCTCGGAACGACGGACGGCGGGTTCATCGATGGCAACGCCGAGATTCCGGCTGGCGAGATGTACCGGCTTGCCGCCGACTACCTCCGTTCTCGTCTGTCCCCACCCACACGAGAAGAACTCGCGACTCGAATCGTCGACGTCCTCATGACGACGATCACGGATGCTGGGCAGAGCTTCTCTGAGGAGGAGGCCGTCGCCATCGCCAAGTCGTTGCTGATTCGCGGAGCCTTCTCGTCCACCCCGGAAGGAGCAGACCGATGAGATTCCGCGCCTACTGCGATGACTGCAAGTGGAAGGCTCCCGACTCGTGGAGCGATGAAGACAACGCCTACACGGACCTGAACAACCACGTCCAGTACGAGCACGCGGGACTCTATGGAGTTCGCCAGGAACCGGACGGAGTATCCCAGTGAGTGAGAACAAAGAACACGAAGACCTGATCGCAGAAGCGCGTCGATGGAATGACATCATCGGCAATCCGATAGGCCGAAGCGCGATGACGAACGGTGAGGTAAACCTTGCGGTCGCGACGATTGAGGCAGCGCTAACGGCTGCTGAAATTGCTTTGTCTCCCGTCCCGGTCACCCTAACACCAACCGAACCGGATGGATCACTTTGGCGTCTCGTCAAGCGCATCGAGGAGCAGGCGATGGAGGCATTCAGCGAGCGGGACGATGACCGCACATGGACATCCATCTTCGACGAGATGCTGCTTGCCGCCCGTCGTTCCACCCCAGTAGAGACAGACACAAGCTCAACCCCAGCAGAGGACGTCAAAGTGCTGCGGGAGATTAGAACGATGGTCGCCAGCTTGGCGTCCAAGGCCTATCACGTTGACACGCACGGCTCCAACGGCCATCCAGCGCCAGAGTCCACTGCGGAAGTTCTTCGAGAGTTTGACCGCATCGCCGCCCGCCGTTCCCCAGTAGAGACAGAAGAGAACTGGGAGACGGTCTGGCTGGAGGGTCTGGAGCACGACGATGAATTCGAGTACACGTCCTCGTCCGATTGTGACGGCTCGAACGAGCGTCGCTGGAAGCGCGCCCCGGAGCAGCGAGCATTCCGTCCTGCTGGTCCCTGGGTTCCCGTAACCGAGGAGAAGAAGCCGTGAGCGCGTGCATGGCATGCAACGGCATGGGCTGGATCATCGTTCGCAGCCGAAACCCGGAGGGTCAGCGAATCGACAACGACGAGGACTGCCCCGAGTGCGACGGCACCGGTTCCGATCCCAACGAGACCCCCGAGGATCCCTCTCATGACTGAACACACCCCAGAAGCACAAGCCGCCTACCCGCCGAGCATCACCTACCTGCACAACGGGACGTGGGACAGCAACGCTGAACTCCGCACCGCCTTCGACCGGGGTCGTTCTTCGATGGTGGAGACAGTAACCAGCGAAGCCGAAGGGAAAGAGCTGCCCGAAGGGTCGGCGCTGGTCGATGCGAACGGTGACATCTTCGAGACAGCTGAGCACGGTGGCATCTACATGACCAATGAGGCGGGCTTCTATTCGTGGAACTGGGTGAAGCTTCCCGCTCATGTTGTGTTCCGCCCTGACCGTGAGGAGAACTGAGATGGCTGACGACATGCGCTGTTTGCAGTGCAACGAGTCACAGGCCGCGATCCGCGCAACGCAGCGGCTCAGGGAACCGCTTCACTGCGGCGCGGTGGACTACTTCGGTGAGGCCGAGTGGACGGCAGAACGACACCGCTTCCGTGACTGGACCGACCGTGAACTGATCGACGGGTTCGGGGTGAAGCCGGAGTTCGTGGGCCTGTACCGCAGGGTGATGAGCGGCTACGAGATCGCCGACGAGCATTCCGCCCGCCCCGCCCCTGCTACCCCTGAGGGAGAACAGAAATGAGCCCAGCATCACAGGATTACCGAGACGGTGCCGCCTACGGTGCCCAAGAGCTTGCCCGCCGCCTCACACAAGTTGAACGAATCGGCATTCCATTCAGCGCAGTTTTGGCGCGGCAAGCAGCAGACACAATCCAGAGCGAAATGGGTGGCTACGATCACGCGGCTGCTGAGGGAGAACAGAATGCCTAACACCGAAGACAACGGCCTGAGCGACGCACTCAACATCATTGCGCACATCGTCTCGCAGGCGACCGTCAACCCGGTCATTGCCGAAGATAAGTCTGGTGAGTTCATCTCGCGCTACGACATGCCGGTCGGCTCGATCCACAAGGCCATTCCGTTCCTTGCCCGCCACGGCATCATCGTAGACAAATACGGGGCAATCCTCGGATCGAAACCAGTCAACCCCGCATCAGGCGCGATCGAATATGCAATCCGAAAGCCCTTGGAAGACTGGTACTACACGCAGGATTCCCTTACGACGCTTGTTGAGGAGAAGGCCGCTCTGGAAGCACAAGGTCTTTTCGACCGCACCTACTGGTGGCGCACCCCTGATGGCGACTGGTTCCCAATCGGTGACGATCTCTGGCTAACGCTCGATCCCCCCGCTTATTCCACCCTGAACGAAGGAACAAAATGAGCACCACAAAAACCACCCCCGAAGAATGGGCCGAAGCCTACGAGCAGTGGCGATCCGACCTTCTACTTAATGGGCCCGACACGTCGATCGCGGCGTATATCCACTACCTCGAGGCGGAAGAATCCGTCGCCAAGCTGAAGGAGATCGAATGACCAGTGTTATCCAGTACGAGCCCGTGAAGAGGGTGCCGGCTAAGCGCAAACCTGGCCGCAAGTCAGAGGCGGATCGCGCGGTAGCTCGTGAAGCTGCAGCTTTGGCCAACCAGAAGACCGCTGATCAGCTACGGAAAATCGCACTATACGAGGAGCAAGAATCTAAGCGAGCGCCACAGTTTCAGATTGACCAGAAGGGCACTCTCATGCTCCTCGGCGTCCTTGGTGCCGTCATGTTTTTGGCTACTGCTGTGCTCACGGCCGACGGAACAATCTCATCAGCTGCACTCTCAAGGTTCGCTGAGCAGTGGATGGGCTTTGTGCTTTTTGGCGCCGTAGAAGTGGCAATTTTGGTTTTCATGCTCACCTATTACATCAAGGGCTCGCGAGAAAAGGGTTGGGCCGTGAATGGGTGGTTTGCGGGAATGATTTTCGCCTCGGCCACTGCTGTAGGCCTGTCCGCGTATCACGTATTCGACATCTATGAGTTCGACTGGACGAACCCTGACATGTGGGTAGGAGTGGGGATTCGCCTAGTCGTGAGTCTCTTCTTTGTTCTCGTGTCGAAGGCTCTCGCTTCGGTCCTGTTCGCGCGGGTGGTGACGCTGTAGTGCCACCCAGAAGGCCAGTGAAGGTAGTACGCAAGGAATGGGACGAAGCCAGGCTTACGGCGATTGAGAAAAAGATATGGCTCCCTTGCGCTGATAACCCGATCCC
>Ga0247805_1000397_pt1 | contig 22914 bp, 20 predicted proteins | sample UWRJL044104R1_FD_180930 | JGI IMG/M metagenome (GOLD analysis project Ga0247805, IMG submission 180930) | Plant litter microbial communities from Arlington Agricultural Research Station in Wisconsin, United States - UWRJ-L044-104R-1 | ecosystem: Environmental > Terrestrial > Plant litter >... | reverse complement strand
CATTCCGAAAGCAAGGGCTTGTTTTTTACAGTTACTGTTTAAGCAAAGCCATAAAATTTAATTAATTGCAAGAATTATTTTGTAAATAATAAAAAGTATTCCATATTTGCTTTAATGATACTAACAAACGGACTTAATAACTGGTGGTGGCACAACGCAAATGCGTAGTGTAACCCTGTATTGAACGTTTTTATTTTATATAATAATATTTGAGGGTTGCTTTAAGGCAACCTTTTTTGTTTTACAACCTTTTTAATCAGCATAACACGAGTCCTTTACAAAATGAAGAAAATATTAAATCACTTATTTGAAAACAAAACTTTTAGTCGCGCAGAAGCACAGCGAATTCTAACAGCAATTGCACTTGGTGAATTCAACAGCTCACAAATTGCTGCTTTTATTACCGCCTATGGTATGCGAAACATTACTGTAGAGGAATTGCAGGGTTTCCGTGATGCGATGCTTGATCTTTGCATTAAACTTGACTTTTCTGATTTTGAACTGGTCGATCTTTGTGGTACCGGCGGCGACGGAAAAGATACATTTAACATTTCTACCCTGGCATCCTTTGTTGTAGCAGGGGCAGGCTATAAAGTGGCTAAACATGGTAATTACGGTGTTTCTTCTGGCTGTGGTTCTTCTAACGTGATGGAATATCTGGGATATCGTTTTACAGATAATCAAGACTTGCTGAAACGTTCTTTGGATCATGCGGGTATTTGTTTCATTCATGCGCCATTGTTCAATCCGGCTATGAAAACTGTAGCGCCGATTCGTAAAGAATTGGGCGTAAAAACGTTTTTCAATATGTTAGGGCCCATGGTTAATCCTTCGCAGCCTAAAAATCAAATTGTAGGTGTGTTTAGTCTGGAACTGGCACGTTTATATGCTTATTTGTACCAGGACACGGATAAAAACTATACGATATTACATGCTGTAAATGGTTTTGATGAAATTTCCTTAACCTGCGATATTAAAACCTTTAGCAATAAAGGTGAAGCTTTGATTAAGGTGGCGGATCTTGGCTTTGAACAAATCCAGGAAGAAGAGATTAGAGGAGGTGATACGGTCGCTTCTTCAGCAGAGATTTTTAAAAGTGTATTGAATGGTGAGGCTAAGGATGCACAAACCAATGTGGTCTTGTGTAATGCTGCTTTAGCGATACAAACCATCGACAATACCAAGTCGTTCGGCGATAGCTTTTACGAGGCCGAAGCTTCCCTGATGTCTGGTAAGGCGCTCGAAAGCTTTAAAAAATTAATTGCTTAAACATGCAGGCCAAGTTAAAAATATGTGGGATGAAGGTTCCTGAAAATATTACAGGGGTAGCGGCTTTGGAGCCGGATTACCTTGGATTTATTTTCTATAAAGGATCTAAACGTTTTGTCGCAGATCTGGAACCGGAATTTGTTAAAAACTTGCCAGCTGCTATCATGAAAACCGGTGTTTTTGTAAACGAAGCACTACTGGAGATTGTTGAAATGGTGAACAGGTATGATTTATGTGCTGTACAACTCCACGGTCAGGAATCTCCTGAATTTATTGAGGAATTGAAAAAGCATTTGGGTACCCATGTAGAAATGATCAAGGCTTTTGGAATGGAAGAAGGCTTCGATTTTAGCCAGTTGAATGCGTATCAGGACTTGGTGGATTACTTTTTATTTGATACGAAGACACCTGCTCATGGAGGCTCAGGGCAGTTGTTCGATTGGGCACTTTTATCGCATTATGAATTGCAGGTGCCTTATTTTCTAAGTGGAGGCATTGATTTGAACAGCACCGAAGCATTAAAAGAAATAAATGATACACGCCTTTACGCGCTGGATATCAACAGTAGATTTGAACTGGAGCCAGGCTTAAAGGATATAGATAAATTGATCGATTTTAAACATAGAATAAAATTATGAGCTATTTTGTAAACGAAAAGGGGTATTACGGAGATTTTGGAGGCGCTTATATTCCGGAAATGTTATATCCCAATGTAGAAGAACTGCGACAAAACTACCTTAAGATTATTGAGGATGAGTCTTTTCAACAAGAGTTTCATCAATTGCTGAAAGATTATGTAGGAAGACCTTCGCCTTTATATCTGGCCAAGCGCTTATCGCAAAAATATAAGGCTAATATTTTTTTGAAAAGGGAAGATTTAAACCATACCGGGGCACATAAAATCAACAATACGATCGGACAGATTTTACTGGCCGAACGTTTGGGGAAGAAACGTATTATTGCGGAAACAGGCGCTGGTCAGCATGGTGTGGCAACGGCAACTGTATGTGCTTTGCGTGGGTTGGAATGTGTGGTTTACATGGGCGAGGTTGACATCAAACGTCAGGCACCTAATGTGGCCCGGATGAAAATGCTGGGTGCCAAGGTTGTTCCGGCAACATCCGGCAGTAAAACCCTGAAAGACGCAACCAATGAAGCTATGCGTGATTGGATTAACAATCCTGTAGATACACATTACATTATCGGCTCTGTGGTTGGTCCGCATCCTTATCCGGATATGGTAGCCATTTTCCAGTCGATCATTTCTGAAGAGACCAAGAAGCAGTTACTGGAGCAAACAGGAAATGATCAGCCAGATTATGTATTGGCTTGTGTAGGTGGTGGTAGCAATGCTATGGGGATGTTTTATCATTTTGTTGATGATGAGAAGGTGAAATTGGTGGCCGTAGAGGCCGGGGGTAAAGGAGTAGACAGCGGATTTTCTGCAGCTACGACTTACCTGGGTAAAGAAGGTGTATTGCATGGAAGCCGTAGCATTCTGATGCAGACGGATGATGGACAGGTGGTGGAACCACATTCTGTATCGGCCGGACTGGACTATCCTGGAATTGGCCCTCAGCATGCACATCTGTTTAAAACTGGTCGCGGGCAATATGTTTCTGTAACAGATGACGAATCTTTACAAGCCGGATTATTGCTGACCCAGATGGAAGGAATTATTCCAGCTATTGAGAGTGCGCACGCCCTGGCTTATTTAGAAAAAATGACTTTCACAGGTCAGGAGAATGTAGTGGTATGTCTATCAGGCAGAGGTGATAAAGACATGGATACATATATGAAGTATTTTGGTTTATAATACAAGAAAATGAGTAGAATTAAGACGTTATTTCAAGAGAAGAAAAATATATTATCAATTTACTTTACCGCAGGCTATCCAGAACTGAATGATACTGTTCGCATTGCTGAGGCTTTGGAAAAGTCGGGGGCGGACCTGTTGGAAATCGGCTTTCCGTATTCCGATCCTGTTGCAGATGGCCCCGTTATTCAGGCCAGCAGTAAGCAGTCTTTAGACCAGGGGATGGATTTGAAGCTGTTGTTTGAACAACTGAAATCACTTCGTGAAAAGGTAAGTATTCCGGTGTTGCTGATGGGTTATGTGAACCCCATGCTGCAATTTGGTGTAGAGAACTTTTGTAATGCCTGCGTAGAAGTTGGTGTGGACGGATGTATTGTACCCGATTTGCCAATGGTGGAGTATGAAGAGTTTTATCAGGAAATTTTTGAATCCCGTGGATTAAGCAATATCTTTTTAGTGACACCGCAGACATCTCCGGAGCGCATCAGGAAGATCGATGGTTTAAGCAATGGCTTTATCTATTTATTGTCTTCTTCGGCTACTACCGGGCAGAGCCTGCAGGTTTCTGAAAATACCGAAAGTTATTTTGCCCGTATTGCAGATCTGAAGCTGAACAATCCGTTAATGATTGGTTTTGGGATCAACAGTAAAGAAACCTTTGATAAAGCTTGCCAGTACGCCAACGGCGGTATTATAGGCAGTGCATTTGTGAAGGCTTTAGAGCCAGCAGATCTGGAAGGCAGCATCCAGCGGTTTATGTTGAGATTTAAGTCCTGACTTTCTTTTGAATTGATTTTAGAAAGATAAATCCGGCAAGACCTGAAATGACCGAAGCGCAAAGAATGGCAAATTTCGCTTCGGTTATATGCATTTCATCGCTAAAGGAAAGCAGGGAGATGAAAATAGACATGGTAAAACCGATACCTGCCAGCATCCCTAATCCAATGATGTGTTTCCAACTGGATTGGGAAGGTAAACTGCCCAGTTTTAATTTTACGGCAAGCCAGGAAAATAGGGTTACACCAATGGTTTTTCCTGCAAACAGGCCGGTAATGATGCCAAATCCAAGCGGGGAAACCAATCCGCCTAACATTTCTTTTTGAAAAGTAATATTGGTATTTGCCAGTGCAAAAATGGGCATGATGAAATAGTTAACCGGACCATTTAACAAGTGTTCCAGTTTTTCCAGGGGAGATTCTACACTGACGTTATTGGTTGGGATGGTTAGCGCCAGTAGTACACCTGCAATGGTTGCATGAATGCCGGAATGGTGGATAAAGTACCAGAGGAAGATACCTGGAATCAGGTAAAAATAAAGTGGTTTGATATTCATGAAATTGAAAGCCAGTAATAGGAGCATTACTCCGCCTGCCATTAATAAATAATCAAAATGAACTTCATTGGTATAAAATATAGCGATTACCAGGATTGCACCCAGGTCATCAACAATAGCCAGTGCGGCCAAAAAAACTTTTAAAGAGGTTGGCACACTTTTACCAAGCATGGAGATGATGGCCAATGCAAATGCAATATCAGTGGCCATGGGAATACCCCAGCCCGACGCTGTACTTTCGCCCTTGTTGAACAGGAAATAGATAAAGGCCGGAATGAGCATGCCGCCCAGTGCGGCAACTACTGGTAATGATGCTTTTTTAAGCGAAGAAAGTTCACCTTCCAGCATCTCCCGTTTGATTTCAAGACCGACCAGTAAAAAGAAAACGGCCATCAAGGCATCGTTAATCCATGCAGAGACGGTAAAGCTATAGTTGGACGTACCAAAGGTAAAGCCAAAGTCGGTCGCTAAAAAACTGGCAAACCCATCTTTAAAAGCAGAGTTGGCAATGTACAGTGAAATTGCTACGCAGATCATCAGTAAAACACCACCAATTTGTCCGGAACGGAAAAAATCTTTAAATGCCTGGAGGTTGATTAATTTAGCCATATGGTAAATATAGCCATTCCGCGGAATTATAGGTAATTATTGAGGTCGCCTTTACCTTCGCGAATGATATCGAAATCTCCGGATGTGCAGTCGACCACAGTAGAAGGCTCATTGTCACCGTATCCCCCGTCAATCACCAAATCAACCAGATCTTCGTACTTTTCATGAATCAATTCCGGATCTGTGGAATATTCGATCAGTTCATCGTCATCGCGTATGGAAGTTGATAAAATGGGGTTGCCTAGAAGCGCGACAATTTCACGTGCAATGTTGTTGTCCGGAACCCGGATACCAACTGTTTTTTTGTTAGAGCTTAACAGTTTGGGTACATTGTTGTTGGCATTTAAAATAAAGGTAAAGGGGCCGGGCAAAGCCTTCTTTAAAATGCGAAAGGTTGTGGTATCTATGGGTTTAATGTAATCAGAAATGTGTCTTAAATCAGAACAGATGAACGAGAAGTTGGCTTTTTCGGGTTTAATTCCCCTGATTCTGCAGATTTTCTCAATGGCTTTTTGGTTGGTGATGTCACAGCCCAGGCCATATACGGTATCGGTAGGGTAGATGATCAGACCTCCCTTTTTCAATACCTCTACAACCTGTTCAATTGCTTTTGGATTTGGGTTCTCAGGATAGATTTTGATAAGCATATGTAAAATTAAACAAATCTTAGGCCGAATTCAGATTATTATTGTTCTATTGGCATGTTTTTTAGTAAATTGTTACGTATGAGAAAAGCATTTATCGCAATTGCCGCATTTTTAGTAGCGCTTACCGTTATGTTAGGCCTTACCTATCCGCCTTTATGGTGGATAGCAATTTTTACAGGACCCATTGTTTTACTGGGGATTTATGACCTTTATCAACCTAAACACAGTATTGTGAGGAATTATCCGGTGGTGGGTAGATTGCGATATCTGGCGGAAGATCTCCGGCCAAAAGTATATCAGTATTTCGTAGAGAGTGATACCAATGGTAAGCCTTTTAGCCGTTTAAACCGTTCATTAATTTATCAGCGTGCCAAAAAGGAAAATGATACCATCCCTTTCGGAACACAGTTAGACGTATATGAAAATGGATACGAATGGTTGAGTCATAGTATTGCCGCAATCAGTCACCATGAGCTGGATCCCAATCCGCGGGTGCTTGTGGGTGGTCCGGATTGTACAAAGCCTTATTCTGCCAGTATTTATAACATTTCGGCGATGAGTTTCGGGTCTTTGAGTCAGAATGCGATTCTGGCCTTAAATGGCGGTGCCAAACTGGGTAATTTTGCGCACAATACGGGTGAAGGTGGTATCAGTGATTACCATGCAAACCCAGGTGGCGATTTGGTCTGGCAAATAGGTACCGGTTATTTTGGTTGTCGTCATCATGATGGTACATTTAATTTCGATGCCTTTGCTGAGCGTTCACAATCGGAACAGGTTCGGATGATCGAAATAAAGCTTTCTCAGGGTGCTAAACCTGGTCACGGTGGTATTTTGCCAGCTAAGAAAGTTACGCCTGAAATCGCACGCATCCGTTTGGTTAAGGAAGGCTTTGATGTGATTTCACCACCTGCCCATAAAGCATTCTCTACACCTTTGGAACTGGTTGCTTTCATCAAGAAACTCAGGGAGCTTTCTGGCGGTAAGCCAGTTGGATTTAAGCTCTGTATCGGCCGTAAAAGTGAATTTTTTGCGATTTGCAAAGCTATGGTTGAAACCGGTATATATGCTGATTTCATTACTGTAGATGGAGGGGAAGGTGGTACTGGTGCCTCGCCACAGGAGTTCTCTAATGCGGTGGGGATGCCATTGCGCGAAGGAGTGGCATTTGTTTATGATGTGCTGACTGGCTTTAATTTGAAAAAGGACATTAAAATCATTGCTTCTGGAAAAGTAGCATCAGGCTTTGATTTGGTGAAGAATATTGCACTTGGGGCAGATTTGTGTAATTCGGCAAGAGGAATGATGTTTGCTTTGGGTTGTATCCAGGCACTGGAATGTAACAGCAATACTTGTCCGACAGGCGTTGCTACCCAGGATGCGAGTTTGATGAAAGGATTGGTTGTGGAGGATAAACGTGTTCGTGTGTTTAACTTCCATCAGCTTACAATTGCGAGCGCTGTGGAGTTGTTGGGTGCTGCGGGCTTGCGCCACACGCATCAATTGACAAGAGCTTATATCAACAGGCGGGTTGCGCCCAATGTGGTGCAGAGTTATATGGAGACTTTTCCTTATATCCCTGAAGGAAGTTTGTTGCAGACTCCGTATCCGATCCGTTTTGAATTGGGAATGGCTTTGAGTACATCGGCCAGTTTTACCCCTACAGATTACAAAGTTTCTATGGTTGATTATGCACATGCGAATTCCTATTCCAGTGAATCTGAGACCGAGCAACAGCAGCGTTCTTAGTATTCTTTACAAAAAAGCGCCCTGATCATTTGATCAGGGCGCTTCTTTGTATTTATTTTTTTGCTTAAAATTCAGCGTTTTTAGGGAAACGGGGGAAAGCGATTACATCTCTGATATTGGTCATTCCACTTACAAAAAGTACCAGTCTTTCAAAACCAAGACCAAAGCCTGAGTGTGGTGCTGAGCCAAAACGTCTGGTGTCTAAAAACCACCACATTTCTTCCTGGGAGATATTCAACTCATCCATTCTTTGTGTCAGTTTATCCAGGCGTTCTTCCCTTTGAGAACCGCCGATCATTTCGCCTATGCCAGGAAAAAGAATGTCCATAGCTGCTACTGTTTTTCTACCTTGGGCATCCGGCTCATTCTGACGCATATAGAACGATTTAATGTCTGCAGGGTAATCAGTTAAGATCACAGGCTTTTTGAAGTGTTTCTCTACCAGGTAGCGCTCATGTTCTGATTGTAAATCTGCACCCCATTCATCAATCAGGTATTTGAATTGCTTTTTTTGATTCGGTTTAGAAGATTTCAAAATCGCGATGGCTTCTGTATAGGTTAAACGCTCAAAATCATTGGCTAAACAGAAGTTCAGCTTTTCGATCAGAGACAGTTCACTGCGCTCGTTCTGAGGTTTGGTTTTTTCTTCTTCCAGTAAACGGTTGTTTAAGAATTCGATTTCTTCTTTACAGTTTTCCAAAGCATAGCTGATTACATATTTCATCATGTCTTCTGCCAATTGCATGTTGTCTTCCAGATCCGCGAAAGCGACCTCTGGTTCAATCATCCAAAACTCTGCCAGGTGACGTGCTGTATTGGAGTTTTCAGCTCTAAAAGTAGGGCCAAAAGTATAAATCTGTCCAAAAGCCATCGCTGCAAGTTCGCCTTCCAGCTGTCCGGAAACGGTAAGGTTGGTTGCGCGGGCAAAGAAATCCTGGGTAAAATCTATTTTACCATCTTCTGTTTTTGGAGGATTTTCCAAATCTAAATTGGTTACTTTAAACATTTCTCCAGCACCTTCAGCGTCGGAAGCTGTAATGATCGGGGTATGCATATAAGTAAAACCTCTTTCATTGTAGAACTGATGGATTGCAAAAGCCAAAGCATGACGAAGTTTGAAAACCGCATTAAATGTATTTGTGCGGAAACGCAAATGTGCAATTTCTCTTAGAAATTCCAGGCTATGTTTTTTAGGTTGCAGTGGAAACTTTTCAGGATCGCTGTCGCCCAGGATCTCGATGGATTCGGCTTTGATATCTACACGCTGGCCTTTACCAACAGATTCGACAATTGTTCCTTTTACCGCAATTGCAGCTCCGGTAGTAATTCTTTTAAGAAGCGCCTCATCGGTATTATTAAAATCAACAACGATCTGGATATTTCCCATGCAGGAGCCATCATTGATTGCAATAAACTGGTTGTTGCGGAAAGTACGCACCCAACCCATAACAGTTACTTCTCTGTTAAACGATTCTGTCTCTAGCAGACTTTTTACTTTTTCTCTATGTATCATGATTTTATATGGAGCAGGCCAAAAATAATGATTTTCATTGAAACCCTCATGAGTAAACTTTTATAAAAAAATAAGTGGCTTGGGATGAGTAATGGTTCTCTGTTGTTTGTTGTTTTTTGAGTGTATTTTGCTTTTTGATTGATTTTATTGTTGTTTTTATACCTTAATGAGGGGTGTTTTTTTGTTTTTAGGTGTTTAAATTTTGATTTTTCAGGTATTTGTATAGGTATTTTTGTGATTTAATTGTTTTTATAGGTGTTTTTGTGGTCTTTTTATGCACTTTATTTGTTATTTTTAGATTATTTGCATTTTAATTTGAGCTTTATTGCTATTATTTAGTGTTTATTTTAAAAATTATTGAATTTTATTATGCTTAAATGAAATAAGTTCCTATATTTGTATTGCTCGTTTAATTTATATTTGGTTAGAGGGGGTTACAGTTGGATGACTGTAACCCCCTTCTTGTTTAACCGCCTGATTTAACCCGATTTTCTTCTGATTCTGAGCTTTTTGATCTTTTTTGACTGCCTTTGATATCGTTACTCCCAAATTTGTAAGTACAGGTGATTCGGAAGACCTGACTTTCCCATTTTTCTTTGATGACGTAACGTTGGGATGGCAAAGCGCTGGTAATCGTATTTTTTTGCAGATTAAATATGTCATTAGCAGCAAATTTGATGTCCATTTTCTTGTTTAGTATCGTTTTCTTAATTCCAAGGTCGACATTCGCCTGTGGATCGATGATTAAAGTTCCTATCGCTTGTCTGGATTCATAGTTTGCCGAACATTCCAGACTGGTATTTTGATCTATGTTGACTGTTTGTGTAGTGTTAAATTTAAAGGTCAGTTTTCCACTTTCGAACGGATTGCCCAATAGGTTAGGTGTTTTAAATTTATTGTAATAGGTAGTTAGTGTATGATTACTGTTCCACCATTTTGTAATTTGTATCGGATAGCTGATGTTCAGATTGTAAGCGTCTTGTGTGGCCAGATTTTGATTGGAAATGAAAATGGTTTTGTTAATGGTATCTGTTAGCAATACATCTGTCATGACATCCTTTGTGCGACTGTAGCCGATGCTCATGTTTAATGTCTTTTTGTAGCTGTAAGAAAGTTCAAATGAATTGGTGTATTGTGGCTTTAAAAAAGGATTTCCAAAACGATAAGAGTATAAGTCCAGATAAGATACGAAGGGGTTAAGCGATTCGTAATCCGGCCTGTCAATTCTTCTGCTGTAAGAGAAGCCCAACTCGTTGTTTTTAGAAAGTTCCTGATTGATGAATAAACTAGGAAAAAGATCGAAGTAATGACGTTTTACTACTTTCTGCTCAGTGATCGAATTTCCGTTCGAATTGGTTTGTTCCGCACGCAGGCCCAATTGTAGGGTTGTCCTCCTGAATTTACGGCTTAAATTAATATAAGCGGCATTTATATTTTCTTGATATAGAAATTGATTACTTCTTTTAACATCATTTTGCCATGCGTCCTGTTCAAAATTCTCAAATAAAAAATTGTTGTCGGTTTTTACCAGGCTTGATTTTATGCCTGTTTCCAATTTGGTTGATTTATCAATCGGGTAGGTGTAATCAGCCTTTGCTGCCCATATATGCGTTTTAGTTGGGGTTGCATTTCTGAATATATAATCTGGCTTACGCATCTGGCCATTTGCATCAAGGTATTTGTTGTTAAAATTGCTGCGCTCGTTTCCGTTATAGTTGGAGTAGTCGGCGTCCATACTGAATTCCTGGCCCAGGGTATCTATGGTTGATTTGTAGTTCAGGTTATAAGATATTCCAGTGTATTTGTAGTCATTTGGATTTCTTGCCACCACTGATGAATCTGTTTTTAAAGGCTGATCACCAATGAGGGTTAAAACATGTGCATCGTTCTTACCATTGCTGTTGTAACCATTCATGCTAAAGCCCAGTGTGTTTTTATCATTAATAAAATAATCTAAACCGGCTTTGTAATTGCTGTTGTTCCTTGCTCTTTTCGTATCGCTGGTCTGGTTGAAATAGGTAGGCTTGTCGCTGGTGTTGTTCAGGCGCATGATGTCTGTTCCACCAAATCTTTCGTTGTGTCCGTAGTTGAAATTTCCAAATATGTTGAATTTTTTCTCCCTGTGATTTAAGCTCAATCCGCCGTTTACTTTATAGTATCTGCCCATGCCGGCACCTGCAAATACAGATCCATTGGTGCCATAGTTTCTATTTTTTTTGAATTTAATATTGATGATTCCTGAATTGCCTGAAGCATCGTATTTGGCAGATGGATTGGTGATCAGTTCAATTGTTTGTATCGCGCTTCCTTCTGTGCTGCGCAGTAAATTGGCCAGTTGATCTTCGGATAGATATGTCGGTTTTCCATCGAGCATGACGTTGACGCCTTGTTTGCCCCTCAGACTGATTTTGCCGTCTTTATCAACACTTACGCCTGGCGACTTTTGCAGAATCTCTAGTGCAGTGTTGCCGGTAGCAAGCGCACTGTTTTCTACATTGATGACTGTCTTATCGATCTGACGCTCGATCAATGGCTTTTGTCGGATGATTTCAACGCCTTTTAATAATTTGCTGTCCTGGATCAATTGAATGCTTTCCAGTTGATGCGATTGCTTGTCTGCCGTGATGCCGTACGGACCTTTGATGATTTTTTTGTAGCCTACAACAAAAAATGCGAGGAGATAGTTTCCTGGCGTAACGCTGTTTAGCGCATATGTGCCCTTGTCTGTGCTAATTGTTCCTTTGACCAGGCTGGAATCTTTTGCGTTGAGCAGGGTGATCGATGCATAGGGGAAGGCTTGTCCGGTTTCATCTAATATCTTTCCCTGGAATTCTCCTGTCGGGTTGATGGATTGTGCGTTTGCAGTGTAGGCAGATAAAAGTTGACTACAGCAAAGCAGCGAGATTAAGGGTAGGTAGTTAATAATTTTCATAACGTACATAAGACGTTATTGCCCCCAATACGTTTCATCGGATTTAGCCGTATTATACCAACAAAGTTCAGGTATCGATGAACTGCCTTAAACTTTAGACGAAAATTAATGCTGAAAGCAAAAAAAAAAGCGCCCTTATCATTTTGATAAGGGCGCTTTTTTAAATATGTGTTGTTGATTAAGCCAATACTTGAGTAACCAGGGCTGCTGCATCTTTCAATGCGATAGCTGAGTAAACTTTCAATCCTGACTCGTCAATTAGTTTTTTAGCTTCTTCTGCGTTTGTACCTTGTAAGCGGCAAATGATTGGAACTGGAATATCACCAATTTCTTTGTAAGCATCAATTACACCTTGGGCAACACGGTCGCAACGTACAATACCACCAAAGATATTGATCAGGATGGCCTTTACATTTGGATCTTTCAAAATGATATTGAAACCAGCTTTTACTGTTTGTGCATTTGCGGTACCACCTACGTCCAGGAAGTTTGCAGGCTCACCACCAGCAATTTTGATGATGTCCATGGTAGCCATCGCCAAACCAGCACCGTTAACCATACAACCTACGTTACCGTCAAGTTTTACATAGTTTAAGTTAGATTCACTTGCTTCAACGTCAGTTGGATCTTCTTCCAGTTTATCACGCATTGCAGCGTAATCCGGGTGACGGAACAAAGCGTTCTCATCTAAATCCACTTTCGCATCAACAGCAATGATTTTGTCATCAGATGTTTTTAACACCGGGTTGATTTCAAACATAGAAGAATCGGTATTGTCATATGCTTTGTAAAGCGCTGTAACAAATTTCACCATTTCTTTAAACGCTGCACCACTTAAACCTAAGTTGAAAGCGATTTTACGTGCCTGAAAAGCTTGTAAGCCAACTTTAGGATCGATTTCTTCTTTGAAAATTAAATGAGGTGTATGTTCAGCAACCTCTTCGATGTCCATACCACCTTCTGTAGAGTACATGATGATATTTCTACCGTTTCCACGGTTTAAAAGAACACTGATATAGAATTCTTTGGTTTCAGAAGCACCTGGATAATATACATCCTGAGCAACCAAAATTTTGTTTACTTTTTTACCTTCAGGTCCGGTTTGAGGTGTTACCAATTGCATACCTAAAATTGCGGTTGCTCTTTCTTTAACTTCTTCCAGGTTTTTGGCCAATTTTACACCACCACCTTTTCCTCTACCTCCTGCGTGGATTTGTGCTTTAATCACAACCCAGTCAGAATTGAAGTCAGTTTTCATTTTTTTAGCAGCTTCTACAGCCTGCTCAACCGTATCGGCAACAACGCCTTCTTGTACGGCTACACCAAAACTTTTAAGTATTTCTTTACCTTGATATTCGTGGATATTCATTTGCTGAAAAAATTTGTTCAAATCTACAATTTCATATTGGTTTTAAAAACTTATTCTAAGTAATAAAGCATAATTTCAATATAATGACCATAAATTTTTGCCAGTCCTGATGTGTGATCAGGAAATGAAAAGGAATTTGTTGCGGCCGGTCTGTTAATATTATTTAGGAGAAGCCAAATAATGTGTCGGTTTTTGTAAGTTTGCAGCTATGCTAAAAGCCACAGGTATCAAAAAAGCCTACGGACAACTTTCTATACTTAAAGGTGTAGATTTTGAAGTTACAAAAGGCGAGATTGTAAGTATTATTGGTGCTTCTGGTGCCGGAAAAAGTACTTTATTACACATTTTGGGTACGTTGGATAAGCCTGACCAGGGAACGGTCGAGCTTAACGGCACCAAGGTGCACAAACTTTCGGGCGAATTGTTGAGTATTTTTCGAAATCAGAATATTGGTTTTGTCTTTCAGTTTCATCATTTGTTACCTGAATTTACAGCTTTGGAAAATATTTGTATTCCTGCTTTTATCGCAAAGACAAATAAAAAACAAGCAGAACGGCGCGCGATGGAATTGCTCGATCTGCTTGGACTAGCAGATCGGGCACAACATAAACCCAGCGAGTTGTCGGGAGGTGAGCAGCAACGTGTGGCCGTAGCCCGGGCTTTGGTGAACAATCCGGCTATTGTGATGGCTGATGAGCCTTCCGGTAACCTTGATTCGGCAAATGCCGATGCCCTGCACCAGTTTTTCATTACGTTGAGGGATAATTTTAAGCAGACCTTTATCATTGTAACACACAATGAGGATCTGGCTAAAATCAGTGATAGGGTAGTGACGATGAAAGATGGTTTAATTATAGTTTAATCATGAAAATATTGATAACAGGAGGGAAGTCTGTCCAGGCCTTAAAACTGGTTGCAGCATATGTAAATGATATTGTAATCATGGCTGATTATGGTGAGGTGCCGGTATTCCCCTCTGCAAAATACCAGTTCGTATCTCTGGGCGAACGTAATGATGAAATCATTGCGCACAATTTACTCAATCATTGTCTTGATCTGGAAGTCAATGCCATTGTGCCTTTACATGCTTTTGAGATTGATCAGTTAGCCAAGGCTTCTGTATTGTTTGAGGAATTTAACATCCAGGTTTTAATCCCTGAAAGTAACCACATTATAGCCAGTAAATGAGTACAGCACAGTATCTAAAGGAAAAGGAAGCCTTTATTTTTGAACTTAACCAGGTGATTTTCCCTGAGAAGGACTATTATTTGCAGGTTTATTACTTGTTTGGACAATTTATAGAATATGCCGAGCAACTAAATGCAGCTGAAATTGTTGCTTTTATGCAGGAGCATTACCTGAAAAAAGGGACTAAAGATATTTTTAACAAAACGGCCAGACATTTCAATATCCCGGAAAAGTATCAGGTGAATTTTGAATTGCTGCTGTTAAGTGCACGCTTACCTTTAAAACTTTTGATGTTTAGTGAAGTGCTGAAATTTATGCAGCAGATTGTGGTAGAGCGGAAGAAAATATTCTTACTCGTTGATGGCAATGCCGCAATGCAACTCAATGTAATTAAGCAGGTGGAGTGGAACGGTCTAGAAAATTACCTGACCGTTTATTTTACGGAGGAAATGGGCGGAATGACTGCTGGACTGGGTCAAATCCTGGTTACACATGATCTTGAGCCTAAAAATGCAATCTTTATTGGGAAATCTAAAACGTCAAAGAAATCTGCTATTGAAAATAATATTGATTTTGCAGTAGCTGAGAAACTATTTCTATCTTAATTCCGTTTATATTTACGCTAAAATATAACGAATGAAAAACTTGCTTTTTCCTAAAGTGGTTGACTTCCGCCTGGCGGGACTTGTGGTGCTTTTATTTTTGGGTGCCTGTAAAAAAAATAAGACCCAGCCAGAGCCCGATCCGGTTGCGCCTTCAATTGGGCCGAATACCTTGCAGACAGCAACAACTGACAGGACGCAATTGAGCAATGATTCCTTGTTCTTATATGCCAAACAGGTGTATTTCTGGAATTCGGCACTCCCTTCATATGATGATTTTAACCCGAGGAAATATGGCAGCAATTATGACAGCGAATTGCTGAATATTGCCAAGGCTTCGGGTTCTGTTGATTACGTGACTACCGATGACGAAACCAAATATTCTTATATACAGGATATTACAACTGCAAATCCAAGTCCAACTGCAAATGTGCGGGGGGCACAAATGTCTGTGGACCTGGAAGGAAACGGAAACGATACCGGGGTGATGTGGATTCCTTTTGGTACCAATAACAGCTACACTATTTTTGTAACTGTAGTTGCACCGGGCTCTGATGCCGAAGCACAAGGGGTAAAAAGGGGATGGGCGATTTCAAAGATTAATGGCATCTCTTATGGTAACAACTATCCCGGAGAATACTTGTCCATTTATAGTGAAATGGCTAAAAGCAGCGTAAGGATTGAGGGCTTTAAATTTGTAAATGGTGTGCAGGGAGAGGCTTTTTCTGTTACATTGACCAAGAAAAGTTACAAAAGTAGCCCTGTGTACGCGTCAAAAGTCATTACTTCAGGTAATAAAAAGATCGGTTATATCGCTTATGGTCGGTTCTCAAATGAAAGTAATTCATTTGAGGTATTAAATAATGTGTTTTCTACTTTTTCAAGTCAGGGGGTTACCGACCTGGTCATTGATTTAAGGTATAACGGTGGGGGCTATGTTTATACTGCCGAACGTTTGGTTAACCTGATCGCACCTTCAACTGCCTTTGGAAAGGTCATGTATAAAGAATATTTCAACGCGGATATGCAGAACAAAAGGGCAGTGATTCTAAAAAATCAGCCACTTACGGATGCGAATGATAAGGTTCAGTATGCAACTGGCGGCAGGATGATGAATTTGTACGATGACCAGGATTATACAGTAGCAAAAAATACCCATAATTTTAGTAAGGTGGGTAGTGTAACTGGCGTAACGAATGTTGTATTCCTGGTTAGTCGCAGTACTGCTTCAGCCAGTGAGCTGGTAATCAATTCACTCAAGCCTGAAATGAACGTGAAACTGGTTGGTAAAACCACTTATGGCAAACCTGTAGGCTTTTTTCCTATTCGTATTCAAAACCGGTACGATGTGTACTATGCAATGTTTGAAACAAAGAACTCTCAGGACCAGGGTGGTTACTTTTCTGGCATGACACCGGATTACGATCTGAATGAGAATCCGACTTATCAGCTGGGCGATGAAAAGGAAGTATACCTGGCTAAAGCCATCAGTATCTTAAACCCGGTTTCGGGCGCGACAAGCCTGGCCAAAGGTGCTGTGATGAGCGTCAATGGCAAAATAATCAATCTGGATAGTCCTAATGCCATTCAGCCTATAGATCAGCCCGGAAGTTTTATCGGGATGATTGAAGATCGTTTTAAGCGGAAGTAGATTAATAAACTGGTAATCAGTAGTCTTTCTTTTGCGTCAGTAATATTGTTGAAACATTTAGGCAATTGGCTTTGAACTGTGGTGCTTTTTTTGTTTATTGGTATATGAAAACGTGGTTTCAATACCATTATAGCGGACTTTAATCGAATATACTATGTTAGGGGAATTAATAGAAAAAGAAGCGATAGACATCAGCCAGATTGTAGCGGCTGATCAGAATCATACTGAAGAGTTACGTGACAAGCTGAATGCGGCCCAACGTTTGGGTAATGAATTTAAATCAAAAGCCGACATTACTTTCAATACCAAGGAGGGACCAAAGACAGTATCTACAACGGTATGGTCCGTTACAGAAAAATATATCCAGCTGAAAAATGGGATTCACATCCCTTTAAACAGCCTTGTTGATATTGATTTTTAAAACCTATTGCCTTTTCATTTTCAGCTTTTCATGAAATAGCTGTTGGGCATCCCGTTCTTTATCGATGTTGATGATGATCTCCAGAATGGCGTTCGCAGCATCGTTAAAGAACTTTTTATTGATGTTCTTATACTCGTCGGTGGCCTGATGGTAATCTTTGTGGTCTTCCACACCAAAGTAAATAAATGGAATATTTTTATCGTTAAAGGCCGAATGGTCACTTTGGTTGGTCCAGTCGTTGTGGCCTGAATCAGGATCGTCATGTCCGAATAAAATCTTCGGGTTGGGATTGCTGGTGTAAAAGTAATCCTTCAAGGTGGGGTATTTTGAAGTTCCGGAGGCATACAACTCATTTTTATCGTTATGACTGATCATATCCATATTGATATTCAGTTTAATGCGGTCAATATTTACCGGTGGCTTGGCAACAAATGCTTTAGCACCCCTTAGTCCCATTTCTTCGGCATCAAAGGCTGCGAAAATTAAAGTATGGTTGGGTTGATGTTTGCTATAATAAGCAGCGAATTTCAACAAGGCTGCGACCCCGGAAGCATTGTCGTCCGCCCCGTTATATACTTCTTTGTTGATGATGCCAATGTGGTCGTAATGGGCTGAGATCACAATTACCTGCTCGCTTTTACCTTCAATATAACCAATCATGTTTTTCCCTTTAACTATGCCTTTACTGGTCTCAAATGAAAAGGGTTGTTCATAGCGTTCTAAAACCGGGAAAGATTTTAAACCGATCTCAGTAAAACGTTTATTGAGGTATGTTCTGGCCATTTCTCCGCCCTTCGTGCCGGTTTTGCGGCCTTCGTAAGCATCTGAGGACAAGATTTCCACATCACTTAGCAACTGGGTATCAGCGGACACCGGCGGAGCCTGTTTTACTGAGCTACAACTTAACAACAATCCTAGCGTTACAAGCAGGTAAGTATTCATTTGAATAGGTTTGAACATCATATAAAGGTAAATATATTGCGTGATAAACTGACCATCCCATTTTTGTAAAACTTAAGCAGTCCCACTATTGTTTTCCTATTATCTCTTTAATTTGGGGTAATTGTTAATCATTAAAAGCTATTTAAATGGAATATAGAAGATTAGGTAAATCAGGTTTACAAGTTAGTGCTTTGTCTTTAGGGAGCTGGCTGACATTCGGTCAGCAGATCAGTGACAAGACTGCTGATGAATTGATGGGAATAGCCTACGATGCTGGTGTGAATTTTTTCGACAATGCTGAAGGGTATGCCGAAGGAAAATCAGAGCAGGTGATGGGTAAGATCTTAAAATCGCATAAGTGGGAACGTGAATCGTTTGTGGTGTCAAGTAAAGTCTTTTTTGGTACAGAAAATAAAGGCCCAAACCGGATGGGACTTTCCCGTAAACATGTTATTGAAGCCTGTAACGGTGCTTTGAAGCGTTTACAGGTTGATTATCTGGATTTGTATTTTTGTCATCGCCCGGATAAAAATACGCCAATTGAAGAGACTGTTTGGGCGATGAATACCTTATTACAACAGGGTAAAATATTGTATTGGGGTACCTCGGAATGGTCTGCAGTAGAGATCATGGAAGCGATTCGTGTTGCAAAACAATACAATTTGATCGGGCCTACGATGGAACAGCCGCAATACAATTTAATTGAGCGTAACAAGGTGGAAAATGAGTACTTGCTCTTATTTAAAGAATATGGATTGGGAACTACCATATGGTCGCCATTGGCTTCTGGTTTATTATCTGGTAAATATACTTCGAAGAAAACCAAAGACACACGTCTGGATCTGAAGGGGATGGAATGGCTGAAAGATGCTGTTTTGAATGAAGATAAGCTGAAAAAGGCAGAAAAATTACAATCACTGGCTGATAAGTTGAATGTGCCACTGGCTAAATTGTCCCTGGCCTGGTGTTTAACCAATCCAAATGTGAGTACTGTGATTTTAGGTGCTTCGAAACCGGAACAACTGAAAGAAAATCTGACTACCTTAGAAGTCGTTCCGCTACTAACGCCACAGGTTTTAACGGAAATTGAAGAGATTATGCAAAGTAAGCCCAAGTTGTCCGCATTTTAATTCAGGGCGTTACCATCAATAGAAACGGCCGGTATCATCAGTTACCGGCCGTTTTTTATATCGCATTATGGGGCTAGTAGTAAGTTAACCTTACTACGCCGGCTAACTTCTTGGCTAGTCGGATCACTTGCCTGGTGTATCCATATTCGTTGTCATACCATGCATACAGTACCACTGATTTGTTGTCGCGCGCGATGATCGTAGCCGGGCCATCAATAATCGAAGCATGACTGTTTCCTATCAAATCTGTGCTTACCAGTTCATTGGAGATAGAATATTCAATTTGTTCTGATAAATCCCCAAAAAGGGAGGCCTGTTTTAAAACTTCACTCACCTCTTCTTTAGAGGTTATTTTATTCAACGACAGGTTCAATATTGCCAATGACACATTGGGCGTGGGAACGCGTACTGCATTTCCTGTCAGTTTGCCACCAAGATGTGGAATTACCTTTGCCACGGCTTTATCTGCGCCGGTTTCGGTAATTACCAGGTTTAAAGCTGCAGAACGTCCTCTACGATATTTTTTATGGTAATTGTCCAATAAATTTTGATCGTTGGTATAGGAGTGGACCGTTTCAATGTGTCCTTTCTCGATTCCAAAAGCATCATCAATAATTTTCAATACCGGTACGATGGCATTGGTCGTACAAGATGCATTCGATAATATGGTTTCTGTATTGAAATCAATCTCTGTGTCGTTAATGCCTGTTACTACGTTGGGAATGTCTCCTTTTGCAGGTGCCGTTAACAAGACTTTACTGATACCTTTTGCTTTCAGGTGTCTGCCCAATCCTTCACGATCACGGAAAACACCTGTATTGTCAATCAATAAGGCATCGTGAATGTCATAAGCTGTATAATCAACAGATTCTGGATCTTTGGCTTCTATGAAATAAATGGTCTGGCCATTGATAATTAGGGCTTTGTTTTCAAAATCTTCCACAATGGTGCCGTGAAACGGTCCGTGAATAGAATCGGTACGTAACAGCTCACCTCTTTTGATCAGCTCTTCATCGCTATAGCTCCTGGTTACGATTGCCCTTAAACGCAATTGCTCACCTTTTCCGGCCTGAACAATCAATTCTCTTGCAGCAATTCTACCAATCCGGCCAAATCCATAAAGTACTACATCTTTAGGTTGCAGATTAATTTTATCCTTGCCAATGTGTTTGCTCAATTTGCTGATGACAAAGTCATGCATGGAGGCGTAGTTGTCATTGCCTTCCAGCCATTCGGAAGCCAGGCGACCAATGTCAATTCTTGAAGGGGCCAGGTTGCATTTTGCAATGGTATGCGCCAATTCTAAGGTTTCGTAAATACTGATGTCTTTACCGCTTACTTCTTTTGCGTACTGATGGTGTGAAAGAATTTCACTGCTGCCTACATCAAATAATGGTTTACGGAATAAAACGAGTTCAACAGATCTGTCAAACCACAATTGCCCTACGATATTGATCAGTTCAATTGCCTTTTTTTCTTTTTCAATCCAGTTTTGAAACTCAGATTGGTACTTCTTTAACATGCTGGAGTATTTTTGGTTAGAATGGCACAAAAGTAAAAAAGATTGAGCGAGTACCCAATCTTTTTTATTTAATATTTTATTCTTTGCGGGATTCCGGCCAGCACCGGAATGACGACAGGATTATCCTAAATAAGATTTTAATATTTTACTTCTTGAAGTATGACGCAAACGTTGTAACGCTTTGTCTTTAATCTGACGCACACGCTCGCGGGTCAGGTTAAACTTCTCACCAATTTCCTCTAAAGACAGGGGATGGTTGGTGCTTAGTCCAAAAAACAATACGATAATTTCACGCTCGCGTTCAGTTAAAGTAGATAAAGACCTTTTGATTTCTTCAGATAAAGATTCATTAATTAAACTGCTGTCCGTATTTGGTTCATGATTTTCCAATACGTCTAACAAAGTGTTTTCCTCACCTTGAACAAATGGTGCGTCCATCGATACATGACGACCTGAATTGCTCAGTGTATCAGAAATCTTGTCTACCGTGGTTTCCAAAATATCTGCCAATTCTTCCGGAGAAGGTTCACGCTCATACTCCTGCTCCAATTTGGAGAAGGCCTTACTGATTTTACTTAACGATCCAACTTGATTTAAAGGGAGACGTACAATCCGGCTTTGTTCAGCAATAGCCTGTAAAATTGATTGACGAATCCACCAAACAGCATAAGAGATGAATTTGAAACCTTTGGTTTCGTCAAAGCGTTTTGCTGCTTTGATCAAACCTAAATTTCCTTCATTGATCAAATCACCAAGTGTTAATCCCTGGTTTTGGTATTGCTTAGCCACGGAAACCACAAAACGTAAGTTTGTCTTAGTTAAACGCTCCAGTGCTGCCTGATCTCCTTCTCGTATTTTTCGTGCTAAAATTACTTCTTCCTCTGCTGTGATTAAATCCACTTTACCAATCTCGTGAAGATATTTGTCTAAGGATTGACTTTCGCGATTGGTAATTGATTGCGTGATTTTGAGTTGTCTCATTTATGTGTTTTGGTACTCGTTATATATTTTGAACGTGCAAAGGTAAGCATTTAAAGGATTATTTGAAACATAAATTCCTGAAAACGTTACACTTTACGACATTATTTATCTCATATTTCTTCAGCAAAAATTATTCCAAATTACTTTTGTCAGGTTGTGCTCTAGCTTGCATAATCACTATATATTTCTTGTTACTAAATGGATACATATTGATTACTAACACATCTGGTTCATATTTGTTTCGAGAATAACCTCATTGTCGTACTGATGTCAGGAAAAAAAAATCTTGAATACCTCGGACTGATGCCGGTTGCTGTGATGAAACAATCAGGCAAAATAACAGGAAATGTCAGAAATTTATTCCTCAGGTGCATTTTTCTTGAAAGATGCTACTCCATTTTCCCTCGAAGCCTCACTTTCATACATTTCACTAAACTGGAATTCGCCATCCTTTCTTAGTGTAGTTTCAAATTTTCCCATAATCTTAATTGTTTTAAGTAGATTGTGTTCTGTTAACACAATTTAGAAAAAAACAAAACGGGGAACAAGAAAGTAGAAAGTTTTTTTTGCTTAATGGTTTAAATGTCAGACAGGTCAAAAGTTTGGTTTAGTCTGACACCTTTTTCGGTTTGCTGCAAGGTGCAGCACTCATGGACCGGATCATGTTCCAGGTACAGGATATAATTCTGATCGGCAGCTTCATTTAGGAAGGCCTTTTTTTCTTTCAGGGTTTGTAATGGGAACATGTCATAGGCCATTACATAGGGTAGGGGGATGTGGCCTACAGAAGGAAGCAGGTCGGCGACATAGATGATGGTTTTGTCTTTGTATTGTATTTGCGGGAGCATCATGGCATCGGTATGGCCATAGGCAAATCGTACTTGTATGCCTTCATGGAAAGCTATCCCATCTTGATCTGCTATAAAACGCAGTTGCCCGCTTTCTTGTATGGGTAATATGTTTTCTTTCAAAAATGAAGCTTTTTCCCTGTCGTTTGGATTTACAGCCCAATCCCAGTGTTTGGCATTGCTCCAGTAAAATGCATTTTTAAAAGCCGGACGAAGCTTATCTCCTTCACGAACAATTGAACCACCGCAATGGTCAAAATGGAGGTGCGTTAAAAATACATCGGTAATGTCATCGCGGCTAAAGCCTTTTGCCGCCAGCGATTTGTCTAAGGTATCATCACCATGCAAATAATAGTGTCCTAAAAACTTTTCATCCTGCTTATCACCAATTC
>Ga0247805_1000396_pt1 | contig 22999 bp, 20 predicted proteins | sample UWRJL044104R1_FD_180930 | JGI IMG/M metagenome (GOLD analysis project Ga0247805, IMG submission 180930) | Plant litter microbial communities from Arlington Agricultural Research Station in Wisconsin, United States - UWRJ-L044-104R-1 | ecosystem: Environmental > Terrestrial > Plant litter >... | reverse complement strand
GCGGCTTTTGGGGGTGGGCAATATTCGATGGTGTTTGGTTCTTATCCTGTCTTGAAGGATTTCGAGGTTAAGGGGGAGGAGAATGTGTTGCGTATTCCGTATGGTTATAGTCATCCTGCTTGGCTGCCCGGACAGGTTCATAAAGAGGCTATTTTGCAGGTGCAGTTTACTGATACCGCAGGGGCACCTCTTGAAGGTGGTGTTGCTAGTTTCATAATTGGTTTTGAGGGAAACTATAGGCCGTTGATAAACGTTCCCCTGTCTTCAGGCAAAGAAGGGACGGCTTTGAAATTGGTCGAAATTGGACGGTGCGAAGGAGGTAATGAAGCAAGGGATTTTGTGGATTACAGTAAGGGCTACAATAATAAATGGAGGACCAACTATCGTATTGGTAATTATACCGTTGTGAATGAACTAGCAGGAAGGAGTGTCTCAGTGCCATATACTTTGGGGCATATCTGTCACCAGCGTCTGATTAGCAGTACACGTTCATGAGTGTATAGGATGAGCGGCCTGTCATGTTTACCTGGCAGGCCGTTTTATTAGCTATGCATAGGTATCAAGCACATGGGTAGGCCGTTTTTCAGCGTTCTCTATCACCTGTTTAGTCATGTAGTCATCAATAGATGCCCATCGGCCTCCCCATTTTTCATTAAGAATGTCTCCGTAATTAATGGTTTTCTGAAAATTTTGAGCGTTCAGGTTATATTTGCCACCAAATTTCTGGATGTCGGTCTCTACGAGTTGTATCAGCGTTTCGGAGTGTTTGCGGACGTGTTGCCTGATGTCCTTGAATGCATTAATTTCCTCAGTCAGCCAGGATTTATCGGCGTCGCTCAATTTCCCAGTTGACTCCAATATCTTTATTTTTGCATTTTCATCCAGCGTGAAGCCGAATCCTGTAGAGGCAATGTCGGGTCGTAAATCTTTAAGACGTTCGTAAAACTCACCGTACTGTCGTCGGACACTCAGTAGTTCAAGCGCAGCATCGATGGTCAAACAAGCGACCTCCAAACCATCAACATTGCATGCCATCGTGACCAGTACTGATGACTTATCCGTAAAATAGTTCTCTGGCATATATTTATGATTATCTATAGCCTTGTGCTGGTCTATAGCTTTTGTGTGTGTGACGGATGCATCTTTGTCCTTGGTTATTGCATTTTGAGGATATAGATGGCTGAGGTTTACCGCAGAACTGATATTCAAGATTGCTTCCTCTCAGTTTTCTTACCCTATTCTTAACGGCCAAGGACGCAAAAACTTGTCCTGATAAGTTTGTAGGAAACTTCCGAGAGGCAATTGTTTTGAGATGCCGTTCTCACATGATGATTTTTTGTTCAGCTTTCCAGTCTGTGCGAGCAGCATTTATCCTGAGAAAAACGTGCAGCCCGCCAGGTTCGAGCGGCAGGCCGCCTTGTCAGTTTAAACGTACGTACTGATTCGCGGCTCTGTCCTCATGGGTGTGTAACTGCGTACCATTTTTAAAGATCTTTCATAAAAATCATGCTGTGAAGTATTAAGAATGTCTCTGTAGTCAATGACCGATTGAAAGTTATGTCTGTTCAAGTTGTACTTACCGTCGAAATTTTTAGCATGATCCACCAACCCCATCAGCGCTTTGGAGTGAGCATGGACCGTATTTCTGAGGTCTTTGAATCTGTTGATTTCGTCTGTCAACCAAAGTTTATCCGCTTCTGTAAGCGGCTGACGGCCGTCTAGTATTTTTATATTGGCGTTCTCGTCCAGCGTAAATCCATAGTTTGATGATGCGATGTCGGGCCGGAGATCTTTGAGTCGATCGGAGAACTCGTTGAATGTCGAGTTTATCTTCGTGAGCTTGCTAGACGATTCACCTGCCATCTCGAGTAGATATAATCCATCTTTGCACCTTTCAAGGAGAGGATCATCGTACTTACGCTTTAGCCATGGTGCCTCTTCATATTCGTAATGTTCGATGTCTTTAACCACGTCGGGGGATTCTGCGGGGGAATCTATCGCGTTTTTTTCCACGATTTTTATTTTGTTTCTCACCAAGCTGTCTGCTTCTATGGTGGGCCTTTCAATATTTTTTACTTTATCAGGTATCACTGAGTAAAGGTTGTTGGGGTTGGCTGAAGAACTAATATTCATGGGTGCGTCCTCTCAATTGTCTTACCCTTTTATTAACGGCCAAGTGACAAAAAACTTGGCCTGATAAGGTTGTAGGAAACTTCCGAGAAGAGATTGTTTTGAGATGCCGTTCTCACATGATGGTTTTTGGTTCGGGGTTCCATTCTAAGCAGGCTGCATTTTGTGGTCAGAAGATCGTGCTACCCTTCAGGGTGTCCAGCGGGTCGCCTTTTTTATTAAGCATGCGTATCAATCAAGGATTCTGATTTCCTTGGCGAGTAGTCATACACCATTTTTATGAATTTCTCGTGTTGGTTTTCCCATGTCATATTAAGAATTTCCCCGTAGTCAATAACCGATTGAAAGTTATGTCTGTTCAAGTTGTACTTGCCACCAAAATCCTCACGATGATCCACCAGTGTCATTAACGCCTTGGCGTGAGCATGAATTGTAGTTCCGAAATCCTTGAATGTATTGATTTCATCGGTGAGCCACAATTTGTCGGCTTCGCTCAATTTGTTGCGTCCATCAAGTATCTTGACTTTAGAGTTCTCGTCCAAGGTGAAACCATAGTTTGTATCCGCGATATCGGGTCGAAGATCTTTAAGTCGCTCAGAGAACTCTTTAAACGTAAATCTAATATCTCTCAGCCGTCCGATCGATTCCACGGTCATATCAAACAGATACATTTGTTTCTTGTCGGAACTATGAAGTGATGTCCATTTCGACTCATACGTTAACCATGGCTTCTCCTCACGACTATAATGTTCAAACTCTTCAGTCTGCTCGGAAACTGATGCATAGGCTTGATCTGCATTTTTTATCTCACTGTCCACCAAGGAATCTATCCCTGTGGTGGGCTTTTCCACATCTTTAGCTATGTTAGGTACCACTGGGTAAAGTTTGCTGGCCTTTACTACAGAACTGATATTCAAGATTGCTTCCTCTCAATTTTTCCTACCCTTTTCTTAACGGCCAAGTCACCGAAAACTTGGCCTGATAAAGTTGTAGGAAACTTCCGAGAGGAAGACTTATTGCGACGCTGTTCTCAAATTGCGACGGCGCGGGTGGGGTTGGGGTTGCTCAGGCGTTTGCTGAAGTCCAGCCACGCGGCCATGAGCATCATCAAGCCAAGGCCGAGCAGGGCGGTGCAGATTTGCATGGGCCAGGTATCGCCCGCCAGTGCGTTGACCATGTCGGCCATAGGTGCCAGCAGCACGCCCAGGCAGAAGATTTCCAGCGAGTAGCGACCCATACGGCAGGCTTGCCGGGCGGGCCAGCTTTTAACCCAGGCCTGTCCGGGTGGAAGCAGTTTGGCGACGCAGTAAGCCAGGGCCAGAAAGTGCAGCAAGCGTAGCGGCCCAAGGTCGGTCTTGTTGATCGGGTACAAACCATCAGCCACGAACTGTGGCCTCAACGCTTCGTGCAGTTCCGGGAATTTCCAGCTGAACGTGCAGACAGCGGCCACCAGTACGTAAGTCGCTGACAGCATGAACAGTGGCTGCTGGCTTAGGGGCCGCTGTTCATGCTGGGTAGTGGGCATGGATTCAGACCGCAGCGCGCAGGCACCACCGAGGACGAACAGCAGTTGCCAGGCCACGGGGTTGAAATACCAGACGCCACCGCCTTCGTAAGCGGGCATGTTCCAGCCGAATAACGGCACCATCATGTACAGGGCAATGGATAAACCCACCGTCAGCGGTGCGTTGCGCTGGATCAGCGGCAGGATCAACGGCAGTGCCAATAACAGCAGGATATACAGCGGCAATGGGTCGGTCAGGTTGGGTTTGAAGCGCAACAGCAGTTGATCGGCCAGTGCTTGCTGTGGGTCGGCGACGAAGTGCTGCAGGCCCATTTCCTGAATCATGTCTCGGGTTTCGACGTAGTGATTGGCGACGAACACAATGCCCATCAACAGCGTCAGCAGGAAGATATGCACCACATACAGCACCCATGTACGGCGCAGGATGCGCACGCAGGCGACCATGTAACCGTCGCGTTGTGAAATACGGCCGTAGGCAAGAATGGCGGCATAGCCTGCCAGAAAGACAAAGATCTCCGCCGCGTCGCTGAAACCGAAATTCCGCACGGTCAGTTGGGCGAGGGGATTGTCGGGGACGTGATCCCAAAAAATGAAGATCAGCGCCAGGCCCCGAAAGAAGTCGATGCGCAGGTCGCGTCCGTTAGTCATAACGGTGGGCTCTTAGATGTCGTAGGTATAAAGATCAGCCGCGAGGGCTCTAGGTTCAACGCCGCCGGTCATCCAGATGTATTCAGGTGTGTCCTGTCTGGGGCGGCGGCGCGGCAGGGTGGAGGAATTCTCGGGCAAAAGCAAAAGCGGGCTATTACAGAATGTCTCGGTAGTTTAGGGGGGGCATCAGGCGATGGCATTCGGCTCAAAACTATCGGCCCGTGCCATCTGCCACATATTCGAATAAAAACTGCCATCCACTTCGCCGTTCAACAATTGCCCCGGTGTCAGAAATACATGGGACTGTGAGAACAGTTTGATTTCGGTGGCGGACATGCGCCGCACCAGGTGCCTGGCTTCCAGTTGTGCGGGATGATCCAGGCCCGCAGCGGCAAGCATCTCCGCCAGGGCTTTCAGGGTGTTGCGATGAAAGTTGAACACCCGTTGGGCTTTGTCCGGCACGACGAGTGCCCGCTGGCGAAGTGTGTCCTGAGTGGCGACACCAGTAGGGCATTTGTTGGTGTGGCAGCTCTGGGATTGAATGCAGCCGATGGCGAACATGAAGCCCCGCGCTGAGTTGGCCCAGTCGGCGCCGATGGCCAGGACGCTGGCGATATCGAATGCGCTGACGATTTTGCCGCTGGCACCCAGTTTGATTTTGTCCCGCAGGTTCAGACCCACCAGGGTGTTATGCACGAACAGCAAGCCCTCGCGCATCGGTACGCCCATGTGATCAGTGAATTCCACTGGCGCTGCACCGGTGCCGCCTTCAGTGCCATCGATCACGATGAAGTCCGGCAATATTCCGGTTTCCAGCATGGCCTTGGCGATGCCCATGAATTCCCAGGGGTGGCCCAGGCAGAACTTGAAGCCCACCGGTTTGCCACCGGACAGCTCACGCAACTGGGCTATGAACTGCATCAGCTCGACGGGGGTGGAGAAGGCGCTGTGCCGGGAGGGCGATACGCAATCTTCGCCCATCATGATGCCGCGGGTCTCAGCGATCTCTTTGGTGACCTTGTGCTTGGGCAAGATGCCGCCGTGGCCGGGTTTGGCGCCTTGGCTCAATTTGATTTCGATCATGCGCACTTGTGGATCTTTGGCCTGTGCGGCGAATCGTTCAGGGTCGAATCGACCGTCGGCGGCGCGGCAGCCGAAGTATCCGCTGCCCAACTCCCAAGTCAGGTCGCCGCCGTTTTCCCGGTGATAGGGACTGATGCTGCCTTCGCCGGTGTCGTGAGCAAAGTTGCCGAGTTTGGCGCCCTGGTTCAAGGCGCGGATTGCATTGGCGCTTAGTGACCCGAAGCTCATGGCCGAGATATTGAAGATCGACGCCGAGTACGGCTGGCTGCATTGCGGGCCGCCGACGATCACGCGAAAGGCATTGGGATCGCTTAAAGGAGCTGGGCGCATGGAATGGCTGATGAACTCGAAGCCGGTGCCATATACGTCCAGTAGCGTGCCGAAAGGTTTTTCTGCGGACTCGTTCTTCGCTCGGGAATACACCAGCGAACGTTGCGCCCGGGAGAAGGGCAGGGCGTCACTGTCGGACTCCAGCAAGTACTGGCGGATCTCCGGGCGGATGGCTTCAACCGCATAACGGATGTTGCCCAGAATCGGATAGTTACGCCGTACCGAATGCGGCGATTGCAGCAAGTCGATAACGCCTATCAGAGATAAAACCCCGGTGACCAAAGTAAAAGGCCACAGCCATTCGTGATGCCAGAACGGCAAACTGCACAGGGTGAAAAGCACACAACCAACGAAGAAGGCGTAACGACTGAGAAGGGACAGACTCATACGGATTCCTGGGGCTAATGACGGTGGTTTTACCGGCTGCGCTCTCTCTTTATCCTGCTGTGTTGCAGCAAGTCGGAGGGCTAAGCCCGTGAGGCGGGAGTTGCATCTATAGCACTAGCGGCAGAAACCAGCATAGCTGAACGATAGGGATAGAGCCTTCGGCGCTCAGCTTTCGAGGACCCACGGCTTGATGGAGCGGACCCGCTGGGCTAGCGCGTATACATCCTCGCGGCCTTCGAGGCTGGTCCAGCGCAGCTGTTCGATGAGCGCCTGTTCCTTGGGATTGAGGGCCACGAAACCCAGTTCGTCGGCCTTACGCATGAAAGCATCGCGGGGTTCAGCAGGCGTGCTGGCGTTGATCACGTCCTGCAGGGCGTTTTGCAGCATGGAAACGTAGCCCACCAGCATGGACGGGTTGCACAGAACATCAGTCTTGTTGACGTAGCCATCGAGCAGGCGCAGTGAGTCCCGGGCTTCAATCAGGCGGTTCCAGGCGTGGGGGGAGAGTTGAAAGTGATCGGGTTCAGACATGGCTTGCTTCCATCCGGGCAATACGCCAGGAGATCAGTCCCGGCCCGTTGATCGAGCAACGGCGGTCGAACCTTAGCGGCTCACGTTGGCCTAATCAAGTTCACCAATGATGCAAGTCATCACAATCGATTGTGGCCGGTTCGTGGTGATATGTTATTGTGTAACACGTCAATCGCGCACACATTTGGAGGCAACATGAAACCTGATATCCATCCTGAGTACCGTACCGTGCTGTTTCACGACACGGCTGCCGACGCTTATTTCCTGATTGGCTCTACGGTTGATACCGACCGGACCCAAGAGCACAGCGATGGCAAGACTTACCCCTACGTCGCACTGGACGTATCCAGCGCCTCGCACCCGATGTACACCGGGCAGCAGCGTAAAACCACCACTGAAGGCCGAATTGCCGGCTTCAACAAGCGCTTCGCCACCTTTGGCTCGGGCGGCAAGAAAGACGCAGAATCGGCTGAATGATGCTGTGCAGGTCTCATGGCAGGGACGATCAGACACGATCTTCCCTGGCATGAGATTTTTTTTGTCTTTTTTTCACCTCTGACGACCACTGGAGCTCATCACCACTGGACGGGTAAGCAAAATTGCTTTTGACTCTGCGGCCTGAAAATCCAGGAGTTGTCGCTTTGAAAACATCAGTCGCCATCCTCTTCGGCGGACAATCCAGCGAGCATGAAGTCTCGCTGCAGTCAGCCAGGAACGTGATCAACGCGATCGACCGCGGCACTTACGACCTCACGTTGATCGGCATCGACAAGCAAGGCCGCTGGCTGCGCTTTGACGAGAGCGATTACCTGGTCAATGGCAATGACCCGGCCAAAATCAGACTCAGTGCATCAGGACGACTGGTATCGCTGTTGCCTGGCTCTGCGGGCGGGCAGTTTGTCGATGTAGCATCGGGCGTCGAGTTACCCCGCATTGATGTCGTGTTCCCGCTGATTCATGGTGCGTTCGGTGAAGACGGTTCCCTGCAAGGCTTGCTGCGATTACTGGCGATCCCGTTTGTCGGACCGGATGTGCTCAGTTCGGCGGCGTGCATGGACAAAGACGTGACCAAACGCCTGCTGCGCGATGCGGGCATTGCTGTTGCCCCGTTTGTGGTGGTTTCCCGTGGCGAGTCGGTGGACTTCGCGACGGTAGTCGCTGAGCTGGGCCTGCCGATGTTCGTCAAACCTGCCAGCCAAGGCTCGTCAGTGGGGGTTAGTAAAGTCACTGACGAGGCCGGTTATCTGACGGCGTTGAATCTGGCGTTCGAGTTCGATCATAAAGTGCTGATCGAGACTGGCATCGTGGGGCGTGAAGTCGAATGCGCAGTGCTGGGCAATCGTCAGCCGCAAGTCAGCGTCTGTGGCGAAGTGATCGCCAACGACGAGTTTTATGCGTACGACACCAAGTACCTGAATGGCGACCAGGCACGTATCGCGATTCCCGCCGAGCTGGCGGACGATCTCAGTAACGAAGTACGTGAAGTTGCCCTGCGTGCTTATCAGGTGCTGGGCTGTGCCGGGTTGGCACGGGTCGACTTTTTCGTAACCGAGGCACGGGGCATCATCATCAATGAGGTGAACACCATTCCTGGCTTCACCTCCATCAGCATGTATCCCAAGTTGTGGCAGGCCAGCGGTGTGTCTTACCCCGAACTGATCCACCGGCTGATCTGCTTTGGGCTGGAGCGGGCCGTAGAGGCGCGGCAACTCAAGACCGAGATCTTTTCATGAAGTTGATTCACATCGCGGCCGCGCTGCTGATCGGTGCCGACGGCCGGACCTTGCTGGTGCGTAAGCGCGGTACGCAGGCGTTCATGCAGCCGGGCGGCAAGATCGAGGCGGGTGAGCCAGCAGTCGCAGCGTTGAGCCGCGAGCTGGAAGAAGAATTGGGGTTGATTGTTGATCCTGCTCAGGCGCGTTATCTGGGTTCGTTCGCAGCACCGGCTGCCAACGAACCGGGTTTTGAGGTGCGCTGCGAATTGTTCGAGGTTCGTATCGAGGTGGACGTCCAGCCCGCTGCGGAAATCGAGGAAGTGCTGTGGATCAGTGCGGACAGCCATCCACAGCTGAACCTTGCGCCGCTGACCCGGGATTCGATTTTGCCGATTTATCGGAAGATGTGCGTCGAAGCCTGACGCACTCAGCTTTTAGCGCCAATCCCGTATTTGCGCAGTCGATGGGCAATGGCGGTGTGCGACGTTTGCAATCGCGCCGCCAGTTGCCGGGTCGACGGATAGTCGGCGTAGAGCTTTTCCAGCAGGCTCTTTTCAAAGGTCTCGACGGCTTGTTCGAGGCTGCCGACTTCGCCATCGCTTTCCCCAGCGACAGCGGTGCCTGCAATATCCAGATCACCGATGTCGACCAGGTTGCTTTCACTGATGGCGGCGGCGCGGAAAATCACGTTCTGCAACTGACGTACGTTGCCCGGCCAGCGATTGCCCAGCAGCGCTGGGTAAGTATTCGTGGTGAGGCGGCAGACGGGACGCTGAATCTGCGCGCAGGCCTGCTCCATGAAGTAGCGCGCCAGCAGCAGGATGTCCTGGCCGCGATCACGTAGCGGCGGGACTTCCAGATTGAGCACGTTCAGGCGGTAGAAGAGGTCCTCGCGAAAGGTGCCTTCAGCGACCATCTTTTCCAGGTTGCGATGGGTGGCGCTGAGGATGCGCACATTGACCTTCACTTCCCGATCACCGCCGACCCGGCGAAAGCTGCCGTCGTTGAGAAAACGCAGCAGCTTGGCTTGCAGATAAGGCGACATTTCGCCGATCTCGTCGAGGAACACCGTGCCCTGGTTGGCCAATTCCATCAGCCCAGGCTTGCCGCCTCGCTGGGCACCGGTGAAGGCGCCGGGGGCGTAACCAAACAGCTCGCTTTCAGCGAGGTTCTCAGGCAATGCCGCACAGTTGAGGGCCAGAAACGGCGCACTGTGTCTGGCACTGGTGGCGTGGCATGCACGGGCGACCAGCTCCTTGCCGGTACCGGTTTCGCCCTGGATCAACAGCGGCGCATCCAGCGCCGCGACCCGTTGGGCGCGGGCTTTCAAGGTGCGGATGGCGGTGGACTCGCCCAACAGTGCGTCGAAACCCTCGGCATGGTCGTGGTGCAGTGCCGACAAACGCTCACCAATGCGGCTCGGTTGATACAACGTCAACAGCGCGCCTGCGTCGGTGATGGGAGTCGCGTCCAGTAAAAACGCTTCGCCGTTGAGCGTGACTTCACGCAGCGGCAGGCGAAAGCCGTTTTCCAGCAAGGCGTTCTGTAACCCGTCATCAGCAAACAACTCGGCCACCGGCTCGCCGGCAGGTTCGCGACCGATCAGGGCAATCAACGCTGGGTTGGCCAGCAACACATGGCCAGCACTGTCCAACGCCAATACCGGATCGGTCATGGCTGCCAGCAGAGCGTCCAACTGCAAGTGGCGACGTTGGCCGGGGAGGATGTCGACCACCGTGATGGCCTCGACCCCTCGTACCCGGAACAGCGCGTCCTTGAGTTCTTCGAGCACTTGATGACTCAAGGTCGGCGCGTCGATATAGACGTTGGGCGGGACCATCTCCACCGCATCCAGATTCAGATTTCGCCCACCCAGAATCGCCAGCACTTCCTGGGTGATACCGACGCGGTCGATGAAACTGACGTGGATGCGCATGGGGGATTAGCGGTTGTGGCCGAAGAGGTTGGGGATTATGCCAGTAATGGCAGCCTCTTGTAGGAGCGCGCTTGCCGCGAGGAACGATGGTGCTGTGGACCTGACAGACCGCGGCGTCCTAATCGCGGGCAAGTAGGGATGCCGCCCACTCCAACGGACACCGCCTATTTCTGTAGGAGCTGCCGAAGGCTGCGAACACATGCGAGCAAGATTTCACTGCCAGGCAGCGGTTCGCAGCCTTCGGCAGCTCCTACAAAAGCACAGCGAAGATCAGGTCAAATGCTCCGGCTTCACCGGTTCGCCCGGCTGAATGCCGAGTTTGTCGTGAATGTCCTTGAACATCCGGTCGTAGTCGTCATGCACGGCGATTGGCAGCACGGCAATCGGTGGCATGCCATGCTTGACCGCGATCTGGTTGGCGCTATGGGCGAAGTTGAACGCCATATCGCGGGTCAGCTCAAACTCGTCCTGAAACGCATTGCCCGCGATTTCACCTTCCATGGTGAAGTGCATTGAAGTGCCTTGCGTGGGGTTCTCAGAGACTTCGTAGCGGATATGAATCTCGTAGCCGAAATCCGATGGATGCATCGGCGCGCGGCTGATGTGCAGATGGCCTGGTTCGAACATGACGTTGCCCCTTGGCGGGTCGAAGAGTGTAGCGGTTGACCTTCGCAGTCACCGGGCGTTCAGCAGTGGCACGGTTTCCACCATAGCCGAGTGCCGGTGACAGAGGCATGACATGAGTCAGCGAACGGGGGCTGAGCGCGGAGGTTCTGGCCGGGACCAGATCCACAGGTTGCCCAGCACCATGCCACCGATGGCGGCGTAAACCGGCCAGCCATGCATCAGGTACAGCATCAGCAAGGCGCAGAGCAGCATGCTGACGGTGGCGCTGATCTTGGCGCTGCGGGTAACCAGGCGGCCATTGCGCCAGTTGCTGAGGATCGGGCCGAAGACCTTGTGGTTTTCCAGCCAGGCACTCAGGCGCGGTGAGCTCTTTGTCGCCGCCCATGCCGCCAGCAGAACAAACTCGGTAGTGGGCAGGCCGGGAATGAAAATCGCGACCAGGCCTATCCCGAGGCTGACATAAGCCAGTGCGGCGAACAGCAGGCGAGAGATTCTGGACCTTGGAGGTTTGCTGGTCATTATCTCGTCAGTAATCGTCAGGTGGTTCGATCCCATGATCGAAAAGCCCGGCCAGTCTAACAGGCCGGGCCGACAATCATGACTCGGCCATTTGCGATGCAGTCGAGGAGCGCGAGCGTTTTGGGGAACGGCCTATGGGACGCAGAATTTCGTCTGACCGCGACTGATTCTCGCAAAGCCGTGCTCCTGCTGGAGCGATGATTGTCTGTAGGAGCCGAGCTTGCTCGCGAAGAACGATGGCGCGGTATGGCTGATGAACCGAGGCGTCTATATCGTCGGAATGCCGCCCAGACCAAGCCGCTCCCAAAGGGTGGGTGCCATTCTTGGGACCGCACAGGTTGGGTGATCTCTGTTGGCGCTGGGCTTGCCCGCGAAGAACGATGAAGCAGTGTATCTGACAAACCGCAGCGACTGGTTCGCGGGCAAGCCTCGCTCCAACAAATGACAATGATCCCCGTGGGAGCGGAGCTTGCTCGCGAAGAACGATGACGCGGTTTGTCTGACAGACCGCGGTGCCCTTATCGCGGGCAAGCACCGCTCCCACAGATATCGCGTTTCAACGCCCGGTGAGTGTTACTCCGCGTTATGCAGCGCCAGGCAGTTGTCCAGCATGCGGTTGGAGAATGCCCATTCGTTGTCGTACCAAGCCAGGACCTTGAGCAGTTTGCCGCTGGATTTGGTGTGGTTGGCGTCGAAGATCGACGACAGCGGGTTGTGGTTGAAATCGTGGGACACCAACGGCAGGGTGTTATAGCCAAGCACCTTGGAGTGCTGGCTGGCTTCTTTCATCAATGCGTTGACTTCATCGGCGCTGACCTCGCGGGTCAGTTGCACGGTCAGGTCCACCAAGGAGACGTTGATCACCGGAACCCGCACCGCCATGCCGGTCAGTTTGCCTGCCAGTTCAGGCAGCACCAGGCCTACGGCTTCGGCAGCGCCGGTCTTGCTCGGGATCATCGATTGGGTGGCCGAGCGCGCGCGATACGGGTCGGTGTGATAGACGTCGATCAGATTCTGATCATTGGTGTAGGCGTGAATCGTGGTCATCAGGCCGCTTTCGATACCCAGTTCACGGTGCAGTACCTGGGCGACAGGTGCCAGGCAGTTGGTGGTGCATGATGCGCTGGAAATGATTTGATGCGATTGGCGCAGAGTATCGTGGTTCACGCCGTAGACGATGGTCGCGTCTGCACCCTTGGCCGGAGCCGAAATAATGACCTTGCGGGCACCGGCAGTGAGGTGCGCAGCAGCCTTGTCGCGACTGGTGAACAGCCCGGTGCATTCGAACACCACGTCGACGTCCTGGGCTTTCCAGGGCAGTTCGGCAGGGTTGCGAATGGCGCTGACCGCAATACGGTCACCATTGACCGTCAGGCTCTCGCTGTCACACTCGACGGTGCCGGAAAAAGGCCCGTGAACGGTGTCGAAGCGCAGCAGGTGAGCGTTCATCTCGCTGTCGCCCAGATCATTGATGGCGACGACCTGCAGGTCTTGGCGGTAGCCTTGGGTATAGAGTGCGCGCAGGACGTTGCGGCCGATGCGGCCAAAACCATTGATTGCAATACGAAGAGTCATACAGCCGTCCTTTCTGAATTTGTTGTTGGAATTACAAGATTATTCGCATAGAAATAGAAAACAAGCCTTTTTAGTGGCAATATTTTGTTTTATCTACAACGAGAAGCCTGTAAGGCCAAAACAGTTGATCGAGATCAAGCTTTTACAGACAAGGCATTTGCCTCGATATCTGACGCGGTCTTAAACGGGTGACCACATACGCTAGCCTGGAGTTCAGCACATGCATCCCCGCATTCTTGAGGTAACCGAACGGCTGATAGCCCGTAGTCGCGAAACGCGTGAGCGCTATCTTCAACTGATTCGAGGCGCCGCGAGCGACGGCCCGATGCGTGGCAAACTGCAATGCGCCAATTTCGCCCATGGCGTTGCCGCTTGTGGTCCCGAAGACAAAAACAGCCTGCGGATGATGAACGCGGCCAATGTGGCAATCATTTCTTCCTACAACGACATGCTCTCGGCGCATCAGCCCTACGAGCATTTCCCGAATCAGATCAAACAGGCTTTACGTGACATTGGTTCGGTCGGTCAGTTTGCGGGCGGCGTGCCCGCCATGTGTGACGGCGTGACCCAGGGTGAGCCGGGCATGGAGCTGGGCATCGCCAGCCGCGAAATCATCGCCATGTCCACGGCCATTGCCTTGTCCCACAACATGTTCGATGCCGCGCTGATGCTGGGGATCTGCGACAAGATCGTGCCGGGTCTGATGATGGGCTCGTTGCGTTTCGGCCATCTGCCGACGATTTTCATTCCTGGCGGGCCGATGGTGTCAGGCATTTCCAACAAGGAAAAAGCCGACGTGCGGCAGCGTTACGCCGAGGGCAAGGCCACCCGCGAAGAGTTGCTGGACTCGGAAATGAAGTCCTACCATGGCCCGGGCACCTGCACGTTCTACGGCACCGCCAACACCAACCAGTTGCTGATGGAAGTCATGGGGCTGCATTTGCCCGGCTCTTCGTTCATCAACCCCTATACCCCGCTGCGCGATGCGCTGACTGTCGAGGCCGCACATCAGGTCACGCGCATGACCAAACAGAGTGGCAACTTCATGCCCATCGGCGAAATCGTCGATGAGCGGGCGCTGGTCAATTCCATCATCGCGCTGCATGCCACCGGTGGTTCCACCAACCACACGTTGCACATGCCAGCCATCGCCCAGGCCGCCGGTATTCAACTGACCTGGCAGGACATGGCTGACCTTTCCGAAGTGGTGCCGACCCTGACCCACGTCTACCCGAACGGCAAAGCCGACATCAACCACTTCCAGGCGGCGGGAGGCATGTCGTTCCTGATTCGCGAGTTGCTGGAAGCCGGTTACCTCCATGAAGACGTCAATACCGTGATGGGCCGTGGCCTGAGCCGTTACACCAAGGAGCCATTCCTCGAAGACGGCAAGCTGGTGTGGCGCGAAGGGCCAATCGAAAGTCTGGATGAAAATATTTTGCGGCCTGTGGCCAATCCGTTCTCCCTGGAGGGCGGTCTGCGGGTCATGGAAGGTAACCTCGGCCGTGGCGTGATGAAAGTCTCCGCCGTGGCCCTTGAGCATCAAGTGGTGCAGGCCCCGGCCAAGGTCTTCCAGGATCAGCAGGATCTGGCCGACGCCTTCAAGGCTGGCGAACTGGAGTGCGACTTTGTGGCGGTGATGCGCTTCCAGGGGCCGCGTTCCAATGGCATGCCTGAACTACACAAAATGACACCATTTCTCGGGGTCCTGCAGGATCGTGGGTTCAAGGTCGCGTTGGTAACGGACGGACGCATGTCAGGCGCGTCAGGCAAGATCCCGGCGGCGATTCACGTCTGTCCGGAAGCATTCGATGGTGGCCCTTTGGCACTTGTGCAGGATGGAGACATCATCCGCGTTGATGGGGTAAAAGGAACGTTGCAAGTTCTCGTCGAACCGGCAGAATTGGCCGCCAGAGAACCTGCAGTCGGGCATTTGGATAACGGCGTTGGCTGTGGTCGCGAATTGTTCGGTTTCATGCGCATGGCCTTCAGCTCCGCCGAGCAGGGCGCCAGCGCCTTTACCTCGAATCTGGAGACGCTCAAGTGAAGTTGGCCCTGGTCGGTGATATTGGCGGTACCAATGCACGGTTTGCCATTTGGGAAGATGACAAGCTGCATTCGATCCGGGTATTCCCGACCATCGATTACGTCAGTCCCGAAAAAGCCGTCGAGGTCTACATGCAAGACCTCGAATTACAGCGTGGCGATATCGGCCTGGTGTGTCTGGCGGTGGCTGGACCTGTGGACGGCGATGAATTTCATTTCACCAACAGCAATTGGCGGCTGAGCAAGTCGGCGTTCTGCGCCAATCTGAAAGTCGATGAGCTGCTGCTGATCAACGATTTCAGCGCCATGGCCCTGGGCATGACACGTCTGGGCGACGACGAGTACCTGACCGTATGCCACGGGATCGGTGAAGCAGATCGACCACGCGTGGTGATCGGCCCCGGGACCGGGCTGGGCGTGGGCACCTTGCTCAGCGTTGGCGTCAATCACTGGATGGCTCTGCCCGGTGAAGGCGGGCATGTGGACTTGCCCATCGGCAACGCCCGGGAAGCCATGTTGTGGATGCGCATGATGGCCGACATTGAGCATGTCAGCGCCGAAACCGTGCTCAGCGGCGCTGGCCTGTTGCGGCTGTATCAGGTCAGCTGTGCGCTTGACGATGTCGAACCGGTGCATAAGTCGCCGGCGGCCATTACCTCGGCAGCCGAGGCCGGTGAGCCGGTGGCGGCTGCGGTGCTGGAGCAGTTCTGTGTGTTTCTCGGGCGAGTGGCGGGCAACAACGTCCTCACCGTCGGTGGGCGTGGCGGTGTATACATCGTCGGCGGCGTAGTGCCTCGGTTTATCGACTTCTTCATGAACAGCGGCTTCAAGCGTGCCTTCGCCGAGAAAGGCGTGATGAGTGATTATTTCAAAGGCATTCCGGTCTGGGTGGTGACGGCCGAATATCCAGGGCTGATCGGCGCCGGCGTGGCGTTGCAGCAGGTGTTTGGTGAAGAGCGGGCGATAGAGATTTAGGTTTGGAATACAAATCCCCTGTGGGAGCGGTGCTTGCCCGCGATAAGGGCGCCATGGTCTTGAATCGTGTGGACCTTATCGCGGGCAAGCACCGCTCCCACAGAATCACCGCCCCCACAAAATAAGCGGTTAGTTTCAGGATTCATCTCTAACAACAACGATTCATGCGACAAGGACGATCAAAGTGAGCACAGTCAGTAAGTCGATCCTGCTGGTCGATGATGACCAGGAGATTCGTGAGTTGCTGCAAACCTACCTGAGCCGCTCCGGTTTTCAGGTGCGCACGGTTGGCGATGGCGCCGAATTCCGTCAGGCCTTCAATGACGAACCCAGTGATCTGCTGATCCTCGATGTGATGCTGCCCGACGAAGATGGCTTCAGCCTGTGCCGTTATGTCCGCCAGCATGCTCGCTACCCCCATGTGCCCATCATCATGCTCACCGCCAGCTCCGACGAAGCCGACCGGGTCATCGGCCTGGAGCTGGGGGCGGACGATTATCTGGGTAAACCCTTCAGCCCTCGGGAATTGCTGGCGCGGATCAAGGCTTTGCTCAGGCGTGCGCAGTTTGGCCAGGAGCGCAGTGGCGGTGACGTGTTGACCTTCGATGAGTGGCGGCTGGACATGGTCAGTCACCGGCTGTTCCACCGTGATGGTGAAGAAGTGATCTTGTCGGGTGCCGACTTTGCCTTGCTCAAGCTGTTTCTCGACAATCCACAGCAGATTCTCGATCGCGACACCATCGGCAACGCCACCCGAGGTCGCGAGCTGATGCCCCTGGAGCGCATTGTCGACATGGCAGTCAGCCGTCTGCGTCAGCGTTTGCGCGATACCGGAAAATCTCCGCGCCTGATCCGTACCGTACGCGGCAGCGGTTACCTGCTGGCCGCCAATGTCATTCCCCAAGTCAGCAACGGTTACTGAGGCGTGAGCGCCGAAACAGCGAAACGCCGTCTGCCCCTGCCGCGCTCGCTGCTGGGGCGGATGTTGCTGCTGACGCTGCTGGCCGTGTTCCTTGCGCAGGCGCTGTCCAGTGTCATCTGGCTGTCGCAGTTGCGCGCCACGCAGATGGAAGGCCTGATCACCAGTGCCCGCAGCCTGGCTTACTCCATGGCGGCGAGCGTCAGTTACTTTCGCTCGCTGCCGTTGGCCTATCGGCCGCTGGTCCTGGATCAATTGCGCAGCATGGGCGGTACACGCTTCGTGGTGTCGCTCAATGACCGCCCATTGGACATGCAGGTGCTGGAAGCCACACCACGCAAGCAAGCGGTGCTCAGCGTGGTTGACGAAGTGCTGCGTCAGCATCTGGGCACTGATCCGGCCATTGCCGTGTGGTTCGTCCGCCCCGAAGACCTGCGTATCTTCAACAGCGGCTTGAAGCTCGACGAACTGCCGCGTTCATGGGCGCATTATGCGTTGAGCCTCGAACCGGTAAACCCGCCGATATTGGTGACTCAAATCGAGTTGGCGGCGGGGGAGTGGCTGTACATCGCCTCGCTGCTGCCCGAACCCTACACCACCCTGGAAGAGCAAGACCTGCCGTTGCAGCAGGTCTGGTTCATTCTGCTCACCAGCGGTTTTCTGCTGCTGTTCATCGGTCTGCTGGTGCACTGGCAGAGTCGCCCGCTCAAGCGCCTGGCAAGGGCCGCGCGGGACATGTCCCTGGGCGCCGACATTGAGCCGGATGTCGAGGGCGGGGCCAGCGAAGTGGTGGAAGTCAGCCGGGCGTTCAGCGCCATGCGTACCCGCATCAGCCGTTACCTGACTGAGCGCGGTCAGTTGTTCAGCGCGATTTCGCATGATCTGCGCACGCCGATTACCCGCCTGCGTCTGCGAGTCGAACTCCTCGAAGACGAAGCCCTGCAAGCCAAGTTCAGCCGTGATCTCGACGAGCTGGAATTGCTGGTCAAAGGCGCACTGCAATGCGTGAAAGACACGGACATTCACGAGAACATCGAGCCTGTGGACCTCAATCAAGTGCTGGACTGCCTGGTGGAGCCCTATCTGCTGCCCACCGGTAATGGCAACGCCACGCAAGAGGGCAAGGCCGTTGCGCTTTATCAGGGCAAGCCGCTGGCCCTCAAGCGTTGCATCGGCAACCTGATCGACAACGCCCTCAAATACGGCAGCAAAGCTCACCTGAAAATTGAAGACAACGCCCAGGCGTTTGTCCTGCATGTCGATGACGAAGGACCGGGCGTGCCGGAGCAACGTCTGGAGCGGGTGTTCGAGCCACACTTCCGGTTGGCGGGCAATCAACAGCAGGGTTACGGCCTTGGCCTAGGCATCGCCCGCAACATCGCCCACAGCCATGGGGGCGAAGTCAGCCTGCAAAACCTGCGTGGCGGTGGGTTGCGGGTGACGTTGTTTTTGCCGAGAACGGTTGAGTGAGCGCATTGCCCCTGTAGGAGTGAGCTTGCTCGCGATAGCAATCCATCAGTCAAAAATACTTCGCCTGATCAAACGCTATCGCGAGCAAGCTCACTCCTACAGGGAGGGCAATGTTTGCCGCGAGACAACGCGACCTCGAAAGCGCCTGATCTGTTTTTCCCAATGTAACCATCCTGTGACCATTGCGCGTCGCTTCGTTACTGTACTTTCAAAACCCTTGGTTAGACTCCATGCAGCGCAAGCACAGACTTGCTCATGCATAACAACAAGAAAGGTTAAATCGATGAACTCAATGTCCCGCCTCGCAGTTGTCATCTCTCTCGCCTCGTTGTTCCCTCTGAGTGCTCTTGCCGCTGCTACTTCAGAAAACGGCAGTAAAGGCACCGTGGAAGTTGTCCATTGGTGGACCTCCGGCGGTGAAAAAGCGGCTGTAGATGTGCTGCGCGCACAGGTCGAGAAAGACGGCTTCACCTGGAAAGACGGCGCTGTGGCCGGTGGTGGTGGCGCTACGGCGATGACGGTGCTCAAGAGCCGTGCCGTATCAGGTAACCCGCCTGGCGTTGCGCAGATCAAAGGCCCTGATATTCAGGAGTGGGCGTCCACTGGCTTGCTCGACACCGATGTTCTCAAGGACGTAGCCAAAGAAGAGAAGTGGGACAGCCTGCTGGACAAGAAAGTCTCCGACACCGTGAAGTACGACGGCGATTACGTGGCCGTGCCGGTGAACATCCACCGGGTCAACTGGCTGTGGATCAACCCGGAAGTGTTCAAGAAAGCCGGTATCGAGAAAAACCCGACAACGCTCGAAGAGTTTTACGCCGCTGGCGACAAGCTGAAAAAAGCCGGCTTCATCCCGCTGGCCCATGGTGGTCAGCCATGGCAGGACAGCACCGTTTTCGAAGCGGTCGTGCTGTCGGTTATGGGCGCAGACGGCTACAAGAAAGCACTGGTCGATCTGGACAACGGCGCGCTGACCGGGCCGGAAATGGTCAAGGCCCTGACCGAACTCAAGAAAGTCGCGACCTATATGGACGTCGACGGCAAAGGTCAGGACTGGAACCTGGAAGCGGGCAAAGTCATCAATGGCAAAGCCGGCATGCAGATCATGGGTGACTGGGCCAAGAGCGAGTGGACCGCTGCCAAGAAAGTCGCTGGCAAAGACTACGAGTGCGTACCTTTCCCTGGCACCGAAAAAGCCTTCACCTACAACATAGACTCGCTGGCGGTTTTCAAACAAAAAGACGCCGGTACTGCTGCCGGTCAGCAGGACATCGCCAAAGTCGTGTTGGGTGAAAACTTCCAGAAAGTCTTCAGCATCAACAAAGGCTCGATCCCGGTTCGCAACGACATGCTCAGTGACATGGGCAAGTACGGCTTCGACTCCTGCGCTCAAACCGCTGCCAAGGACTTCCTGGCTGATGCCAAATCCGGCGGCCTGCAACCAAGCATGGCGCACAACATGGCGACCACCCTGGCAGTTCAGGGCGCGTTCTTTGACGTCATCACCAATTACATCAACGACCCGAAAGCTGACCCGGCCGATGCTGCCAGGAAACTCGGCTCTGCCATCAAGTCAGCCAAGTAATCCGTTTTACAGTCGCTGAACCACCCCGGCCGCAGTCCGTGCTGATGACACCGTATCCCGGTGTCAGGCACGCCTGCGAACTGGAAATGATGTTTTCAATGTGAGTGATTCGATGAGCTCTGTCGCTGCCCTCAGCAAAGCCTCACCACTGGACGCGCTGCAACGCTGGCTGCCCAAGTTGGTGCTGGCGCCGAGCATGTTCATCGTGCTGGTCGGTTTTTATGGCTACATCCTGTGGACGTTCGTGCTGTCGTTCACCACCTCGACCTTTCTGCCCAGCTACAAGTGGGCCGGGTTGTCGCAATACGTGCGCTTGTACGAAAGCGATCGTTGGTGGGTGGCAAGCAAGAACCTGATGGTTTTCGGTGGCATGTTCATCGCCATCAGTCTGGCAATCGGCGTGCTGCTGGCGGTGTTCCTCGACCAGCGCATTCGTCGCGAAGGTTTTATCCGCACCATTTATCTGTACCCGATGGCGCTGTCGATGATTGTCACCGGCACCGCCTGGAAATGGTTGCTCAACCCAGGCATGGGCCTGGACAAAATGCTCCGTGACTGGGGCTGGGAAGGCTTTCGGCTGGACTGGCTGGTAGATCCGGATCGCGTGGTGTACTGCCTGGTGATCGCGGCCGTCTGGCAGTCCTCAGGTTTCATCATGGCGATGTTTCTCGCCGGCCTGCGCGGGGTCGATCAGTCGATCATCCGTGCCGCTCAAATCGATGGCGCCAGCATGCCGAAGATTTACTGGAAGGTAGTGCTGCCAAGCCTGCGTCCGGTGTTCTTCAGCTCCGTGATGATCCTCGCCCACATCGCGATCAAGAGCTTCGATCTGGTGGCCGCCATGACGGCTGGCGGGCCAGGCTACTCCTCTGATCTGCCAGCGATGTTCATGTACTCATTCACCTTCAGCCGCGGCCAGATGGGTATGGGTTCGGCCAGTGCGATTCTGATGCTCGGGGCCATTCTGGCGATTCTCGTGCCTTACCTGTATTCCGAGCTGAGGACCAAGCGCCATGACTAGTGTTGCTGACAAACCGGCTTTCAGTCTCAGCCGACTTGCGATTCACGCGGTCCTGATCCTCGCGTGCCTGCTGTATCTGGTGCCGCTGGTGGTGATGCTGCTCACCAGCTTTAAAAGCCCGGAAGACATCGGCACCGGCAACCTGCTGAGTTGGCCCACCGTGGTCACCGCCATCGGCTGGGTCAAGGCTTGGGCGACCCTGGATGGTTACTTCTGGAACTCGATCAAGATCACCGTGCCTGCGGTGATCATTTCCACAGCTATCGGTGCACTCAACGGTTACGTACTGTCGATGTGGCGCTTTCGCGGTTCGCAGCTGTTCTTCGGTCTGCTGCTGTTCGGCTGCTTCCTGCCGTTCCAGACCGTGTTGCTGCCAGCGTCTTTCACCCTCGGCAAAATGGGCCTGGCCAGCACTACTACCGGGCTGGTGTTTGTCCATGTGGTCTACGGGCTGGCGTTCACCACGCTGTTCTTCCGCAACTACTACGTGAGCATCCCTGATGCGCTGGTCAAGGCTGCACGGCTTGATGGCGCGGGCTTCTTCACCATCTTCGGCAAGATCATCCTGCCGATGTCGACACCGATCATCATGGTTTGCCTGATCTGGCAGTTCACCCAGATCTGGAACGACTTCCTGTTCGGCGTGGTGTTCTCCAGTGGCGATTCACAGCCCATCACCGTGGCGCTGAATAACTTGGTCAACACCAGCACCGGGGTCAAGGAATACAACGTTGATATGGCAGCGGCGATGATCGCCGGGTTGCCGACACTGCTGGTGTACATCGTTGCCGGCAAGTATTTCGTGCGCGGGCTCACGGCCGGCGCCGTCAAGGGGTAAACATGGCAACGCTCGAATTACGTAACGTAAACAAGACCTACGGCGCGGGCCTCCCGGACACGCTGAAGAACATTGAATTGCAGATCAAGGATGGTGAATTCCTGATTCTGGTCGGACCGTCCGGCTGCGGTAAATCGACCCTGATGAACTGCATCGCGGGTCTGGAAAATATCAGTGCCGGTTCGATCCTGATCGATGACGCTGATGTCAGTGGCATGAGCCCCAAGGACCGTGACATTGCCATGGTCTTTCAGTCTTATGCCCTGTATCCGACGATGAGCGTGCGCGAAAACATCGAATTCGGCCTGAAGATCCGCAAAATGAGCCCGGCCGCCATCGAAGAAGAAGTGATGCGCGTCGCCAAACTGTTGCAGATCGAGCACCTGCTCAATCGCAAGCCTGGGCAGCTGTCCGGTGGGCAGCAGCAGCGGGTGGCCATGGGGCGCGCCCTGGCGCGGCGGCCGAAGATTTATCTGTTCGACGAGCCGCTGTCCAACCTCGACGCCAAGTTGCGGGTCGAAATGCGTACCGAAATGAAGCTGATGCATCAGCGCCTGAAAACCACCACGGTTTATGTCACCCACGATCAGATTGAGGCGATGACCCTGGGCGATAAAGTCGCGGTCATGAAAGACGGCATCATCCAGCAGTTCGGCACGCCCAAGGACATCTACAACGATCCGGCCAATCTGTTCGTCGCCAGCTTCATAGGTTCGCCGCCCATGAACTTCATCCCCCTGCGTCTGCAACGCAAGGAAGGTCGGCTGTTGGCGCTGCTCGACAGCGGCCAGGCGCGCTGTGAGTTGCCGTTGGGCATGACCGATGCCGGTCTGGAGGATCGTGAGGTCATCCTCGGTCTGCGCCCTGAGCAAATCATGCTCGCGCCCGCGCAGGCCAATGGCCTGCCGACCATCCGCGCCGAGGTGCAGGTCACCGAGCCGACCGGACCCGACACTCTGGTCTTCGTCAATCTCAACCAAAGCAAAGTCTGCTGCCGCCTGGCGCCGGACGTAGCACCGCAAGTGGGTGAAAGCCTGACCCTGCAATTCGATCCGGCCAAGGTGCTGCTGTTTGACGCCGCTTCCGGCGAGCGCCTGGGCGTGCAGGCAAAAACGCAGCCGCCCCTTGAGCGTGGCGGC
>Ga0247805_1000394_pt1 | contig 23007 bp, 18 predicted proteins | sample UWRJL044104R1_FD_180930 | JGI IMG/M metagenome (GOLD analysis project Ga0247805, IMG submission 180930) | Plant litter microbial communities from Arlington Agricultural Research Station in Wisconsin, United States - UWRJ-L044-104R-1 | ecosystem: Environmental > Terrestrial > Plant litter >... | reverse complement strand
GAAAATCCATGAAGACCGACATTCACCCCGAGTACGCAGCGGTAGTCTTCCGCGACCTCGCATCGGGCGAGACCTTCCTCACACGTTCCACCGTGACGAGCGAAAAGACCATCGAGCTCGACGGCGTCACGTACCCCGTCATCGACGTTGAAATCTCCTCCGCCTCGCACCCGTTCTACACGGGCAAGCAGCGCATCATGGACTCCGCAGGACGCGTCGAGAAGTTCAACTCGCGCTACGCGGGCTTCGGCAAGTAACTCAGCTTCACAAGGGGCGGTTGACTTCGGTCAGCCGCCCCTTTTGCGTGCCGGCAGCGACTTGCGCGCCCAGTTGTTAGTCGCGCGGGGCAACGTTGGGCAGCGCGAGTGACGGCGGGCAGCGCGAGTCACGGCCGACAGCGTGTCGACACCAGGACGGCGTTTGACAACCAAGACGCCCGACAACATCCGTCGCGGTCAACAAACCGCGTCACGGTGGATGTCGCGGCTCACGTCGCCCCCGCGACATCCATGCGCCGTTCCGCCGTCAGTGCGCCCGAACGTTTCGCCGCGCTGATAACGTAACGCCGCACTGTAATACCCAGACGGGGTTTGACAACCAAGACGCCCGACAATCCCCATCGCGGTCAACAAACCGCGTCATGGTGGTTGTCGCGGCTCACGTCGACCCCGCGACATCCATGCGCGGTTCCGCCGTCAGTGCGCCCGAACGTTTCGCCGCGCTGATGACGTAACGCCGCACTGTAATACCCAGACGGCGTTTGACAACCGCGACGCCCGACCATCCCCATCGCGGTCAACAAACCGCGTCACGGTGGATGTCGCGGCTCACCCTAGGGCGGCGAAGAGCACTGACTCGACGCGCTGGATGCCATCCGGCTCGGTATCAACGGCCCACTGGGCAAGATACGTTGCCTCAGTAACCGCCTCGAACGCATCTGCGCTCAGCGAAAACCAGAGAGCGCGAACGGCCATCTCGCTCTCGGCAATCGTGTTGATCTCCGTCTGCTCGCCAAACAGGCCGGCAGTTTCTCGCATCCGGTCGATGTCGGCCTCGAGAGTATCAGCGAGTTCACGCACCCCCTCACGCGCGTCGGACCGCCCGAAGGAAGCCGATCGCAACCCGTCCAGACCTGCTTCTACACGAGGATCGTCCGTGGGTCGCTGCCCGATGATCCACTCAGTTACCGCCTTCGCGCCCAGCCGCTGCTTGAACTCAGGTTCAGCTCTCAGCCTCCCAGGCAGGCCGGGGGAGTTCAAACTCAGACGGACGTGCGCCACTACCGCACCGGCCACAGCCCCGACGCCGTGAACGCGGGGTCTTTGGTGCGACGCATGTAGTCCTGGAAGCTCGCGGACTGGTCGGCGCACCAGCCGACCTGCAGGTCGTGGAGGTCGGCGACGGCGATGGCGAGCTGCGCGGGGTAGCGGCGAGCGAGCGCCTGGGCGACGCGGCCGGCGGCGACGGCGTCTGCGCTCGCGTCGTGCGCGTCGGTGAGGTCGACGCCGTAGAACTGCGCGGCGGCCTCGAGGGTGCGCTTGCCCTTGCGGTACTTGTCGACTGTTTTGTCGAGCACAAGCGGGTCGATGACCGGTGTCGGCGTCGGTAGGGGAGTGAGCCCGTAGCGCAGCGCCTCGTGGTGCAGCAGCGACAGGTCGTACGGGGCGTTGTAGATGGTCACTGCGATGCCGCGGGCGAAGAGATCGGAAAGCGCCGCGAGAATCTCTGTGACGACCTCAACGGCGGGGCGGCCCTCTGCGCGAGCGCGCTCTGTTGTGATTCCGTGCACGGCACTGGCCTGTGCCGGAATCTCGACCCCGGGGTCGGCAAGCCAGTCGAGTTGCTCGACGAGAACTCCGTCACCGTTCAACACACCAACGTGCGCCGAGACGATGCGACTGGTTTCTACGTCGATTCCCGTGGTCTCGAGATCGAACACGCCAAGGGTCTCAAACCACTGATTACTCATGCGCTCACTCTAAACGCGACCACCGGCAAAGTGCGCTTCGCCGACGTGCAGCCAGTAGAAGGCCTGCGTTCCGAGTGTCAGGGTGAGGGTTCCATCGTCGGCAACCGACGGAAACTTGCCGCCGCCAAACAGGTCGTAGAGCGGCTGCCCGGCAAATGCCGAGGCGTCGATTGTTACCGAGACCGGGTTGTGAGCGAAGCTGAAGACGCAGAGAACACGCTCGGGCAGGTCTCCGAACTGCGTACCGGATCCCTCGTACGAGCGCACGAATGCAAGCACCGACTCGTGGTTGGTCGGAAGCACGGTGAGGGTTCCGAGACCGAAGGTCGGGTGCCCCTTGCGCACGTGAATGACGTTGCGAATCCAGTGCAGAAGTGAGCGCGACTGCGCCAATTGCGACTCGACATTGATGTGCTGGTAGTTGTACACGAGCGATTGCACGATCGGCAGGTAGAGCTTGCCGGGGTCGGCAGTCGAGAAGCCCGCGTTGCGATCGGGCGTCCACTGCATCGGTGTGCGCGACGAGTCGCGGTCGGGCAACCAGATGTTGTCGCCCATGCCGATCTCGTCGCCGTAATAGAGGAACGGCGATCCCTGAAGCGAGAACAGCAGCGCGTGGGCGAGCTCGAGCTCCGCGCGCGAGTTGTCGAGCAGGGGAGCGAGGCGGCGGCGAATACCGACGTTCGCGCGCATGCGGGGGTCGTAGGCGTACCAGCCGTACATCGCCTGGCGGTATTCCTCGTTGACCATTTCGAGTGTCAGTTCGTCGTGGTTGCGCAGGAAGACACCCCAGCCCGCGCCATCCGGAATCTTCGTGTGTTCGGAGAGCACGCGAACGAGCTCGCCCGCCTGCTGTGAGCGCAGCGAGTAGAAGATGCGGGGCATAACCGGAAAGTCGAACGCCATGTGGCACTCTGGCTCTTCGTTCGTGCCGAGGAAGGCTGCGACCTCGTTGGGCCACTGGTTTGCCTCGGCGATCATAACGCGGCCGGGGAACTCCGCATCGACGAGCGAGCGCAGGCGCTTGATGAACTCGTGCGTCGGCGGCTCGCCCTCTCCGTCGCCCTCGTCGGACTCGTAGAGGTAGGGGATCGCGTCGAGGCGGAACCCGTCGACGCCGAGCGAGAGCCAGAAGCGCACGATATCGAACATCGCCTCGTGCACCGCGGGGTTCTCGAAGTTGAGGTCGGGCTGGTGTGAGAAAAAGCGGTGGAAGTAGAACTGGCGGCGCTCTGGGTCGAATGCCCAGTTCGAGTCTTCCGTGTCGGTGAAGATAATGCGGATGTTCTCGTACTTCGCGTCGGTGTCGCTCCAGACGTAGAAGTCGCCGTACGGGCCGTTCGGATCGCTGCGCGACTGCTGAAACCACTCGTGCGTGTCAGAGGTGTGGTTGAGCGGCAGGTCGATGATGACGCGCATGTTGCGCTCGTGCGCCTTTGTGACGAGGTCGCGAAACTCGTCGAGGGTTCCGAACTCGGGAAGGATCGACTTATAGTCCTGCACGTCATATCCACCGTCGCGCAGCGGCGACTGGAAGAACGGCGGAAGCCAGAGCGCATCGATACCGAGCCACTGCAGGTAGTCGAGCTTTGAGACGAGCCCCTGCAGGTCGCCCGCGCCGTCGCCGTTGCTGTCAACAAAGGAGCGAACCATAACTTCGTAGAACACAGCACGCCTGTACCACTGCGGGTCAAGGGCCAATCCGGGAAGTTGGATGGGTGCGGTGAAGGTCACAATGCTCCGTTTCGGCGATGAAAATGGCGGCCCGAGGGGCGCTGCGATTAAGTCTAGGGGCGTTATGCAAGCGCTTGTGCAACCCACACTGCCTAGACTTGGCAGCGATGTCCATCGAATCGCCTTTTGCACAATTGCTCGCCGCCATGCCCCAGTCGACAGGGGTTGTCTCCGTGCTCGGCAGTGAGACGCATTACTGGACCTATGGCCCGGATGACGCGGCAACAACTATCGTCGTCTGCCACGGTTACCGCGGAGAGCACCACGGCCTCGAGCCCGTGATCGCGCACCTCGGTGACGTGCGCATCATCGGCCCCGATCTGCCGGGCTTCGGGGATTCGACGCCTCTCGTCGAGGTTGCGCACGATATCCCCGGCTACGCGGCCTGGTTCGCTGCGTTCATCGATTCCCTCGGCCTCGGCGAAGAACCGGTCATCGTCGGCCACTCCTTCGGCTCGATCGTCACGAGCTACGGCGTGTCAGAGGGCATCCTCTCGACGCCGAAACTCATTCTGATCAACCCGATTGCGGCGCCCTACGACTCCGGCCCTTTCGGCTTTTTCGCCCGCCGAACACTGGATTTTTACCACGTGGCTAACCGCTTGGGCGGCTTCGGAACCTGGCTTCTCGCGAACCCAGTCACCGTGCAGGTGATGAGTTCTGCTCTCGCCAAGACCTCTGACAAGCAACTGCGCCGATGGATTCACGAAGAGCACCACCGCTACTTCAGTAAGTTCTATGATCGTGCGACTGTCGTCGAGTCGTTTGTGGCGTCAACGTCGATGGACGTCAGTAGCATGGGCCCGCAGATCACCGTGCCGACCCTGCTCATCGGCGCAGAGCTCGACCTCATCACGCCCGTGTCGGCGCTGCACAAACTTCAAGAGAGCATGGCTGACGCCACGCTGCACGTCATTCCCGGTGTCGGGCACCTGATTCACTACGAAAAGGCGGAGATCGCTGCCGAGATGATCGTCGACTTTCTCGGCGCTGGGCGCGTGGTCACAAAGAGTTAACGGCTCTCGAGCGCGTTCTGCTCCGTGATGTCATCGGTCGCGCACTCGAGCGATTCGATCTCGATGGGATCGTCGAAGGCGATGAGGTCGAGCGTGCCGTCGGTGTGCAAGAAGCTGTGGACCGAGCCGTTGCGAATCGTTCCAGCATCGTCACCCGGTGCGACGGAATTGAGAATCGCACGGATCACTCCGCCATGGCTCACAACGATGATGTTCTGGTCGGGGTACTGCTCTGCAAGCTCCATGATCGCCGGCAGCGCGCGTGCGGCAACTTCCTCACGCTCTTCGCGGCCGGGCACCGGGGCGTTGTTCGGGTAGCGCGCATCGATCGTTTCGTAGTCGAGCCCCTCGGCGTCGCCATAGTTGCGCTCGACGAGCGCAGCGTTGCGCAGCGGGGCGGGCAGTCCGACCTCGCCCGCGATGATCGATGCCGTTTCGTAGGCGCGCGACAGCGGGCTCGCGATGATTGCGCTCCACTCACGCCTGGCGAGAAGTCGACCCGTTGTCGCGGCTTGTTCCCGACCCGTCGAGTTGAGCGGGATATCGGTGCTGCCCTGGATGCGACGCGCGCGATTCCAGTCCGTCTCGCCGTGGCGGACGAGGTAGATGCGGGTCATCGAAATCCTCTGTTCGAGGAACGCGCCTATGAACCGAGTCGCTGCATAAGCGCGGCGAGAGTTTCGGACGTTCCAGCCTCGATCTTAACCGCAGCGCGCGAGTCACCCTTTGTGAGCCCGCGATTGATGATCACGATCGGCACCTTGCGACGGCTGGCCTTGTCGAGAAGGCGGATTCCCGAGTTGACAGCGAGGGATGAGCCCGCGATGACAAGAGCGTCGGCACGCTGCACGAGTGCGGCGGCCTCTGCGAAGCGTTCGACCGGCACAAACTCACCGAAGAAGACGACGTCGGGCTTCAGGATGCCGCCGCACACGCTGCACTCGGGTACAACGAAGTCGTCGACAGAGGCAATCTCGACGTCGCCGTCAGGGTTGAGCGGAATCTCATCGTCGTTCGCAAGCCACGGGTTGGCGGCGGTGAGACGAGCGGCGATGTCGGCGCGTGCGAAGAACTGGCGACAGTTGAGGCAGGTCACGCGATCCATTGAACCGTGCAGGTCAACAACGCGCTGCGAGCCGGCGCGCAAGTGCAGTCCGTCGACGTTCTGGGTGATCACACCGTTGATGATTCCGGCGTTCTCGAGCTGCGCGAGTGCCTCGTGACCGGCATTTGGTCGGGCACCCGCGAATCGCTTCCAACCGAGGTGGCTACCCGCCCAGTAGCGCTTGCGGTAGTTCGTGTCGGCGAGGTACTGCGCGAAAGTCATCGGGTTACGCGGGGGAGCACCGGCACCGCGGTAGTCAGGAATACCCGAGTCGGTCGAGAGACCGGCACCGGTGAGAACGGCTATTTCGCGACCTCTGAGAAGGTCGACCGCCTCATCGAGCGCCGTGAGTTCTGCGCTCGGGGCTACGGATTGGCTCATCCGGGCCGCCTTCCTGTTGCTGTCATGCTCTGTCCCTAGACTAAACAGCGAATCTTTCCGATATGTTTCCGATTGCTGGCAGATCGTCAGTGCTGTGAAGCACGCCGCCACCTGGAGCCCTCCGTGCACGTAGAAATCATCGACGATCTTGATCGCCCGGGCCTCGAGGATTTTCGATCGCTGACGGATGTCGCGCTACGCAAAATCAAGGAGCCAGAGGGCGGCCTCTACATCGCCGAGTCGACAAAGGTCATCGCGCGAGCTCTCGCGGCCGGTCACGTTCCTCGTGCGGCGCTCATTCTCGAGCAGTGGTTGCCCGATATGGAAAAGCTCCTCGGCGACTTCGACGTTCCCGTCTACGTCGGCAGCTCGGCCGCTCTCGAGGCGCTCACGGGTTTCGAGATGCACAGGGGCGCCCTCGCATCCATGCAACGTCCGGCTCTGCGAAGCGTCGAAGACCTGCTCAAGCACGCGCGGCGCGTTGTGATTCTCGAAGACATCGTCGATCACACAAACGTCGGCGCCATCTTCCGTTCGGTTGCGGGTCTCGGTGCGGACGCCGTGCTCATCACGCCGCGCTGCGCCGACCCGCTCTACCGCCGCAGTGTGCGCGTGAGCATGGGCACCGTGCTGCAGGTGCCGTGGACGCGCCTGCCCGAGTGGCCGCAAGCCCAGCAGCTGCTGCACAATGCGGGTTTTCACATCGCCGCCCTCGCCCTCGCCGACAACGCCGTGTCGCTCGACGTCTTCGAGATCGATCCGCCGGAGAAGGTCGCAATCCTGATGGGTTCAGAGGGTGACGGACTCAGCCGCGCCGCCCTCGAGCACGCCGACACGATCGTGACGATCCCGATGCTGCACGGCGTCGACTCACTCAACGTCGCGAGCGCAAGCGCCGTTGCCCTCTACGCGCTCAGGGTGCGCTGAGTCATAGCAACGCCTGAGCCTGCTGCCACACGCGCATCTCTCCGACGCTGGCCACGGCGAGATCGGGGGTGCCGTCGTCGAGATACCAGCTCGCGTTGAGCCCGAGCCGGGCAAAACCCCAGCGCGCTATGCGCCGAGGGTCGAGCCCGCTGAGCTCTCCGACGATCGCAAGCCTCTCGGCCACGGCGTCCGCAGCGAGCGGGTCGCCCAGCTGCTGCACGATCGGCCAGAAGTCGAACGCCGCGTCGCCCACGAGCGGCTTCGGATCGATGATCTGCCAGGAGTCGCCCGACGAGAGAAGATTGCCCGGATTGAAGTCTCCGTGCAGCAACACCGCGTCCGCAGGTTCTTCGGCGAGCGCGTCGAGCTCGTCGAGAGCGTGCGTGACGAGGCCCGCGGCATCCATTCGCTCGATCTCTGGCAGGTCACGCGCGAGTCTCGCGCGCGCCGCGGCCGAATAGAGCGCCATACCATCGGCGAGACTCGGCAAGCCAACAGGCGGGGGTGTGGATGCAACGACCCGCTGCATGTCGCACGCGATGACGAGCGCGTCTGCTGTTGACCCGGTGAATGCGCTCAACGGGGTGCCGGGAACAACCCGCTCGAGCAGCATCGACCACGTCCACGGGTCCTGGGCATAGAGCTTCGGGGCAACGGTGCCGAGCGCCTCGAGCGCGACTGCCTCGTAGACAGCCTCGAAATGCGGAAACCCGACCTTGAGCACCGCGGGAGAGCCGTCGTCTCGCGTCACATTGATGACCGCGGCCGCGTAGCCGCCGATGTAGGCATCGCCCGCGACGAGGCTCCACCGGTCGAGCATGGTCTGAACGATGCCGGCCGCCGCCGCATCCCACTCGGTTCGTGAGGTGTAGCCCTCGAGTGCCCCACGTTCGAACGCAACTGCTGCCATACAGCGAGCCTAAGTTGTAGGCTCGCGTTACCCGAGTTGGAGGTCAATGATGAGCGAAACGGCTGGCAAAGGTCTGGCGACCGGAACCCTCGGATTGTTCGGCTCGACAGTCATCGGGCTCGCATCAACTGCCCCGGTCTACTCGCTCGCCGCGACCCTCGGCTTTGTCGTTCTCGCCGTCGGAGCCCAGGCACCCATCGCTTTTATCATCGCGTTCGTTCCGATGTTCTTCATCGCCTTCGCCTACCGCGAGCTCAACCGCGCCGTGCCCGATTGCGGCACAACGTTCACGTGGGCGACGAAGGCATTCAGTCCGGTTGTCGGTTGGATGGGCGGCTGGGGAGTCGCGATCGCCGGCATCGTCGTTCTCGCCAACCTCGCCCAGATCGGCGGCAAGTATCTCTGGCTGCTCATCAATCCGGAGCTTGCCGAGAACACAACCGTTGTCACGATCACGGGCGTTGTCTTCATCATCGTGATGACGGCGATCAGTGTGCGCGGCACCGAGATCGGCGAGAAGCTGCAGAACATTCTGCTCGGCATCCAGTATCTGGCCCTGACGATCTTCGTCGTCGCTGCAATCGTCGCCGTCTCGACCGGCACGGCACCCGAGGGATCTACCCTGCCGCAGCTCGACTGGTTCAACCCGTTCGCCTTCGAGTCGACTTCGGGTTTTGTCGAGGCGATTCTTCTCGCTCTCTTTATCTACTGGGGCTGGGACACCTGCCTCGCCCTCAACGAGGAGACAAAAGACCCGCAGCGCACCCCGGGCCGGGCGGCAATCCTCTCGACGATCATTCTTCTTATCACCTACGTCGGCGTGACGGTCGCGGCGATGTCGTACGCCGGGCTCGGTGAGAGCGGTGTCGGACTCGGCAACGAAAAGAATGCCGAAGACGTCTTCTTTGCGCTCAAAGACGTGCTCTTCGGCCCGTTCGCCTGGCTGCTCGTCGTGGCCGTAATGGTGTCGGCAGTCTCGTCGACCCAGACAACGATTCTGCCGACGGCGCGCGGCACCCTTGCGATGGCCGCGTACAAGGCCCTGCCTGCGCGGTTCGGCACGGTTCACCCCCGCTGGAAGACCCCGGCGTTCTCGACGATCGTGTTGGGCGCGGTTTCGGTCTTCTTCTATGTCGTTCTGACGATCGTGAGCGAGGACTTTCTCTCCGACTCGATTCTGTCGCTCGGTCTCGCGATCGCGTTCTACTACGCAATCACCGGGTATGCCTGCATCTGGTACTTCCGTAAGGAGCTTTTCGCGAGCGCCTACAACGTTGTCTTCAAGTTTCTTTTCCCTCTGCTCGGCGCCGTGATGCTGACTGCCGCCTTCGTCTTCTCGGTCGTCGACATGCTCGACCCCGACTACGGCTACACGGTTCTGTTCGGCGTCGGTGGGGTGTTCGTGGTGGGCGTCGGCTCACTGGCCTTCGGTTTTGTTCTGATGCTGATCTGGTTCTTCTTCGCCGGCTCAAAGCCGTTCTTCAGGGGCGAATCGCTCAACCGCGACACAGAGGTTCTTGTGCCCGAAAGTGAACACCCCACGGTTCGCAGCGTTGATGGAGGTTGGGGCTAAGTACCATAGGCACATGCCCCTCTCGCGTCGACAGATCCTACGACGGCGCCGTGTAACAGTTTTCGGCGCTCTCGGTGTTCTGCTCGCGAGCGGAATCTACCTGCCGATGACCCTGCTGGCCCCGCTCTCGCCGGTCGCAGCGAGCATCGCGCCGTACGACGCTCCCGTTCAGGAGCCGGTCGAACTCTCTTTTCCCGACTTCGGCTCGACGGCCGTTGGCGCCATCGGCTACCCGGGCGTGCTCGCGATCAGCGGAAACACAAAGCCGGTTCCGATCGCCTCGATCACTAAGGTCATCACGGTACTCGTTGTGCTCGACGAAAAGCCCCTCGCCATCGACGAGTCCGGGCCATCCATTCTTATGACGAGTGCCGATGTCGCGCTCTGGAATAAGCAGGTCGCCCAGAACGGCAGCGTCGCACCGGTGAGCTCGGGCATCTCGCTCTCGGAGCGCGAACTGATGGACCTCATCCTCGTCAAGTCGGCGAACAACTACTCCGAGACGCTCGTGAACTGGGCCTTTGGTTCAGAGAAGGCCTACCTGCCGATCGCGCGGGAGTGGCTCGCAGAGCACAATCTCGACAACACAAAGCTCACCGACTCGACGGGCTTCGACTCCGGTAACCGCAGCAGCTCTGCCGATCTCGTCGAGCTCGGCAAGATCGCACTCGCGCACCCCGTCGTCTCGGACATCGTCAAAACGAAGTCCGAGAGCGTCTCGCACGTCGGCACGATCAAGAACACGAACGACCTGCTTAACGTCAAGGGCGTTCGAGGCATCAAAACCGGGACGACGGATGACGCGGGCGCCTGCCTGCTGTTCGCAATCGATTACGTGGTCGGCGACGAGACGATCACGATCGTCGGAGTCATGCTCGGTGGCGACACCCACCCTGCGCTCAACGACCGCATCAAGAAGTTGCTGAAAACGGTCAAGTCTTCTTTTCACGAGGTGCAGTTGTCAGCAAAGGGGCAGGTCTTTGCCTCCTACTCGACGGCGTGGGGTGACTCCTCTGATGTCGTCGCGACAGAAGAGACGAGCGTTGTCGTCTGGGGCGAGACTCCCGTGACCGCTCTTGTGAAGGCGCAGGCCGTCGGTGTCTCGGTGAGTGGCGACGACGTGGGCGACCTGACGTTCGCGGTCGGTGACCAGAAAGTCGTTGTGCCTCTCGAGCTCAGCGCGACGATCGATGATCCCGGACCGTGGTGGAGACTCACCAATCCGATCGAGCTGTTCTAGCGGGGCGTGTAAACCTCTTGTGAACACTGCGGTGGCTATGCACTCCATTCTCAGCGTTCGCCTCTAGACTCGTCACATCCTGAGCATTCGCTCGCACCTGCGACTGGGAAGTCACCCATGATCGAGGTCTTGTGAGCTCAGCTTCTGCTTCTGCGGCATCCCCGTCGAGAATTGTTCAGACGGGCCCGCGTGGCCTGAAGAACCCGGTGTCGGAGTTCACGGCACTTATGGCAACCATTCGCGAGGCCGGGCTTCTACGCCGCCGCCGTGGTTTCTACATTGCAACCTTCGCCGTCATCACTGTGCTGATGGCAGGCGCCTGGGTTGGCGTCGTTCTTCTCCAGGACACCTGGTACACCCTCATCCTTGCTGGCGTAATGGGAGTTCTCTTCACCCAGTACGCGTTTCTCGCTCACGAAGCCTCGCACCGCCAGGTCTTCGAGGGCGGCAAGGCGAACGACCTCGCCGGCCGCGTGCTCGCCGACCTGTTTGTCGGCATCAGCTACTCGTGGTGGATGACAAAGCACTCGCGCCACCACGCGAACCCGAACACCGTGTCTAAAGACCCCGACATCGAGCCCGACTTCATCATCTTCCAGAAGGAGCACGCTGCCGAGGTCAAGGGCTTCCAGGTCTTCCTCACAAAGCGTCAGGGCTGGCTGTTCTTCCCGGCGCTGCTGCTCGAAGGCATCAACCTTCACATCCACGCGTTCAAGACCGTGTTCTCGCTCGGCAAGAAGGTCGACAACCGCGCCGCAGAGATCGTTCTGCTTCTCGTTCGTAACCTCGGCTACCTTGCCGCTGTCTTCCTGATCCTCGATCTCGGAATGGCCTTCGCGTTCGTCGGCGTTCAGCTCGCGATCTTCGGCCTGTACATGGGTGCCTCGTTCGCCCCGAACCACAAGGGCATGCCGCTTCTGCCGCGCGACTCGAAGGTCGACTTCCTTCGCCGCCAAGTGCTCACCAGCCGCAACATCAAGGGCGGGTGGTACATGAACATCTTTATGGGTGGACTCAACTACCAGATCGAGCACCACCTCTTTCCGAGCATGCCCCGACCGAGCCTCAAGCGTGCGCGCGAGATCGTCAAGGAGTACTGCGAGTCGAAAGACATCCTCTACACAGAGGCACGTCTCACCGAGTCGTACGGCATCGTCATCGCCTACCTGAACCGCGTCGGACTCGCAGCGGGTGGAGACCCCTTCGACTGCCCCGCAGCCATGCGATACGGCCGCTAAGAACCAGCACACTGCTGATCGAGCTTGTCGAGATCCCCGATGTCTAACGTCGGTGAGATCTTGCCAGGCTCGATCTGCGGTTAAGGCCTAGGCCTCAGGCCAGCCAGGGCGCTTTGGCGTCACGTTGTCGCCCGACGACTGGTGACGGATGCGTCGCAACACCCACGGCATCAGGTGCTCGCGCGCCCACACCATGTCGCCGGAGCGCGCCTGGCGCCACGACGCGACGGGAAGTGGCTCGGGTGCGTAAGGCTCGAGTTCGTTCTCGACGTTGAGTGTCGCAAGCACCATACGCGCGATTGTGTGGTGACCGACGGGGGAGAAGTGCAGCCGGTCGGGTGCCCACATGCGCGGGTCGCGCAATTCGGTCATCGGCCACATGTCGGCGACGATCGCGTCGTGGCGGTGCGCGATTGTGCGTAGGTTCTCGTTGTAGATGGCAACCTTGCCGCGCGACCGGTTGAGAACGGGCGTCATACCGATGTCAGGGCCGTTGAACATCACAACAGTTGCGCCATTCGATCGCAGGCGAGCAATCGCCGCGTCGAAGCGCACGGCGATCTCGTCGGGATCGGTTCCGGGCCGGATGATGTCGTTGCCGCCCGCGGAGATCGTAATGAGGTCAGGCTGAAGTTCGAGTGCCGGATCAATCTGTTCGTCGATGATCTGCTGCAGAAGACGTCCGCGAATCGCGAGATTTGCGTAGGCGAAGTCATCGGCCTGCGAGTAGAGCACTTCTGCGACTCGATCGGCCCAGCCGCGGTAACCACCCGGGCTCGCAGGCTCGGGGTCACCAATGCCTTCCGTAAACGAATCACCGATAGCCACGTACCTGGTCCACGGATGCTGCGATGTCATCATCCAAGGATGCATCACTTAAATGCGGCTCGCCAACCAAACGACACGGCGAAGGTCGTCAGGGTTTACAGTCGGCTCCCAGATAACACCCAGACGACTTGACACCCGGATGGGGGTCAGGCTTAGCTATATGAGTTCCCGAGACCCGGGATCGGAACGAATGATCGACTGGGAGGTCGTCATAATGAGTTGGTTGGCATTCATCCTTCTTGGCCTAATTGCAGGAGTTATTGCAAAGCTCATCCTGCCGGGACGCCAGGGCGGCGGCTGGATCGCAACTCTGGTCCTCGGTGTTGTAGGTGCACTTGTTGGCGGATTCCTTGCGGGCCTCTTCGGCTTTAGCTACGAGGAATTCTTCTCCATCGAGTCGTGGCTCATCGCCATCGTCGGCGCAATCGTTGTCCTCGTTATCTGGGGCTTCATCACGCGTCGTAGCTCGCGAGCATAGGCTCGCATTTCTCACAAGGCCCGGTATCCCGAAAGGGATGCCGGGCCTTGTTGCGTTCGCGGCAGCAATGTCTCCCGCTGGTGCAATCATTGATCAATGAGCAAGCAAGACGGCAGTGGCCGCCAAGTCACCGCCGAAGGGGCGGATGACTCGACAGCGACGATTTTGCACGTCGACATGGACGCCTTCTTTGCCTCGGTAGAGCTGCTCGAACGCCCCGATCTTCGAGGAAAGCCGGTCATCGTCGCTCATGACTCGGCGCGTTCGGTCGTGACCGCGGCAACGTACGAGGCGCGCAAGTTTGGCGTCAACTCCGCGATGCCCCTCGCTCTCGCCAAGCGGCGCTGCCCGCAGGCGATCATTCTTGCGCCTCACTTCGAGCGATACCAGCACTACTCACGCGAGGTGATGACGATCTTCGACGGCGTAACGCCTCGGGTCGAGCGGCTCGGCATCGACGAAGCCTTTCTCGATGTCGCCGGGGCCGGCAAACTCCTCGGCGGGCCTATTGCTGTCGCCACCCTCGTTCGAGAGCGCGTGCACAGTCAGACAGGGCTCGTCTGCAGCATCGGAGCCGCGTCAACAAAGTTCGTCGCGAAGCTCGCATCGAGCCGCGCGAAGCCTGACGGTCTGCTCGTGATACCCGCAGACGCGACACTCGGGTTTCTGCATCCATTGCCCATCGGCGCTTTGTGGGGCGTCGGGGGCAAGACGGAAGAAGCGCTCACCCGACGTGGCATCCGCACAATCGGTGATCTCGCCAACACCCCCGTCGACGCCCTCGAGCACGTCGTGGGCAAGGCCGGCGCCTCGAAGCTGCACGATCTCTCATGGGGGATCGACCCCCGTTCCGTCGAAACCCGAGCAGAAGAGAAAAGCGTCGGGCACGAGCTGACGTTCGAAGTGGATGTCACCGACCCCGCCGTCATCAGGCGCGAACTTCTGCGGCTCGCCGGAATGGTCGCGGCGCGCCTTCGGGCTTCAGACATGGTCGGGCGCACCGTCGTGCTCAAGCTGCGGTTTGCCGACTTCTCGCTCATTACGCGTTCGCGCACCCTCGCAGAACCCACCGATCTCGGCCGCCGCATCTACGAAGAAGTGAGCGATATCTACGCGGGTCTCGGCAACCAGCCACCGATTCGCCTCGTTGGGGTGCGGGCAGAGCAACTGCTCGACTCGGGCTCTGCGCAGTTGGGCCTGTGGGACACCGACGAGACCTGGCGCGAGGCAGAAGACGTTATGGACTCCGTGAGCGCCCGCTTCGGCCGCGGCAGCGTCACACCCGCCGCGCTCATCGGAAAACATCGCGGCAGAGAGAGCACTTCGTCGGGCGAAAGCCCGATGCGCGACCCTCGAACCCTGCGTCCGGAGTGAACCGTGTCAGCCGCTTCGACTACCATTTGATCAAGTGAGCACACCTTCCCTGCCCGGCCCCACAGTCGGCACCTTCGCTGCGGAACACCTCTCACCCTCGTACCCAGAGCGCGCCGCGCGAGGCACCGCATCCAAGCTCCGCGCCTGGCAGGCAGAAGCTCTCGACCTCTACTTTGCTACAGAGCCCCGCGACTTTCTCGCCGCAGCAACACCCGGTGCAGGCAAGACGACATTCGCGCTCCGCCTCGCGACAGAACTCATCGCGCGCCGAGTAGTCGACCGGATCACCGTCGTTGCGCCCACCGAGCATCTCAAGAAGCAGTGGGCGGATGCCGCGCACAGAGTCGGACTCAGGCTCGACCCCGGTTACCGCAACGGTGACCCGTTCGGCGGGCGCAGGTACCACGGCATCGCCGTGACCTACGCGCAGGTGGCAATCCGTTCGTCGCTCCACCGGGACATCACCGACTCGTCGCGAACCCTCGTTATTCTCGACGAGGTTCACCACGGCGGCGACGCGCTCAGCTGGGGCGACGCGATCCGCGACGCGTTTGGCGGCGCCACGCGCAGGCTCTCGCTCACCGGCACGCCGTTCCGCAGCGACAGCTCACCCATCCCTTTCGTCACCTACGCTCCCGATGCCGGCGGCATTCGCACCTCGGTGAGCGACTACAGCTACGGCTATGGTCGCGCCCTGGCCGACGGCGTCGTTCGCCCGATCATCTTTCTCGCCTACGCGGGCAAGATGCGCTGGCGCACGCGTATGGGCGACGAGATGGAGGCTCGCCTCGGCGAGGGCGACACCAAAGACATAACGGCGCAGGCCTGGCGCACGGCTCTTGATCCTGGCGGCGAATGGATTCCCTCCGTGCTCGCTGCAGCCAATACCCGACTGAGCGAAGTGCGGCACTCGATTCCGGACGCCGGCGGACTCATCATCGCCACCGACCAAGACGCCGCCCGCGCCTATGCCGAGGTTCTGCGCAACATCACCGGCGAGATTCCGACCCTCGTGCTCTCAGACGAGAAGGCATCGAGCGACAGGATCGAGCAGTTTGCCGAGGGAGATTCTCGCTGGCTCGTCGCCGTGCGCATGGTGTCTGAGGGCGTTGACGTGCCGAGGCTTGCCGTCGGTGTCTACGCGACATCCGCTTCGACGCCTTTGTACTTCGCGCAGGCTGTCGGCCGCTTTGTGCGAACCCGGCGCCGCGGCGAAGTCGCGTCAATCTTTTTGCCGAGCGTCCCAACACTCACAAACCTCGCAAAGACCCTCGAGCTTGAGCGCGACCACGCACTCGACCGTGATGCCGACCCCAACCTGTTGCTCGACGATTCGCTGCTGGCCGCAGAAGAGAAGTCTGAATCGGCATCGGAAGGCCTGCTCGAAGAGTTCGAGTGGAAGGCAATCGAATCAGACGCCAACTTCGACCGCGTGCTCTACGACGGCGGCGAATACGGCTTCTCTGCCGAGATGGGCAGCGACGAAGAGCTCGACTTCATCGGCATTCCCGGCATTCTCGAACCCGACCAGGTGCGCGAGCTGCTTCAGCAGCGCCAGGCGCGGCAGTCACGCCGGTCAGCAGATCGCGAGAAGGCACTGCCGGAGTCGGAACGGCAACCACCGGCGCTGTACCGCACGCTCAAGGAGCAGCGCACACTTCTCAACAGCCTCGTCGGTATGCGCGCGAAGCTCACGGGGGAGCCGCACGGCATCATCCACGCCGAGTTGCGCCGCGAACACGGCGGCCCGGCCGTCGGAACCGCGACAGTGAGCCAGCTGCAGGCGCGCATAGATTCGTTGCGCAAGCGGATGCACTCGTAGCTGTGTTGTGCCAACCTCGGCTTCGCTCGGTCTGATTTCGACTTCGCTCAATCAGCGGTGGTCGAGCTTGTCGAGACCAGGCCGAGCGCAGCCGAGGCTTAACGCAGAACGACCCCGGCCTCTTAGCCGGGGTCGTTCTGTGTTTTTAAGCCTTCAAAGACTTGAGCTCTAACGAATTAGAGGGCGCGGATGTTCTCCGCCTGGGGACCCTTGGGTCCCTGGGTGATCTCGAATTCAACCTTCTGGTTTTCATCGAGTGACCGGTAGCCACCGCTTGCGATAGCTGAGTAGTGGGCGAAAACGTCCGGGCTACCATCCTCGGGAGCGATGAAGCCGAAGCCTTTTTCTGCGTTAAACCACTTAACGGTACCAATTGCCATGTAAAACTCCTCCAGGAGCGTTCTTCTTGGTCTCGATTGTCGAGACCCTACTGAGCGGTCTCGAATGAGACCAACCAGTTCCCGCTAAGGCTATAGCACTAGTCCCCGAGAATTGCTATTTGTTACAAAACTTGTTGAAAACTCGCCAAGGCTTGATTTTTAGTGAAAGTCGCGCGATAACGTTCGAACCCCGACATCGAGGTGTTCGAGCCGGTCGGCGAGAAGGTTGATAACACCCTCGGGACTTCTCTCGAGAACACCCCGCACGATCATCGCGGGCGACTCCCGCGCGACCCTGCGATAGCGATTCCAGACGCCGACCGAGCAGATCACGTTGACGAGCCCGGTCTCGTCTTCGAGGTTCATAAAGGTGATGCCGCTCGCCGTCGCCGGCCGCTGGCGGTGGGTGACAACACCGCTCACCTCGAGCCTGCGCCCGGACTCTGCCTCGCGCAGCCCCACCGCCGAGACCACCCCGCGCCGGTCGAGGGCCGCACGCAAGTGGCGGATCGGATGGTCGGTGGGCGAAATGCCCGTCGCCCACAGGTCGGAGACGAGCTCGTCGCGCTCCGAGGGCATCGAGAAGAGCGGCGGCTGCACAGCGACGATCGAGTCGGGGAGAAACTCGGCGCGGTCTTGAGCGGCGTTGCCGGCGTTCCAGAGCGCCTCGCGTCGGTCGAGACCCAGCGAATCAAATGCACCGGATGCCGCGAGCAACTCGAGCTGGGCGGTGCTGAGTCCGACACGCCGTACGAGGTCGTTCATCGTTGTGAAAGCCCCGCCGGCATCGCGAGCCGCGACTATGCGCTCAGCGAGGTCGAGGCTGATGCCGTTGACCTCGGCGAGCCCGAGCCGCACGGCGAAGGCTCCGTCACGGCGGTGGGCGGCATCGGTGCGGGGCAGCGACCGGTCGAAGGTGGGAACGGGCGGCTGGTTGCGGTGGGTGCAGGAGTCCATGCCGGTGGGGTTCGGGTGATCGAGTGGAGCCGAGATCAGATCGAGCGGAGCCGAGATTTCGACAGGCTCAATCTGATCTCGACGAACTCGATCACCGGTTGGGGCTCGATCACCGAGGGGGGCTCGATCAGCGAGGGGCGTCAGGTCGCTCTGCACACCCGAGAGCAGGATGTCGGGCGTCAGCACCTCGACCCCGTGGCGGCGGGCATCGGCGACGAGCGACTGCCGGGAGTAGAACCCCATGGGTTGCGCGCGCAGAAGGGCGGCGAGGAACGCGCCGGGGTAGTGCAGTCGCATCCACGCGCTCGCGTAGACGAGCAGCGCAAAGCTCAGCGAGTGGGACTCGGCAAAACCGAAGTTCGCAAAGGCCTGAATCTTCGCGTAGATCTCGTCAGCGACATCCCCCTCTATGCCGTTTGTCGCCATTCCCGCATAGAGCTTCTCGCGCAGCGATTCGATGCGCTCGATGCCGCGTTTCGAGCCCATGGCGCGGCGCAACAGGTCGGCGTCTTCGCCCGTGCAGCCGCCGACCGCCATTGCGACCTGCATCAGTTGCTCTTGAAAGACGGGGATGCCGAGGGTGCGCTCAAGCGGTTCGACGAGTTTGGGGTGCAGGTAGGTGATCGGTTCGAGACCGAGCTTGCGGCGTACAAACGGGTGCACTGCACCGCCCTGGATGGGGCCGGGGCGCACAAGCGCGATCTCGACGACGAGATCGTAGAAGCGACGGGGCTGAAGCCGGGGCAGCAGGCCCATTTGCGCGCGACTCTCGACCTGGAAGACTCCGATCGAGTCGGCGTGACAGAGCTGGTCGTAGACGCCGGGTTCTTCGCGCGGAAGGGTGTCGAGACTCCACTCTTCGCCCGTGTGCTCGCGCACGATGTCGAACGAGTACTGCAGCGCAGAGAGCATGCCAAGGCCGAGCAGGTCGAACTTGACGAGGCCCATCCAGGCGCAGTCGTCTTTGTCCCACTGCACAACAGTGCGGTTCTTCATACGCCCGTGCTCGATCGGAACGACCTCGCCGACGGGCCGATCGGTGAGCACCATGCCGCCGGAGTGAATGCCCAGGTGCCGCGGAAACTTCATCACCTCGAGGGCGAGCTCGACAACGTCGGGCGGAATGTCATGGTCGGCGCTTTCGAGCAGCGCGCCGTGGCGTTCCACCTGCTTGGTCCAGGCATCCTGTTGGCCAGCGCTGTGACCGAGAGCCTTGGCCATGTCGCGCACGGCGTTCTTCGGCCGGTAGCTGATGACGTTGGCGACCTGCGCGGCGTTGAGGCGGCCGTACTTCTCGTAGACGTACTGGATGACCTCTTCACGCCGGTCGGAATCGAAGTCGACATCGATGTCGGGCTCTTCGTCGCGCATGCTCGACAGAAAACGCTCGAACGGCAGCTTGTAGAAGATCGGGTCGACGGCAGTGATCATCAGCAGGTAGCAGACCGCGGAGTTGGCAGCGGAGCCACGACCCTGGCAGAGGATTCCCCGCTCGCGCGCGAACCGCACGATGTCATGCACGATGAGGAAGTACCCGGGAAAGTCTTTTTTCTCGATCACGGCGAGCTCGCGCTCGATGCGATCGCGGTTCGCGTCGGTCAGGTCGAGGTTGCGCTTCGCGACGCCCTGCCAGACGAGTTCGCGCAACCAGCTCATCGGTGTGTGCCCCTCGGGAACCTGCTGCTTCGGCAGGCCAGGCTTCGCGCGCCCCAACTCGAAGGCAAGCTCGTCGGCGACGGCAACGGTTCTCGCCACCGCACCGGGGTAACGGGAGAACCGCGCGGCCATCTCGGCGCCGCTTCTCAGATGCGCAGAACCGGATGCCGGTAGCCAGCCATCGAGTTCGTCGAGGCTGCGGCGGGCGCGAACCGCGGCAAGGGCCGTCGCCAGCCGATGCTGCTGTGGTGCCGCAAAGTGCACGTTTCCGGTGGCGACGGTAGCGAGACCACGTTCGGCAGCCAGAGCGGCGAGCACGTCGTTGTGAGTGCTGTCGAGGGGTTCGCCGCGATCGAAGAGCTCGACGAGCACGTTGTCACGCCCGAACAGGCTCACGAGCCCGTCGAGCTCGCGGCCCGCTGCCGCGCTGCCGGCGGAACGATTGCTCGCACCCGTGAGCGCCTGCCGCACTGCACCCTTGCGACATCCACTCAGAATTTGCCAGTTGCCCGCCGCGGTCTCTGCGAGCTGCTCGAGACCATAGAGCGGGCGGCCCTTCTCTTTGCCCGCGAGCTGGCCAGCGGTGAGGGCTCCGGCGAGGCGGTGGTAGCCCTCTTGCCCGCGGGCGAGAACAACGAGATGGCTGCCCTCGGGGTCAGGCACACCGTTCTGCGGAGAGCTCAGGCCGAGCGAGAGCTCTGCGCCGAACACGGTTTTGACAGTCTTCTCGCTCAGTACCCGCTGCGCTGCGGCGGCCTCGGCGAGCCGCACAACCCCGTAGAGGCCGTCGTGGTCGGTGAGGGCGAGCGCGTGGAGTCCGAGACGCGCCGCCTCTTCGAGCAGGTCTTCTGGCCGGCTCGCTCCGTCGAGAAAACTGAAGTTGGAGTGCGCGTGCAACTCGGCGTACGGCACGGTGCCCGTCGCGGGCGGCTCGATGGGCGGCGCCTGGTATGGCTGCCGTTTGTACGACCATGCGGGGCTGTCGCCTCCGTCGACTCCGGCCGGGCGCGGGTCGGGGCGGCGGCCAGAGAGCTTGCGCTCGAGCTCTGACCACGGAACGGGCGGGTTACTCCAGCCCATCAGCACTCACCAACCATCAGTCGTACCTCGCCTCGGCCACCCAGTGGGCACCGTCGAGCACAAGGAGCCACGCGATGCCATCGGCGTCAACGACCTGAAACCTGTGCACACTGCGGCGCACCCCGACGACCTTGCCCCGCCCGTGCGACCACCAGCGCTCATCTAAGGGCCACGGACCGGCCCAGGCCGCCACCGCGCGGGGCTTGGCGCCGGAAGCCCCGGAGAATCGCGCTGGGGGAGCCGAGAGAATTCCGCGGTCGTCGACGAGCACGGGCTCGCCGTTGGCCGCCAGCACGTGAACAGGGTGCGGGTTTGCAAAAACTGTTGCCGGGGCGGGTGCCGGAAGCTGCCCCGGCCAGGGTTGGCGCGCAACGGCGGCGGCGGCATCCATTGGCCTATCGCCCCAAGCGACAAGGTTCTGGCGGTCGGCGAGGGCGCGTCCGCCGCCGATTGTCGCCGTGAGTACCCCCTCGTGCCCGAGCATGCTCTGCACGCGTGAGAGTCCGTGGTGAATGCGTTCGTCGGGGCCAGCACCCCAGAGCCCCTGCTCGTGATTGCCGATCGAGTCGACGCTCTCGGGCAGCACCCGCACGCGGATGATGCCGCTGCGCAAATCGCTTCCTTCGGCCGCCCCCTGCAACTGCCAGCGCACGCGGTCGACGACCTCCGTCGCCGTAAACGACCGCGGGTGCAGCCAGCTGCGCCCCGAGAACCCACCCGTGTCTGACTCGATCTCGACGTGGATCGCCGTGCAGACGAGCTTCGCCGCGATCAGCCCGGCGATAAAGCTCTCGGAAATCGCGAGAACACCAAACGTCACCTGGTCGACCCGATCGAGCGCGGGCTCGAACTCGACGACCCGCTCGAGCTGCTTCGGGGGAGTGCGCGGCGCGACCGGCCGCCCATCGAGACCCCGCGCGAGAGTGTGGAGCCGCGCGCCCATGCTGCCAAAGCGGGTGCGAACGTCGGTTTCGTCGAGCTCGGCAAAATCACCAAGCGAATGGATGCCGAGGCGCCTGAGCAGCGTCGCCAATTGTTGATCGCCCAGAATGCCGACCGCAAGGGGAGCGAGAAACTCTGCCGACTTGCCCACGGGCACAATGCGCACGGAGGGGGTCAGCCGAGCCGCCTGCTCTGCGGTGAAGGGTCCGTCGGCGACTCCCACGCGCGCACCAGGGATGCCGAGGTCGGCGAGCCCGCCGATGAACGAGAGTGCAGCGGGTTTTTCGCCGCCGTAGTACTGCGCCGGGCCGCGGGCGCGGATCGCAAGTGTTCCGGGTCGCACGACCTGCACACCGGGGGTCATTCCCTCGATCGCGTCGACGACGGGGTCGAAGGCTCGTGTGTCGCGCACCTGCTCGTAGGGCAGCACGATGAGGTCGGTGCAGCGCGACTGTGCTTCGCGCACGCGGAGTCCGCGTTTGACGCCCTCAGATCGCGCACTCGCGCTGCTCGCGAAGACAACGCCCTTTTCCAGCAGCGCGATGCGCGAGTTCGGCGGCAAAGACTCTTCGCGTGTGACGGCGGTGATCGGCCAGTCGGGCGACCACAGGATAAGCGTGCGGGTGAGCTCGGTCATCCGGTTGCCTCGATGTACCGGGGTTCTTCGACAGGTCGTTCGACAGCACTTCTTTCAACCGCACTTCTTTCAACAGCACTGAACTCTTCGGCAAGGTCAGGCAGCCACAGGCGCGCGCTGCGAGGGCGACCGCTCAGGCGACTCGTCACGGTGACCGTCGCCTGCCGCGCCTCGAGGTAGCCGTGGCCGTCGCCGATGCCGCTCCAGTCACTCTCGGTGAGCGTGAGCATTGCCTCGCTCTGCGGCCAGGTGCCGAGCACGATGAGGGTCGAGCCGCGCTGGCGCAGTCGCGCGGCGAGCCTCGTCACCGCGCCGTCGCTCGCGCGCTTCGGCGGCCGCATCACAACGACTCCCATCACGTCGGCGATCGCGGCGGTGACGGCGAGCCACTGGTCGCCCGGCTCTGGCACAAGAACCAGTCGCTCGAGGTCGATGCCAAAACGTTGCGCTGCCTCGACCCCGAACTCGGGAACGCCGATGACACAGCACCACGCCCCGCTCTTCGACGGTTCGGCGAGGAGCGCCATCAGCAGGGTTCCCGACCCGGCAACCGAGTAGACCGAGCCCTCTTGCAAACCACCGCCCGGCAGCAGTTTTGCTATCGCCGGATTCGTCGGAATCGTACGGGAATCAAGCTTCGTCGCCTGCATCGCGGCGATGCGCGACTGCAGGTCTTTGACAGTCGCGAGTGCGACTGGTGGGGACGCCGAAGCTGCGGAAGGCATCTCCTCATATTCGAACATACGTTCGAATATGTCAA
>Ga0247805_1000393_pt1 | contig 23018 bp, 23 predicted proteins | sample UWRJL044104R1_FD_180930 | JGI IMG/M metagenome (GOLD analysis project Ga0247805, IMG submission 180930) | Plant litter microbial communities from Arlington Agricultural Research Station in Wisconsin, United States - UWRJ-L044-104R-1 | ecosystem: Environmental > Terrestrial > Plant litter >... | reverse complement strand
TGCCGTAGCCCTCGACGAGGAGTCCGCCGGTAGCGTTCTCCCACGTCTTGACGATCTCGACCGGCAGGCTCATGGCGCCGGAGATGGCGAAGCGGATGCCGGCGAGGCTGATCTTGCGCTTGGCCGCGGCCTTCGCGAGGCGCTCGTAGATGGGCGGCACAGCGGGCAGGAACGTCGCGGGGCTCTTGAGCATCGCGTCGAGCACAAGCTTCTCGTCAAACTTCGGGAAAAGCACAAGGCGCGCACCGATGCTCATCGCGAAGGTGAGGCAGAGCGTGAGGCCGTAGGCGTGGAACATGGGCAGCACGCCGTAGAAAATCTCTTCGCCCTTGCGCAGCCCCGGCACCCAGGCCTCGCCCTGCATGGCGTTGGCGCGCAGGTTGCGGTGGGTGAGGATTGCGCCCTTGGGGGTGCCGGTTGTTCCGCTCGTGTACTGCAGAACGGCGATGTCGTCGAGCGCCGGCTTCGGCGCATCGTTCGGCAGGTACTTGGACTTGAGCAGGGTCTGCCAGTCCACTCCGCCGGCGACCGGTTCGGTCACCGTGAGGGCCGCACGCGACTCGCGCGCCTTCGCGATCGGGAGGCGCAGGGCCACGCGAGTGGTCGCAGGCATCGAGCGGGTGATGTCGACGTGGACAACGGTTTCGACCGCGACATCCACCGGAAAATCGAGAATGGTGCCGGCGACCTTGTTCCACGCGATGGCGACCTTTGCGCCGTGGTCTTCGAACTGGTGGCGCAGCTCGCGCTCCGTGTAGAGCGGGTTGTGCTCGACGACTATCGCACCGAGTCGCAGCACGGCGTAGAAGGCGACGATGTGCTCGGGGCAGTTGGGCAGCACAAGGGCGACGCGGTCGCCGTGGCCAACACCGAGTTTGCGCAGGCCGTTGGCGACGCGGGCGATCTCTTCGCGCAGTTCGCCGTAGCTGGTTGTCGCGCCGAAGAACTCGAGTGCGACCCCCTGGCGGTAGGTGCGCGTCGACGCCCAGATCATGTCGACGAGAGTCTCGGTGGGTTCTGCAATGTCGTGGGGAACACCCTCGCCATAGCTCGAGAGCCAGGGACGGTCGGCAAAGTCACTCATGGAGCCATCCTGTCGCGTTTAGCTGGGGATTAGGCAACGGCGTCGGGGATTCCAAGGTCAATCAGCAGGCGGCCGAGGAAGAACACGCCAAGCATTACCCCGAGGCCGATGAGTGCGACGGTGAAGCCAAGGCGGCGGCGAGCGACGCGCGCGATGCTCCAGATGATGGCGATGAGCGCGACGGCGGCCGGTGCCCACAGGCAGATCTGGTGACCGAGGGTGACGAGGTCGAGGTTGCAGTTGGCCGCATCGTTCGAGCAACCGGCGTTGAACAGGCTCCCGCTGATCGCCGAGAGGAACAGCACAACAATCACGATGAGCATCAGAACAACGATGAGGCCGGTCAGCAGGAAGTCCCAGGTGCGGGGAGGCTGCTGGGGTTCGGCCCCGTACCAGTCCGGTTCGGCGTCGGTCATGCCGTGAGCTTAGCCGTGATGGCAGCAACGAACGCGTCGATATCGGCCTCGGTTGTGTCGAAGGCCGTCATCCAACGAACCTCGCGCGTTGCCGGGTCCCAGTCGTAGAAACGGAAGTCGCGACGCAGGTCGTCGGCAACTCCGAGGGGCAGGATCGCGAAGACCGCGTTGGCCTGCGTCGGGCGGGTGAATTCGAGGCCCGGCAGGGCAGCAGCCTCGAGCGATCCCCGCAGTCGAGCGGCCATTGCATTCGCGTGGCTGGCCGAACGCAGGTAGAGGTCGTCGTCGAGAAGCGCGAGAAGCTGCGCCGAGACGAAGCGCATCTTCGACGCGAGCTGCATGTTGAGCTTGCGCAGAAAGAGGAGCCCCTCGACGGCGTCGGGGTTGAGCACAACTATTGCCTCGCCGTACAGCACGCCGTTTTTTGTTCCGCCGAAGCTCAAGACATCGACGCCGGCGTCGGTGGTGAACTCGCGGAGCGGCACCCCGAGGGCTGCAGCAGCATTAGAGATGCGCGCGCCATCCATGTGCACTGTCATTCCAAGGGAGTGCGCGTGATCGGTGATCGCGCGGATCTCGTCGGGCGTGTAGAGCGTGCCGAGTTCGGTCGTCTGCGTGATGCTGACGGCGAGCGGCTGCGCGCGGTGTTCGTCGCCCCAGCCCCAGGCCTCGAGGTCGATGAGCTCCGGGGTGAGCTTGCCGTCGGGCGTGTCGACGGAGAGCAGCTTGAGGCCCGAGATGCGCTCGGGTGCTCCACCCTCGTCGGTGTTGATGTGCGCGGTCTTGGCCGAGACGACTGCGCCCCAGCGCGGCAGCATCGAGGTGAGCGACGTGACGTTGGCGCCGGTTCCGTTGAACACGGGGAAGACCTCGGTGCGCTCGCCGAAGTGCTGCTTCATAACCTCGCCCAGTCGCGCGGTGTAGACGTCTTCGCCGTACGCAATCTGGTGGCCGCCGTTTGCCTCAGCGATGGCCGCGAGAACCTCGGGGTGCGCACCCGCATAGTTATCGGAGGCAAAACCGCGGTAGTTGGTGTCATGGAGTTGGGTCACCCCTCTATCCTCCCGGAAATGCGGGAGATCCGAGGCCAACCGGCGGTTCTACCCCAGAAGGGAGGATGTTCTCGCGCCGCGCTCCTGTGTAGGTTTACCTGAGCGCAGGTCACCGTTTGCCCCGCCGCGCACGGTCGGGACCTGACCCGGCGCCGTTTTGACTTAGGTATCACCATTTCCACTCCTTCCCAGCCCGACGATGTCGGCACTCTCCTCGACCGATTCGTCGGCGTTCCTGCGGCGACCCGCAACGGCGGTATCCCGGCGACCGGGTGGGCGCGCGTTGCAATGGCAATGCAGTCCCTTCGCGGCGAGACGGACGCCCTCCTGCTCATCGACCTCGCCGACGACGCGTTCATCGTCGTCGACTGGGGTCGCAAGGACTACTGGTGGCGCGGCAGCTCGGCCGACTTCCCCGAGTCGCCCACCGTCAGCAAGGTGCGACTGTTCCGCGGCGATGGCGCGCGCCTCCCCTTTATGCTCGAGCAGCCGTCGGAGCTCTCCGCTCTTATGTGGCTCGTCGGCCTCAACGCCTTCCGCACCGGCCCGGCCTGGTGGCTCGGCGAGGGCATGCGCTACCGCCTCTCCCGCTGGCCCGACTTCACGATGCTCGCGCACGACCTCGACGACGTGAACATGACGGCGCTGCTCAGCAAGGGCGCCCTCAGCGTCAACGAACTCGCGAGTGCCTCGGGTGTCGAGCCGATGCGCGCCCAGCGCCTCATCAACGCACTCAGCCTCATGGGGCAATTGCGCGAGGTTGTCGCCGGCCCGCCCGTCGAGTCTGCGCGCGTCGAGACTGCACCCGTCTCGATTCCTGTGACCCGCGGCCTCTTCAAGCGCCTGCGCGCGCGCTTGGGGGTGTGACCGTGGCCGAACACGTCATCCTCTTCGCCGGCCCGATGGGCGCCGGTAAAACAACAGCCATTCGCACCCTCAGTGACATCGAGATGGTCACAACCGAAGCTGCGAACTCCGAGCGCCACGTCGTCGACAAGGCGACAACGACTGTCGCGCTCGATTACGGCGAGATCACCGTCGGCGACGAAGAGAAGGTGCGCCTCTACGGCGTGCCCGGACAGAAGCGCTTCGACTTTATGTGGACCATCCTCAAGGAGCGCGCGAAAGGCATGGTGCTACTCGTCAACAACGACGCGCCCGAGCCGATCGCGCTCGCACTCGACTACCTCAAGGACTTCTCTCAACTTGTCGAGAATGGATGCGTCGTTGTCGGCGTCTCGCGCCGTGACATCAACCGGCTGCCGACCCCCGACGACTACGCCGACGCGATAGCCGACGCGTACCCCGACGTGCTCGTGCCGGTGTTTACCGTCGACCCGCGCAACGTTGACCAGATGAAGACAGTGCTCCTCACCCTCGTGGCCTCGCTCGAGCGGGATGAGTCGACAAAGGAGCTTGTGCAGTGACATCCATTCATAACGACCAGCGGGCTATCGACAGTGCTCGCGCCGCGCTGACGGAACTTCGCGAGATTGCGCCGTCGCTGGTGTTCGCCTCGGTCGTTACCGACGACGGCTTTGAGGTTGTGCACGTTCCCGACAACAGCGCCGATAGCGGTCGCTTTGCGAGCATGACGAGCTCGGTGCAGGCGCTCGGCGAGGCCGTGACCCGTGAACTCAGCATCGGCTCGAGCGGCTACGTCGTTATCGCCGCCGAGAACGGACATGTGCTGCAGCTGCGCGTGCCCGGGCACGAGCTCATCTTCGCCGCACTGTTCGACACCCACGAAACCCTTGGCAAGGCTCTCTCGAGCTCGCGCCGCTGCGTCGAGCGTCTCGCGGCGCTTCTCGCCGAACACAACTTCCAAGAACCCCTTGGCAGCAGCACTCACTACTAAAGGAATACCGAATGTCTAACATCACTCCTTCCCTCGCGACGCTTGTTGCCGTTGACGGCGCAATGAGCGCAGCCCTCGTTGACAGCTCGACCGGCATGCTCCTCGGCGAGGCCGGAAGCGGCATCGACCTCGAGACGGCCGCTGCGGGCAACACTGAGGTTGTTCGCGCGAAGCTGCGCACGCTCAAGTCGCTCGGACTCGACGACTCGATCGACGACATGCTCATCACTCTGTCGAGCCAGTACCACATCATCCGCCCGCTCACGAAGACCCCCGAGGTCTTCATCTACCTCGTTCTCGACCGCGCGAAGTCGAACCTCGCGCTCGCACGCATCAAGGTCAAGGAGATCGACGCACAGCTCGAGCTGTAGTCGTTTCGCTGTATTTTCGCAGCAATGAGGAGCCGGTCCCACTGTGGGCCGGCTCTTCTTGCGTTAGGGGGCGACCGTCGCGCGCAGTTCGTCGAACGCCTCGCGCAGGCAGTCGGCGAGTTCTCGCTGCAGGCTCCCGTATGCCCACTGCTCGAAGCCCGCGCTGAACGCCGCGACCGCAGCGTCGGCCACAACACGCGCGCTGAGCGGCGGAGTGCCACGCTCGATGAGTGCCGTGGCGGCCGCCTGGGAGAGTCGCGCGAGCTTGAGCAGTTCGCGTTCGTAGAGCTCGGGGTTTGCGGCGATGGCGCGCATCCGTCGACCCGCGAACTCGCCACGCTCGGTGAGAAAGCTGCTGCCCGTGATGAGTGCCTGGCCAACGACGTCGATCGGGCGATCACCCGAGGGCGCTTCTGCAATGGCTGCCAGCACACCCTTTTCGAGTGAGTTGGTGCCGTCGAAGAGCACCTCACGCTTGTCGGCGAAGTGCCGGAAGAATGTGCGCTCGGTCACTCCGGCGCGCTCGGCGATGTCGACAACCGTCGTCTGCTCGAAGCCGCGCTCGAGGTAGAGGTCGAGAGCGGCATTGGCGAGGCGTGCGCGCGCGTCCGGTTCCCAGCGTCCCATAAAAACATTCTAGTGATGACAGTGCCTGACATTAAGCGTATGGTGATGTCAGTGACTGACATTGAGAAGGGATAGCCATGAAAATATTTATGACAGGAGCATCGGGCTGGGTCGGCTCCGCCGCCGCCGCCGAACTGATTGCGGCCGGACACGAGGTCGTTGGGCTCGCGCGATCGGAGGAGTCCGCGACATCCATCGCCGCCGCGGGAATCACCCCGCACCTCGGCAGCCTCGACGACCTGGACAGCCTGCGCGCCGGCGCGAGTGCCGCCGATGCCGTCGCCCACTTCGGCTTCAAGCACGATTTCAGCGACATGGCCGGAGCCGGTCGCACCGAGCGCGCGGTGATCGAGGCATTCGGTGAGGTGCTCGCGGGGTCCGATCGCCCGTTGCTCTTCGCGTCGGGACTCGCCGGACTCGCTCCGGGCCGCACCGTGACAGAGAACGACAGGAACCCCGCCGAGGGTGCGGACTCGATGCGCGGCGGCGGCGAGAACCTCGCGCTGTCGTACGCCGAGCGAGGAGTGCGCTCCATCGCGCTGCGCCTCGCGCCGACCGTGCACGGTGCGGGTGGCGATCACGGCTTTATGGCCAACATCGCCGAGACCGCGCGCCGCACGGGAGTCGCGGGCTACGTCGGCGACGGCGCCAACCGCTGGCCGGCCGTCAACCGGCACGACGCAGCGCGGCTTGTTGTGCTCGCGCTCGAATCGTCACCGGCCGGGTCGGTTGTGCACGCCGCGGGTGAAGAGGGCATCGCGGCGCGAGACATCGCCGGTGCGATCGGTGCGGCGCTCGACCTGCCGGTCGCCGCCATTGCTGAGGGAGACGCAGCAGAGCATTTCGGGTGGATGGCGCGGTTCTTCGCCCTCGACATCCCGGCGTCGAGCGAGCTCACGCAGCAACGTCTCGGCTGGAAGCCCAGCGCTCCGGGACTCCTCGCCGACATCGCGGCGGGCTACTACCCGGGCCGTTAAAGAGAATCCGCCGCGACCCCGGGGGTAAAGGTCGCGGCGGATTCCGGTCTAGGCGTCGGCGGTGATGCCTTCAGTTGATTCGATGACCGTTGCCATCTTCTTGGAGAGTGCTTCGTAGAACATCGAGAGCGGGAACTCGTCGTTGAGCACGGCGTCGGTGAGTCCCTTGGGCGGCCCGGACAGGATCTCGTCGGAGAGGCCGCGCGCCCAATTCGACGCGGGGTGCGGCGTCAGCGTCGTGCGAACCATTTCGTACGCGGCGAGCCAGTGGGCCATCTTCGGGCGGTCGATCGAGCGCCAGTACAGGTCTTCGATCTCGGCGCCGAGGGCAACAACAACGTCGGGCACGTTCGCCCAGTCGATGGTGAGCTGGGTGTCTGTCCAGTGCAGCACGTGGTGCTGGTGCATCCAGGCGAACAGCAGTTGACCGCCGAGACCGTCGTAGTTGCGCGTGCGACTGCCGGTGATCGCGAAACGGAAGATTCGGTCGAAGATCACCGCGTACTGCACGAGCTTCGCGTGCTCCTTGATGACCGGGTCGGTTTCCGCGGCCCGCTCGAGCTTCACTGCCTCGCGGAACGCGGTGAGGTCGCACCGCAGCTCCTCAAGCGAGTAGAGGAAGAACGGCATGCGCTGCTTGATCATAAAAGGATCAAACGGCAGGTCACCGCGCATGTGGGTGCGGTCGTGGATGAGGTCCCACATCACAAACGTGCGCTCCGTGAGTGCCTGGTCGTCGAGAAGACGGGCGGCGTCAGCGGGCAAATCGAGTTTGGTGATCATGGATGCCTCGCGCACAACCCTGCGGAAGCGCGCGGCCTCGCGGTCGGCGAAGATCGCACCCCAGGTGAAGGTCGGGATCTCGCGCATCGCAACGGTCTCGGGAAAGAGCACCGCCGAGTTTGTGTCGTAGCCCGCCGTGAAATCGAGGAAGCGAATCGGCACAAACAGCGCGTTCGAGTAGTCGCCCGACTCCAGCTCGCCGATGAACTCGGGCCAGATGACCTCGATGAGCACGGCTTCGACGAACTTCGACGAGCTGCCGTTCTGCGTGTTCATCGGGAAAACGACGAGGTGCTTCAGGCCGTTGACGCGATCGAGCTGCGGCTGGAAGGCGCTAAGCGAGTCGAGGAAGTCGGGGGTGGCGAAACCGCCGTCGGCCCAGCGCTCGAAGTCGACGATGAGCGCCTCGAGGTATGCGGCATCGTGGGGGAACCTCGGTGCCAAATGCAGGATCGATCGTGTGATCGTCTCGACGTTTGCCCGGGAAACGGGGTGCGCCTCGACGTCGGGGATCGAGCCGTCCTGCATTTGGGACAATTGCAGCTCGGTTGCCGCGGCCTTGAGGTCGAGCCAGGCTGCGTCCTCTACGACCTCGGGTTCTCCGACAATCGCGTGCGTTACAGGTGCGTTGGACATGGCTAAACCTCCGATCCGGCTGAAAATGGGCGTTCATCCGAGGTTATCCGCACGATCGTGGCGTTTGGTTGTGACCAGCGCTCGATAGTTGCGTCAAAGCGGGGTAGACCGGTTTTTCCGTGCATCGACGTAGGCTTTCACTCGTGACAGCTGATGGAGTGCGGATAGAACTGGCGCTTCACGCGAGCGCGGGCGACGCCACCCAACTGCAGCGCTACTTCAAAACCGCGGCGGGCCAGTACGGCGAAGGCGACGTGTTTATTGGCGTTCGGGTGCCGGTGATCCGCTCGGTGCTGCGCGCGCACCCGTCGATCTCGCCGGAAGACGTTGATGAGCTTTTCGCCAGCGACATCCACGAGCATCGAATGGCAGCGGCGCTGTCTCTCGTCAAGCAGTACCCGACCGACAAGGAACGGGTCTTTCTGCAGTACCTCGCCGCACTTCGTCGCGGGCGCATAAACAATTGGGACCTCGTCGACTGCTCGGCCGAGTTCATTCTTGGCGAGTGGTACTTCGACCGCGATCGCCGGCCGCTCGTCGCGCTCGCATCGAGTGGCAGCATCTGGGAGCGCCGCGTCTCGATCATCGCCACGTTCGGTTTCATCAAGCGCGGTGACTCGTCGACGACGCTGGAGATCGCGAGCATCCTGCTGACTGACCCGCACGACCTCATCCGGAAGGCGGTCGGTTGGATGCTGCGCGAGGTCGGCAAGCGCGTCTCGCGCGACGACCTCGAGGCTTTTCTCGAGAACAATGCCGCTCGGATGCCGCGGACGATGTTGAGCTACGCGTGCGAACAGCTGACTCCGGAACACAGAACGTACTACCGCGCGCTCTAGCGACGGGTCAGGGTGTGAGGGCTCCGAGGAGTGCGTCGCGGATGATGCTCTCGGTGCGCAGCTCCGGGTCGATGATGCGCTCGAGGGTGAGGCCGGAGACGAGGGCAAGGATTGTCGCGGCGACCTGGTCGAAGTCGATTCCCTCGGAGAGCCCGAGTGAGGCTGCACGGGTGCGCAGGCCTTCGGCGAGTTCCAGCTTCTGGGCGCGCCGCAGTTCGAGGTAGACCTCGCGGGCCTCGGGGTCGCGGCTCGCCTGCAGCGCGAACTCGATGACGAGGGCGTGCAGCGGGCCGAGGGTTTCGATGTGCCGCGCGAGTAGGGTCGCGGCCTGCGCGACGGCTGCGTGCCATCCATCGCTCGTTGGGGTGATTCCTTCGAGAACCGCGAGCGACGCCTCGGAGAACCTGGCTCGCATGATCGCGCCGAAGAGCGCCTGCTTTGAGTCGAAGTTCGAGTAGACGGCGCCCTTTGTGAAGCCGGCTTCTGCCGCGATCTTCTGGATGCTCGCGGCTCCGTAGCCCTCGCGGTAGAAGACGGCGATTGCTGCCTCGAGGATCTGCGCGCGCACGTCTTCGCGGCGGGGGCGCACTCTCGAGGTGGTCATTTGCCTATTGTTTCACAGATTCGATACCAACGGTATTGAAATGGGTGCATAATCGATACCGACGGTATTGAATCGTCGAGACGAGGAAAGAAATGATCACCGCAAGTGCCCTCACAGCGCGAGGCGTCTTCACCGACGTGAACTTCGACGTGCCCACGGGCGCAATGCTCGTGATCGCCGGCGACCACCGCTCCGGCAAGACCGCTCTGCTGCTCGCGATCGCGAGTCGCTTCTCGGTCAAGGGTGCACTCGAGACCGCGCCGCGCGGCAAGGTGGCGCTCGCCGAACAGCAGACCGTTAACGCTCTCGACGAGGCGCTCACTGTCGAGCAGCACTTCGCGCAGGCAGTGGCACTCACGCGTCCGTGGTTCAAGCCGTTCGTCAGCCGGTCGGCTGCCCGGGCAGCGGCCCACGTACTGCCGATCGAGCTGCCGCTCGGCTCGCGCATCGGCAGCCTCACACCGGTCGAGCGCTTCGCGTGTGGTGTGGGACTCGCGCTTGTGGCGAGTCCCGACATCCTCGCGGTCGATGACGTCGACGCCTTGCGCGAGACAGCCGACCGCGTCGCAGCCTGGCAGCTGCTGCTCGACCTCCCCGCCGACCTCACGATCGTCGCGACCTGCCAGGACCCGGGCGAGCGCCCGGAGGTATCTGACCGCCGCGTCATTCAAGTCACTCTCTAAGGCACCGACTATGGCTTCGTCCCTCCCCACAATCGAGCTCTCGCGCTTCAACCGCACGTTCATCACGCGCGCGGCGCTCGTGATCGTCGCGATCATCCCGGCGTTTTACGCGGGCATGTACCTCGCGAGTTCGCAGAACCCGGTCGAGCATCTCGACAACCTTCCGGCGGTCATCGTGAACCACGATGTTGCGGCCGACGCCGACGGAACAACAATCGATGCCGGCAAAGAACTTGTCGACGAGTTGCTCGACTCCGATGACAGCTACGCCTGGGTCGTTGCCGACGAAGGCGATGCCAACGCAGGACTCATCGACGGCGACTACTTCGCGATGATCGAGATTCCCGAAGACTTCTCCTCCTCGATCGCGACGGCCGCCGGGGACAACCCGCGGCAGGCGAAGCTCACCGTCTACTCCGATGACGCAACGAGCTACATCATCGGCCAGGTCACAAACACCGTCACAAACGGAATCCAGAACACGCTTAACGAGAAGATCACCACCGAGTACCTCGACAACGTCTACGTCGGCTTCAACGAGATTCACTCGTCGGTCTCCGACGCTGCCGATGGCTCGCGCGACCTGGCCGACGGCCTCAACTCGGCGCGGGATGGTGCCGACGACCTCGTCATTGGCCTTGGCGATTTGGATGTCGGTGCTGCGAAGCTCGCGAACGGCTCAACCAAGCTCGCCGCAGGTGCGTCAGATCTGGCCGATGGCGCGTCGAGCCTGTCGAGCGGTGTGAAGACGCTGCAGAAGAACACGGGCAAGCTAGCGACGGGCGCGGCGACAGTTGCGTCCTCCGCCGAGCAGATTGCTGCGATGGTGCCGTCGACGAGTCCGCTCGCCGCACCTCTTGCGCAACTGGCCGCGGGCGCCAATAGTGTCGCGACCGGCGCCGGCGGGATCGACAAGGCCGTCGACGCGCAACTTGTTCCGGGTGCGTCGAAACTTGCGGGCGGAGCATCCACTCTGTCTGAAAAGACGCAGCAGCTCGCGAACGGTGCGACGCAGCTCGCAACCGGCGCCGCGAAGGCAGATGCCGGTGCAACGAAGCTCGACGACGGTCTCGTGAAACTTCAGGACGGCAGCGAAGAGCTGGCAAGCGGCCTCGCCGACGGGGTTGCGGAGATCCCGACGTACAGCGACGCGCAGCGCACGGCGCTCGCCGAGGTGGCCGCAAAGCCCGTGGTTGCCGAACGCGTTCACGCGAGCGCAGTCGACCAGTACGCGCAGGGTTTGGCGCCGTACTTCATTCCGCTCGCGCTCTGGATCGGCGGCATCGTCGCGTTCCTGGTGATGCGCCCGCTGTCGCCGCGAGCTATCGCCTCGGCCGCGAGCCCGCTCAAGGTCGCGTTCGCGGGCTACCTGCCCGGCGCGTTCTTTGGTGCGCTGCAGGCGTCGATAGTGATCGCCGTGCTCGAGCTCTGGGTCGGGCTGGATGCCGCGATGCCGTGGTGGACCCTCGCGTTCGGCGCCGTCGTCGGCATGACGTTTATGGCGATTCACCAGTCATTCATCGCGCTCTTCGGTGGCGTCGGTCGCCTTGTCGCGCTTGTGCTGCTGATGGTGCAACTGCCGTCTGCGAGCGGAACCTACCCGGTCGAGACGAGCCCCGAGTTCTTCCAGGCGATCAGCCACTGGCTGCCGATGACCTACGCGGTGCAGGGGTTCCGGCAGGTGATTGCGGGTGGCGCCGAGTCGATCGCGTGGACTGCTGCGGGTCACCTCGCGCTGTTCGGGCTCTTCGCCTTTGGGCTCACCGTGTTCGCCGCGTACCGCAACCGCACGTGGAGTGTGACGAGGTTGCACCCCGCCCTACAGCTATAGCGCTTTGAGCGTCAGCCAGTGCACGAGGTCTTCTGTGAAGCGCTCTGGCTGCTCGACGCTCGGCAGGTGCGCCGCGTCGGTGTAGCGCACGCCCGCGGCCTCCTTGACCGTCGCGAGCAGGTATTCGTACTGCGCGATCGCCGGTCCGATATCGAAGCTGCCCACCCCGAAGAGCGTCGGGATGCGCAGCTCGTCGAGCCTGCCGTACGCCGGCGGGTCGAGCGGAATCGGCACCGGGGCTTCCTCGATGCGCGCGAGGTTGGCGAGGTTGAGCTCGTAGGCCTTCGCGACGAACAGTGGGTCGAGATCTGCGGGCGACCGGAGCGGGCCGAAGTCCCACAACTCCGCCTCGAGGCGGAAGAGCTTCTCCCAGTCGCCCGACTCCTCGACCGTGTCGAGCTGGGTGAAGAGTTCCTCTTCGCGATCGGTGAGCGGCACCTCGGGGTGGCCGCTCGGCCCGGAGCCGATAGCGACAAGCCGCGCAACCCGCTGCGGGAACTCGAGGGCGGTGTCGATCGCTATCGATCCGCCGCGCGATGCGCCGATGAGCGTCGCCCGTTCGATGCCCAGTTCGTCCATAAGCGCGATCACATCGGAGCGGTTGGAGAAGAGCACGTCCTGCGACTCGGTGAGCCCGTAGCCGCGGGTATCAAAGCGCACAACGAAGTGCTTTTCGGCGAGGGCGTCGACCTGGGGGTCCCACATCCGAAGGCTCGCAACACCGGCATGGATGAGCACAAGAGCGGGAGCAGACGGCTCACCGTTGGTTTCGAAATAGAGGCGAGCACCGGTCACGTCGAGGAAGGGCATGGGCTTAACGCTAGTCGCGACATCCAAACCGTAGCTAGGGGTGGTGGTCAGACCACTCGCGAAACGGGTGCAGGATTGAGGGTATGAGTGGAGTGCTGATCGGGTTTGCGATCATTGGCACGGTCATTCTCATCGGCTACATCACCGGACGCAGCGGTGTGCTCGGCGAACACGCGCCGTTTGTCATCAGCCGGTTTACGTTTTTCGTGCTGTCGCCGTGCCTGTTGTTCACGGTGCTCGCCGATGCCGACGTGCACGAACTCTTCTCGTCGCTGCTGCTGGTCTCCGCGATCTCGGCGCTGCTCGTATGCCTCATCTTTCTCGGCGTCGCGCTGCTGGTGTTCAAGCGCAAGCTGCCCGAGTCGATCATCGGCGCGCTCTCGTCGGGCTACGTCAATGCGAACAACATCGGCATCCCCGTTGCCGTTTACGTGCTCGGCAACACCGCGTACTCCGCGCCGGTCATCCTGTTCCAGCTTCTGGTGCTCGCGCCGATCGCCCTCACCGTGCTCGACATTTCAACGAACGGGCGCGGGTCGCTGTGGCGCACGCTGCTGTCGCCGTTCCGCAACCCGCTTATCATCGGCTCGGCGATTGGTGCGGTTGTCGCGATCACCGGGCTCGAGATTCCCGACGCCGTGATGGAGCCGTTCCGCATCGTCGGTGCGGCCGCGGTTCCCCTTGTGCTCATTGGCTTCGGGATGTCGCTGCACGGGCAGCGCGCACTCGCTCCCGGCAGCAACCGACGTGACGTGGTGCTGGCGACGGTGCTCAAGCTCGCTGTGCAGCCGGCCGCGGCGTGGCTGCTCGGCACCCACGTTTTTCACCTCGACGCCGAGCACCTCTTCGCGGTCGTCGTTCTGGCGACTCTGCCAACGGCGCAAAACATCTTCGTCTACGCGCAGCGGTATGGGCGCGGCCAGGTTGTCGCCCGCGACACGATCCTCATCACAACGATCGGTGCGGTGCCGGTGCTCGTGTTGGTGGCTGCGCTGCTGCGCGGCTAGAGGAACATCGGTCGATCGTCGTCGTCTTCCGCGACATCCAAATCGACAACGACGGGCACGTGGTCGCTCGGTCCGTCGCCCTTGCGCTCGTTGCGGTGGATGCCCGCGCCGACCACAAGATCCGCGAACTCCTGGTTGCCGAGGATGAAGTCGATGCGCACGCCCTCATTGCGCGGAAAGCGCAGCTGCTTGTAGTCCCAGTAGGTGTAGCCGGTCGGCACAAGCGGGCGCACCGTGTCGATGAGGCCGATGTCGGCGAAGGCCGCGAATGAGGCGCGCTCCTCGGGCGAGACGTGGGTCGACTGGCCGACGATGATCGTAGGATCGCCGTTGTCTTCGTCGGTCGGGATGATGTTGAAATCGCCCATCAGCGCAATCGGGCTACCGGGGTTTTCAGACATCCAGGTGGATGTCGCGGTGCGCAGTTTCTCGAGCCAGTCGAGTTTGTACGCGAGATGTGGATCACCCAGCGCGCGCCCGTTGGGCACGTAGAGGCTCCAGAGCCGCACGCCGTCCACTGTCACGCCGAGGGCGCGGGCTTCGGTCGGCAGGTCGGGGCCTTCGGAGCCCTTGAGGAATCCGGGCTGCCCGGGAAAGTCGATCTCAATGTCGGTCATCGGGAGGCGGCTCGCAAAGGCGACGCCGTTCCACTGGCTGAGGCCGTGCGAGACGATCTCGTACCCGGCCGCCTCAAACGCCTCAACCGGAAACTGCTCGGGCTTGCACTTGGTCTCCTGGAAGCCGACGACGTCGATGTCTTCACGCACGAGCCAGTCGATGGCGCGGGCGTGACGGCTGCGGATCGAGTTGATGTTGTAGGTGGCTACGCGCATGTCACAACGGTACTCGCTGAGACCTTCACTCAGCTTTTGTACAGGTTTGGTCACGGACGCCTAAACCGGTATAGGTTCGAAATGACCCCCATTCGGGTGTCGCCACTCAATGTCGAGGAGGTAGTCATGACCAAGTCCAAAACGACGATCTCCGATGTTGCTCGGGCGGCAGGCGTCAGCAAGGGTCTCGTCTCGTTCGCGCTCAACGATCGACCGGGTGTCGCGGCCGATACTCGAGAGCGCATCCTGAAGATTGCGGCCGACCTTGGCTGGGTGCCGAGCATGCGAGCGAGGGCGCTGAGCACGGATCGCGCCTATGCCCTCGGTCTTGTGATCGCGCGGGACCCCGCAATCATCGCGGGCGATCCCTTCTTTCCGGCGTTTATCTCCGGTCTCGAGCAGGTGCTCGCACCGATCGGTCAGTCGCTTGTGCTCAGCATGGTCGCCGACGAGTCCGCGGAGCGCGCAAGCTACGAACGTCTCGCTGAGAACGGCCGCGTCGACGGGGTTGTGCTCACCGACCTTCGTCAGAACGACCCGCGCCTCGCACTCATTTCCGACCTCGGCCTGCACGCTGTGACTCTGGGTTTTCCCGATGTCGAATCGCCGTTCGGTGTGATCTCACTCGATGACGCACCGGGCATCCAGAGCGTCGTCGCTCACCTCGCCGACCTTGGACACTCGCGCATCGCCCACGTCGCCGGCGCGTCGAGTTGGCTACACGGAAAGCGCCGTCGCGACTCATTCGCAGCGGCCCTCCGCGAGCGCGGTCTCATCGAAACCCTCATCGTCGAGACCGACTTCAGCGCCGCTGACGGAGCACGGGCAACCGCCGAACTGCTCGCACTGGACGTGCCGCCAACCGCAATTGTCTTTGCCAATGACCCGATGGCGGTCGCTGGCCTCGGCGTCGCCCAGCGGGCGGGACTTCGCGTGCCCGATGAGCTCTCGATCACCGGTTTCGACGGCAGTGATGTTGCCGAGTACATGTACCCGAGCCTGACGACGGTCTCAACATCCGTGACCGACTGGGGACGCGCCGCCGCCACCCTGTTGCTCACCGCAATCTCCGGGGATGACGTTGTGAACGTCGACCTCGAACCCGGTCAACTCGTGATTCGCGAGTCGACCGCAGCACCACTGGAAAACAATCCCTGACGACAGCACTCCCTAAGAATGCGCGGCACCGTAGCCGCACCAACGAAAGGAACGCTCAATGAAGAAGCGAACAGCGGCCGCAACGGCGGTCTTTACGCTCGGCGCACTCGCGCTGACCGCCTGTGCAAGTGGAGGCGGCGGAGGCACAACGAGTACCGAGGGCACCGGGCCAATCACCATCTGGTACTCGAACAACGAGCAGGAGGTCGCCTGGGGCAAGCAGATGGTCGAGGCCTGGAATGCCGAAAACCCCGACCAGCAGATCACCGGCCAGGAGATCCCCGCGGGCAAGAGCAGTGAAGAAGTTATTGGGGCAGCGATCACCGCGGGCAACGCGCCCTGCCTCATCTTCAACACCGCGCCATCCGCCGTCGGTCAGTTTGAAAAGCAGGGCGGTCTCGTCGATCTGAACTCCTACGACGACGGGGCGAGCTATATCGAGGAGCGCTCGGGCGACCTCGCCAGCCAGTATCAGAACACCGAGGGCGACTACTTCCAGATGCCGTGGAAGTCGAACCCGGTTGTTGTCTTCTACAACAAGGACGTCTTTGAGAAGGCGGGCCTCGACCCGGAAGACCCCGCACTCTCGACCTACGACGAATTTCTCGCAGCCTCCAAGACTCTCGTAGAGAAGGGCGGGGTGGATTACGCGATAAACCCGGCCCCGACGAGTGAGTTCTTCCAGACGCAGTTCGACTTCTACCCGCTGTACGCGGCCGAGTCGGGCGGCAAGCAGATCGTTGAAGACGGCAAGGCAACCTTCGCGAACGAGGCTGGCTACAACGTCGTCGACTTCTGGGCGCAGATGTACACCGATGGCTACTCCGGCCAGGAGCAGTACCAGGGTGATGCATTCGCCGACGGCAAGGCCGCCATGGCGATCGTCGGACCGTGGGCTGTCTCGGTCTACAAGGATGTGAACTGGGGCGCCGTGCCCGTGCCGACAAAGGAGGGCAAGGACGCGAGCGAGATCTACACCTTCAGTGACGCGAAGAACATCGGGCTCTACTCGGCGTGCGAGAACCGAGCGACGGCATGGGACGTGCTCAAGTTCTCCACAAGCGAGGAGCAGGATGGCAAGCTGCTCGAGCTGACCGGCCAGATGCCGCTGCGCGCAAACCTGCAGGACACCTACGCCGACTACTTCGAGGCGAACCCCGCGTACCAACAGTTTGGTGACCAGGCTTCGCGCACAGTCGAGGTTCCCCCGGGACCGAACACGGTGCAGGAACTTCAGGCTCTCCGTGACGCGTACTCTTCGTCGGTGATCTTCGGCAAGGACGACCCGCACACGGCCCTCGATGAGGCCGCAGCCAAGATCGACGAGATCGCAGCGCAGCCGTAATGACTACGACTACCGCACGCCGGGCGGGCGCAACGCTCCCGCCCGGCTCCAGCCGCAGACACAGGATCTTCGGCAAAAATCCGCTCGGCCTGCTCTTCAGTGCGCCGTACCTGATTTTTGTCATCCTGATCTTCGCGTACCCACTCGCCTATGCGGTCTGGATCGCGTTCCACGATTTCTTCTTCGCCGCTCCCGGTGCGGAGGTCGATCGTCCGTTCGTCGGGCTGGATAACTTCGTAACGGCACTGACAGATCCGGCAGTGCTGCGCTCGTTCCTCAACGTGGGCATCTTCCTCGTGATCAACGTGCCGCTCACGGTTGTGCTCTCGATTCTGCTCGCGACGGCGCTCAACCGTGTTGTGCACCTGCGGGCATTCCTGCGGGTCGCGTTCTACGTGCCGTACGTGACGGCCTCGGTCGCGGTAGTCGCGGTCTGGCTGTTCCTCTTCAACGGCGGTGGGCTCGTGAACTCGATTCTCGGCCCGCTCGCGCCCGACCCCTCGTGGCTTATCAACAGCGCGTGGGCGATGCCGACGATCGCGATCTTCGTCACGTGGAAGCAGCTCGGGTTCTACATTTTGCTCTACCTGTCGGCGCTGCAGAACGTGCCGAAGGAGCTCTACGAGTCGGCATCGACCGACGGGGCGGGCGCTGTGCGCCAGTTCTTCTCGGTCACGGTTCCCGGTGTGCGCCCGGCAACGGTGCTTGTGCTCCTTGTGGCCACGATCACGGGCGCGAACCTGTTTACGGAGCCCTACCTGCTCACCGGAGGTGGTGGCCCGGACGGCGCCTCGGCTTCGCCGGTGCTCATCATGTACCAAAAGGGCTTGCAACAGGGGCAGCCGGATGTCGCGAGCGCGATCGGCGTTGTGCTCGTGATCGGCGTGCTGATCATTGCCTTCATCCAGAACCGGCTCGTCGGGAGGGAAGACTGATGTCCAGAACTCAAACGATCCTTCGCGGCATAGTGCTCGGAATCGGCGCACTCGCCTTCCTGTTCCCGTTCTACTACATGGTGATCGGGTCACTACAGACGGCACCGGATGCAACTGTGGCTGGTGCCTTCCCGAACCCGGCGAACATCACGGGCGAGAACTACGTCAACATCAACTCGCGTATCAACCTCGCAACGGGGCTGATCAATTCGGGCATCTTCACCGGTGGTGTGCTGCTGTGCACACTCGTGTTTGGCATCCTCGTTGGTTATGCGCTCGCCGTGCTGCAGTGGCGCGGTCGTGGGATGACGTTCGCGCTGGTGATCCTTGTGCAGGTGGTTCCGTTCCAGCTGCTGATGATCCCGCTGTACGTGCTGATCGCCCGGGACTACGGATTAACCGACAACTACCTCGGCATGATCCTGCCGTTCGCTATCAACTCGACGGCGGTGGTGATCTTCCGACAGTTCTTTTTGCAACTGCCGAAAGAACTCTTCGAAGCGGCTCGCATCGATGGAGCCTCCGAGCTCAAGCTGCTCTGGTCGATCGGCATTCCGCTCGCGCGGCCGGCGATCATCACGGGTGTGCTGCTCACCTTCATCGGCCCGTGGAACGAGTTTCTCTGGCCGTTCCTCATCACGAAGGACGCCGGCAAGCAACCGCTCGCCGTCTCCCTCGCCAACTACATCTCGAACGTCGCGGCCTCAACGGCCAACCCGTTCGGGGCGACCCTCGCGGGTGCTGTTGTGCTCGCGGTTCCGGTTGTAGTGCTGTTCATCGTGTTCCAGCGCTACTTCATCTCATCCGACCTCGGAAGCGGAGTGAAAGGCTAAACATGGACTTCCCATACACACTGACCCGGCAGGGCGTCATTATGACCCCCGAGCCAGGCAACGAACTCGAAGCCGAAGGGGTGCTCAACCCCGCGACCGGGCACACGCCCGATGGCTCGCTCTACCTGCTGCCTCGTGTTGTGGCCACCGGCAATGTCTCCCGGGTTGGTCTCGGCCGAGTCGTCATCACCGACGGAGTTCCAACGGGTGTCGAACGCGAAGGCATTGTGCTCGAGCCCGACCGCGGCTGGGAGCGCGGCGTCGGCAACGCGGGTGTCGAAGACCCGCGGGTGACCTTCATCAAGCGCCTCGGGCTTCATGTGATGACCTACGTGGCGTACGGGCCTTTGGGGCCGCGCACGGCGGTGGCTGTCTCATCCGATCTCCGCTCGTGGAGGCGGCTTGGCCCAGCGCTCTTCGAGTACGACGATGCGCTCGACATGGATCTCAACCTGTTCCACAACAAGGACACGGTGTTCTTCCCAGAGCCCGTGACCTCGCCTTTGGGTGTTGAATCATTCGCTGTGCTTCACCGCCCGATGTGGGATCTCGGTGAGACCAAAGCCGGCCAGGGCGTGCGGGTTCCCGCGGGAACCACCGACGAGCGCCAGAGCATCTGGATCGCCTACGTGCCCGTTGCTCTCGTTGAGGCCGACATCACGAACCTCGTGCACTGGGGCGAGAACCGTCTACTCGCGAGCCCCGAGTTTGCCTTCGAGCAACTCAAGATCGGCGGTGGCCCGCCACCGGTTCGGGTCAAGGAGGGCTGGCTGCTGCTGCACCACGGCGTCACCGGCAAGATCGAGAGCGCCTTCGACCAGCAGCAGAAGGTCAACTACGCGGCGGGCGGCATGATTCTCGACGCCGACGATCCGACGATCATCCTCGCGCGAACGACTGAGCCGCTGCTGGCCGCCGAGACCGAAGACGAGAAAAGCGGCATCGTGCCGAACGTTGTTTTCCCCACCGCCATCGAAGAGATCGACGGACAACTGTTCGTCTTCTACGGAATGGCCGACTCCAAGATTGGGGTCGCACGCATCGACCACGCGTAACCAGCGAGACAACGAAAGGAACAAGTTCAATGAAGAACCTCCCCCTCGTCGCGGCGATCGCCGTCGCGGCCCTCACCCTGACGGCTGCGCCAGCCACAGCGGCGCCGCCCTCAACGGCGCTCACGAATACCGCACACCTCGACTTCCTCCTCGATACAGCGACACCAGCGGCGATCGACGGCCACACGACCTACCGCCTGGCCGAGGAACCCGCGCTCACCATGCCGTGGACCTACGCCGACGCCCGCGACGGCGGAACGTTCGAGCGTGTTGGCGGCGGCCCGCTTGATCCCGAGACCGGGTACTGGGGGCAGGGTGCGTACAACTCCGACGACATAGCCCGGGCGGCAGTCGTCTACCTGCGCCACTGGCAGCAGACCGGCTCGGACGCGTCGCGCGACAAGGCCTACGAACTGCTGCGATCGGTCGCGTACCTGCAGACCGACTCCGGTCCGAATGCCGGCAACGTTGTGCTCTGGATGCAGCCGGACGGCACGCTCAACCCGTCACCCGAACCTGTTGAGCTGCCCGACCCCTCGGACTCCGGCGCGAGCTACTGGCTCGCTCGCAGCCTGTGGGCATTTGGTGAGGGCTACGCGGCGTTCAAGAACGACGACCCCGAGTTCGCGGCCTTCCTTCAAGACCGATTGCAGCTCGGTGTTGGGGCTCTTGAGCGCCAGACACTCGACAAGTACGGAAAGTACGTGATCGCCGACGGCGAGAGAGTGCCGGCCTGGCTCATCGTCAACGGCGCGGACGCGTCGTCCGAAGCCGTGCTCGGCCTGTCGGCGTATGTCGGCGCGACCAAAGACAAGGCAGCAAAGTCTGCCCTCAAGAAGCTCGCCCGCGGCATAGCCGAGATGGGCGCGGGCGACACTCGCCAGTGGCCGTACGGGGCAATACTTCCGTGGGCGGAAAGCCCTTCGATGTGGCATGCCTGGGCTTCGCAGATGCCCGCGGCGTTGGCCGAGGCATCCATTGTTCTGAAAGACGACAGCCTGCTGAAGCCCGCGCTCGCCGACTCGGGCAGCTTTACGCCGACGCTGATCACTGCGGGCGGACCGGACAACGCCTGGTACCCGACGCCGATCGAGAAGGTGCAGATCGCCTATGGCGCCGACAGCCGGCTGCAGTCGCTGCTCGCGGTCGCCGATGCCTCGGGGCGCGGCGGATTTGACGACCTCGCCGCGATTATGGGGGCGTGGTACTTCGGTAACAACAAGTCGGGCGCACCCGTGTACGACCCGGCGACGGGCGTGACGTTCGACGGTGTGCAGGCTGACGGCAGCGTGAACCGCAACTCCGGCGCCGAGAGCACTATCCACGGGCTCCTCTCGATGCTCGCGCTTGACGCGCATCCGGCGGTCGCTGCACGGGCACAGTCGGTTGCCACAGTCGACTCCCGGTCGGGGCTCTCGGTGGTCGAGGCGGAAACCGCGACCGGTGGCACGATCGTGACTCCCGAGTCGGCGTGGACGGGCGAGTCGCAGTGGTCGGGCGGCGCCTACCTGTCGCTCGCCGCGGGTGAGTCCGCGACGATCGAAGCCGGCGCGGGCTCGATCGAACCGGTGATCTACGAGCCGTACCCCGGCACCGTTCGCTCGAAGTGGAACCTCGGCTCGCTGCGCTCGGGCGTTGGCAAGCCGGGCATCACGGAGGCGGCCGGTGCGCTGCTTCCGTCGGTACTCGCAAAGCCATCAAACGGTGTGGATGTCGCGGTGACGGCCACGAAGGGAACGCTCAAGCTCGACGCGCTCATCGTGCGCCCGACCGTGTCGCGCCTTGTGCTCGACGGCACCGGCGGTCGCACCGAGCTCGTGAACTCGGCTTCCACCTCGTCCGTCAAGGCGAAAGTCGGCGCAAGCGGCGAGCGTTCGGTTGCGAAGGTCTACTCCAAGACGGGCAAACTCGTCGACACCGAGCGCCTGCGAGGTATCGGCTCGATCAGGTTGCCCGCGGGCGGTTTCGCGATCATCACCTCCTAACCGAGCCTGCAGAATAGGTCGCGCCTCATGACATCGTGGGGCGCGACCGCTCGGTAGTCTTGACTCGTGACCACAGCGAAGCAGCAACTTATCGAGTACATCAAGGCCGACGCGGTCTTCCACGGCGACTTCACGCTCACAAGCGGCAAGAAGGCGACGTACTACGTCGACATGCGTCGCGTGAGCCTCGATCACCGGGTCGCTCCCCTCATCGGACAGGTGATGGTCGACCTCATCGCCGACATCCCTGACGTTGTCGCGGTCGGAGGTCTCACGATGGGTGCAGACCCGATCGCAGCGGCAGTCATGCACCAGGGCGTTGCGCTCGGCAAAACCTACGACGCCTTCGTTGTGCGCAAGGAGCCCAAGGACCACGGCCGCGGCCGCCAGGTTGAAGGCCCCGACCTCGAGGGCAAACGCGTCATCGTGCTCGAAGACACCTCGACGACGGGCGGCTCACCGCTCAAGGCCGTCGAGGCTCTGCTCAAGGTCGGTGCGATCATCGCCGGTGTCGCGGTCGTCGTCGATCGCGCGACGGGTGCGAAAGAGATCATCGAGGCCGCAGGTTACCCGTACTACTCCGCCATCGGACTTGAGGACCTCGGTCTCGTCTAGTGGCTGACGGAAACCCGTTTCCTTGGGGGCTTACGCCGGGCGGAACGCCCGAGGATGCGGTTCCGATTCGTCCGGTCGCGCCAGTGTCGCCGGTCGACCAGGGTCACTTCGTCGCCGTGCCCGATCCGCACGCGCTGCCGCCGACTGGCGCGAACTCGGCGTACGCGAGCCCGACCAATGCGAGCCCGACCAATTCCAACCCGTCGTGGAACCCGGAGCCGTTAAACCCGGCCTGGAGCGCAGCGCCGGCGTACCGGGCTGAGCAGCCGCAGCAGCCCGCGCCGGTTGAGCCCAACTTTGAGCTGCCGGCCGATATCGGCGCCTATACGGAACCCGCGGCGCCGTACACGACGCCCGCGTTCGAACCTGCCGCCTATGGAGCGCCCGCGTACGAACCTCCCGCTTACGAACCTCCCGCGTACCAAACTCCCGGGTTCGAGCCCGCCGCGTACACCGACCCCATTGCACCCGCCGACGCCAACCCCGGCACCGATCACAACCCCGGCGCCGATCCCGGCGACGGCAGCGCCCTCGATAACCTGTTCGGCGAGGCGAAGTTCGTCGAGTACGAACCGGGGCTCGACTTGAGCGCGAGTCCGTTTCAAAAGAGCGAGCTCGTCGCGGTTCCGACGGCTCCGCGCGGGCCGATGCCGCCGGTGCAGAAGCGTCTCATCTGGGTGG
>Ga0247805_1000392_pt1 | contig 23043 bp, 20 predicted proteins | sample UWRJL044104R1_FD_180930 | JGI IMG/M metagenome (GOLD analysis project Ga0247805, IMG submission 180930) | Plant litter microbial communities from Arlington Agricultural Research Station in Wisconsin, United States - UWRJ-L044-104R-1 | ecosystem: Environmental > Terrestrial > Plant litter >... | reverse complement strand
GCGAGCGGCAGCTTTCTCGTGACCGATCACGCTGGTCTCGGTGAGCTCAGGATCGTCGCGGTCACAACCCCAACCGCCTCGAGCGAGCTCGCGGTCGTCGAAAACGGCGAGCTGCGATTCATCACCTCGTTCGCGACGGTCGCCACAATCGACCCCCGCGAGCTCGAGATCACCGGTCGAGACGGCTACCCGATTCATGGCTGGGTGTCGACGCCCGCGGGCGTTGGTCCGCACCCCGTTTTACTCATGATTCACGGCGGACCGTACTCGCAGTACGGCGTCGGTTTCTTCGACGAGACCCAGGTCTTCACGGAGGCCGGGTATGCCGTTGTCTACTGCAACCCTCGCGGAGCCGCGGGCTACGGCACGGAGCACGCCCGCTCAATTCGTGAGCAGATGGGAACGCTCGACCACTTCGACGTCATCGATTTTCTCGAGGGAGCCCTCGCTTCAGACGAGCGGTTGGATGCGACGCGCCTGGGCATTATGGGTGGCTCGTACGGTGGCTACCTCACCGCCTGGACAATCGCGCACGACCACCGGTTCACCGCCGCAATCGTCGAACGCGGTTTTCTCGACCCCGAGGTGTTTCCGGGTACGAGCGACATCGGCGACTTCTTCGGCTCCGAATATATGGGCACCGACCCCGCACGGATGCGTGAGCAGAGCCCACAGGCTGTCGTCGCAAACGTCACAACGCCCACGTTCGTCGTCCACTCGGAGCAAGACCTTCGCTGCCCCCTCGGCCAGGCCGAGCGTTACTACGCGAGTCTTCGATCGCAGGGTGTTGAGGCCGAGCTGCTGATTTTCCCCGGCGAAAATCACGAGCTAAGCCGCGCCGGCCGACCGCGTCACCGCGTGCAGCGCTTCGAGTCGATGCTCGACTGGTGGCACCGCTACCTGCCGGTGCATAACTGATGCGTCGCGCTCTACTGATTGCCCTCACGGCGAGCCTGGTTCTCGCTTCACCGCTCGCGGCGAGTGCTGATCCCGTGCTCACTATCGAGCCCTCAGCGCAGACCGTCGAATACGGTGAAGCGTGGGAGTTCGCCGTCGGCGTCGATGACTGCGTGCGCAAGTGCTCAACAGTCGTTATTCGCCAATCGGGTGAGACATCGGGCGCGCGCATCACGCCAAGCAGCGGTTTCTCGGAGACCGATATCTCGCAGAAGCCTCTTGTTCCGGGCGACTACGCGTTTCGCGCGTACGCAGCCGGAGCACGATCGCCCGGCGTAACTCTCACCGTCGAGCCCGCTGTGCTCGACGTCGACCTGCGCATTGTGCCCGACGAAAATCACCCGACCGGCGCGATAGTGATCGCCCAGCTGTCGGGGGCTTTTGTCGAGCGTATTCACGCAGTCGACTGCTCGCGCTGCCCCGACGTCGGCACCCTTCCCACCGGAGTGTGGGATGTCGCGATCCGCGACTCGGCCGGCGACGAGGTGTTTCGCCAATCCGTGACCACAACCACGGCGACAACAACGACAACCGAGAACGTGTCGATGTACTGGAACGACGTGCCCGCCGGCGAAGACTTCACCGCCTCGGCCGAGTTCACGCCGACCAGCCAGATCGAAAACTTCGCCATCACTGCCGAGCGCGACATCCCGTACACATCTTCAGAAGCCCCGGCAGCGGGGGAGTCGTCGATCCCGAATGCTTTGCCCGCGACCGTGCAGGAGCCCGACGGCCCCACCCTTCCGCTGTGGGGCATTCTCACCGCGATCGCGCTGTTCCTCCTGCTTGGTGTCGCTGCCGCCCTGCTCGTGCGAGTCATCGCCCGCAGCTACTCGCGCTCAGCCGACGACGATGACACCGTTGTCATAGCCGAGCCTGTGGTTGACACAGAGCCTGTGGTTGACGCAAAGCCCGCGGTTACTCAGGAGCCAGCACCGACGACGCCGGAACTCACGGAAGGGCCCCGCTCGTGATCACCGCGCGCAGCATTGCCATCGCCCTCGGTCTGGCCGCTGCATCCACCCTTGTTATTGCGGTGCCCGCGCACGCGGACACGCTCACGTCTACCTATTTCGTCGGCGAGCGAGCGGTCTCGGCGCCTTTCGGATCGGACTGGGTGCTCACGGTTTCGGTGAGCCCCGTGGGCGGCGGGGTGGCAAATTCGGTCGGGCCAACCGACGGTACCGTCGCCATACTCGTTGATGGCGCACCCTTCGTCGACGAGCTGCCGGTGAATCCTGGTGGGCTGGTCTACGTCGCTCAGCCAGCATCTCTGAACCCACTTCCCGCGGGCGATCACGAGGTCATTGCCGTATTCACCCCGGCGCCCGGTGGCGAATACGGTCAGAGCGAGACCGGTCTGACAACGACCCTCACCATCACCCCGCTCAGCGTTACGCCGATCGTCGAGCTTGTGACCGGCGCGGGCGAGGTTGCCGTGCCGACGGTTCGAACGAGCTTCGCTGGCGAGTATGTCTCGCAACTCGGAACACCGCCGTCGGGGGAGTGGCGCATCAGCGTGCTCGATGCCGAGGGCGATGAAGTTTTCAGCCAGTCGGCGCGGCAGCCGACGCAAGCTGCGGATGGCGAGATCGATCCGCTCGACCTGCCCATTACGGCTCGACTCGATTCCGGTGCGACATACAGCGTCGAGACCGAGTTCGTTGCCGATGCATCAGTCGCGTCGGGGCTGACCTTCGACAACCCGCAGCCGCTCTCGCTGACGACGGCAGACCTAAGCCTCACAGAGAAGCTCGTCGAGCCGGTAGCGGTGCCAGTGTGGGGCATCATTGCGCTCGTCGTCGCGCCCCTCGTTGCAGCGTTGACGGTCGTTGCTCTCGGCCTTGCACTGCGCCGCCGACGTGCGACCCTCAAGGAAGCAGAACCCATCACCGGGGTCATCGAATACGACGAGGCCGAGCACGACGCGGCGAGCGAAACGGGCGAGATCGTCATCGAAGACGACACCACAGAGCCGCGCTAAATGTCGAGAGATGGTCATTGAGGATGATTTTTGCGGCCACGCGCCGCGCTAGCATCGAAGAATGACCGGTCTACAGCGCGCTCATTCGCGCGCGCGAACCACCTTTATGGCGGCGGCGACCGCAATTCTGGTACTCGCGCTCACGGCGGTCGGCGGTGCGGCGCACGCGCAATCACCGGTGAAGATTCTCTTTGACGCCACGGGCAGCACAAGCGTGCAGTACGGGGGAGAGTGGGGCTATCAGGTCAACCTGAAGCACACGAGATGCGACTGGCTCGATTGCAAGGATGCTCTCACGCTGAAGTTCTCTGGCGACAACGGCAAGACGTTCACTGTCACGACCGACGTCTACGCCTCGCAGACTGCATACATCGGCCAGTACGACCTTGACGATGCGCTGCCCGCGGCAACCTACTCGATCACCGCGAGTTTCGTTGACCCCAGAAACTGGGCCGGGGAGGGTGACCCGGGGCTTGCAACGACGAACAAGCCCGCCTCGCTCACCATCGCCGCCGCACCGGTTGCCATCGACTTTCGTATCGAGTCTGACCCACACCAGAACGCGGGAGCTGTAGTCAATGCCCATCTCACCGGCACCTACCTCGACCAGCTCGCCGGCTGCTACGGCTCTGAAGCATGCCACGAACCACTCGGCGACGGCCGGTGGGACTTCGTTATAACCGATGACACGGGGGCAACGGTCGTCGAAAAAAGAATCACCGCTCGAGGAACCGACGGACAGTTTGCGTCGTTCTACTGGCACAGCGTGCCGGCCGGCACAGACTTCGCAGCAACCGTGACATTCACCTTCGCGGCCGAGGTTCGCAAAAACTACGCAATCGAACCGACCTCCGCCGTGTCTTTCACGTCGCCAGCGGCGGTACCCGCGGGAGAACCGGGCTCGCCCGAGATCGCGCCCGTTGCTGAAGAGCCGCAGTCGAGCCCCTCACTTCCGCTGTGGGCAGTGCTCTTGTGGTTGCTCGTGATTGTGCTTCTCGCCGCCGTTATTACGGCTTTCGCGCTGCTCGTGCGGCGCCAGCGGCTGGCCGCGACATCCATCGATCCCGAATTTGCAGAGACCACGGGCGAACTCGTAAAGGGTGACAACTCGTGAAGCGACTCGCAGCCTTCGCCCTCGGGGCCGCCATCGTCGGCGCATCGCTGACGGTCACACCGCCGGCCTGGGCGGCAGACATTCCGACGACGATTGCTTTTGCGAACGACGGCGAGCTTTCGGTTCCGTTTGGCTCGGAGTGGGACCTGCCCATTCGCGTCACGTCGAAGTCTGACCGCGGCACCTACGACGTCACAACCAACGACGGCACAGTCGACATTTTCGTCGAAGGGATGCCGGGGGAGTACGTCACTGCGGCCACGATCTACCCGGGCGGAATGGTGTACTTCGCGCCACCGGCCAACGAACCGGCGCTCGGCGCGGGCGAATATTCGATCACAGCCGTCTTTACCCCCGCCGCAGGCAGCGATTTTGCGACGAGCAAGACGAAAAAGGCTGCCGTTGTGACAATCACGACTATCGGTGTCACGCCCGCGGCGAAGCTGCTCACCGATCCGTCGGTTGTGACGGTGCCCACCGTGCGAACGAGTCTGTCGGGGGAGTTTGTTGACGACACAGGTGTGCCCCCGAACGGCACCTGGACCGTCACGGGTACCGACTCCGCCGGCACAGAAGCGTTCTCAATCACCGCAGACCAGCCCACGGAATCAGACGAGGGCGCTGTCGGCCCCCTCGACATCCCCATAACAAGCACGCTCGAGCCCGGTGAGACCTACGAGGTGCGCACGGTGTTCACCGCTGATCCCCTGATCGCTCGCGGAATCGAATTCGAGAACCCTGCACCAGCGAGCTTCAGCACGCCGTCGCTCACGCCCGCAGAGGTGCTGTCTGGCCCTGTCACCATCTCGATGTGGATCGTTGTGCTCAACGGAGTGCTCTTCATCGGACTCGTCGTTCTGCTTGTTCTTGTGCTGGGGGTGTGGTCGCGCGGTCGAGTTGCGAAAGAGCCTGCAAGTGACTCGCAACAGCCAGTAACCGCGCCGTCGCTTGAGGGCACGCCCACCGTTGCAGCCATCGGAAACGTTACGCCCGTTGCGTCGATCGAGAGCGCCGCAGCTGCGTCTCACACAGAATCTGCGTCAGACGAATCAGTCTCGAACGAGGATGACGCGGAGAACGACGCGCCCGAGCGGGAGTAGCGTGGGGGAGTGATCAATCGCCTCACCTCGCGCGTTCTGCTGTTCGACCGCGACGGTCGAATTCTTCTTTTTCTGACAAAAGCTCCGGATACCAGCGGGGTTGCTCGCTGGCTCACGCCCGGCGGGGGAGTGGACCCCGGCGAGAGCCATGCCGAGGGCGCTGTGCGAGAACTTTTCGAAGAAACCGGCCTGACCGGCATCGATTTGGGGGAGCCGGTCTGGTCGCACGACTTCACCGTCGAGTGGGATGCTGCGGATCACGACACGGGCCACGCGGTGTTCTACACGGCGACTGTCGACCAGTTTGAACCGTCGAACTCGAACTGGACGGCAGACGAGCACGTTGACGTGCTCGAACACCGCTGGTGGAGCCTTGCCGAGCTTCTGGCCACGAACGAGGCCTACGAGCCTCGTGAACTCATCAATCTCGTGCGCCGGCAATTGCCGTCGTGCTGACAGAACGGGACACATATTATGTCAAGTGAAATCGATGCCCTCGTTTCCACGCTCGAGGAGCAGGAGGCGCGCTTGCAGTTCGCGCATTTCACCTACGACGACGCTTGGACTATCGGCTCGCGTCTCGTCGAGCTGGCCAGGGAGCGTTCTCTCGGCGTGACGATCGACATCACCCGCGGCGACCAGCAGGTTTTTCACGCGGCGTTGCCGGGAACATCCGCCGACAACGACGACTGGGTCGCCAGAAAGATTCGTACGGTTCGACGGTTCGGAAACTCATCGTTTCTCGTCGGGCGCCGTCATGCGGCCGCTGGAAAAGATTTTGCGGCGGCCACCGGTTTGCCGCTGGCGCAGTTTGCCGCCCACGGCGGTTGCTTTCCTGTTGTGATCCGCGACGGCGGGCTTGTCGGCACAATCACGGTCTCCGGGCTGCCACAGGCCGATGATCACGCACTCGTTGTCGAGGTTCTCGAGGAGTTCCTCGCCGCGTAATCTGTGCGCTGATAATGCACATTATGTCAAGTGATCGGTATTTGCGCTGTCGGAGTCATTTACAAACCTCTCCCCGCGCGCTGGAGCGACTGGACTGATTCTGTCGCGAAGGCGCTTGCCGACCCGACAGCCGCGAGCGAGTACCTTCACGACTGGCGGTTCAAATTCGCGCCGCCCGAACTATTCGAAGGCCCGTAGAGAATCACCAACTGCTGGGTCGCCCGCGTCATTGCCACGTACCGGTCGACGGCACCCTCGATGCCGCCACCAAACAACTCCGGATCCACGAGCACCACAAGATCGAACTCGAGCCCCTTTGCGGTCGACGGGGTCAGCGAGCGCACACGGGAGGTGCCGACGAAGGCTGTCGCGCCGATCACGCACGCGGTTCCGAGCTCGTGAGACGCGAGCCACTCCCCCAGCACCGCGTCGAGGTCGGCGGCAGATCTGTGCAGCACGGCACAACCGCTCGAGCGAATGGATGTCGGCACATTGGCGTCAGGCAGGGCGGCGCGAATGACGGGCTCCGCGACATCCATCACCTCGCTCGGGGTGCGGTAATTGATGGTGAGCGACGCCATTGTGATGTCGTCGAGCCCGACGCGCGTGAGGCGCTGCTGCCAGGATTCGTGAAATCCGTGCCTGGCCTGAGCGCGATCACCCACGATCGTGAAGCTGCGCGAAGGACACCGGCGAACTAGCATCTGCCACTCGGCGTCAGTGAGCTCCTGGGCCTCGTCGACGACGATGTGCGCGAACGGGCCGGCGAGCGAATCGGCATCCAGCGCCGGCAGGGCCGCATCGTCGACGAGGCTGTTCTGCGCATCCTGGCCGCGCAGCATCGACATCAGCTTGAGGTCGCTGTCATCGGCTGCGATGAGGTCGTCAACGACGCGTTGCATCTCATTCTTCTGGGCAGCGATCTCGGCCTCGCGCCGCCGATTGCGCCGCGAGGCCTTGGGGTCGCCGATTCTGGCGCGGGCGGCGTCGAGAAACGGCAGGTCGGAGGTCGTCCATGCCCGAGGCTCGCCGCGCTGCAACAGCTGCACGTCGTCTGTCGAGAGCCACGGTGCGCAGTAGCGGAGGTACGCGGGCTCCGACCAGAGGTCGGCCACAACGCCTGCGGGGTCGAGTAAAGGCCAGGCACGCCCGAACGCCCTCGTGAGTTCGTCGTTCTGCGAGAGCGAGCGGCGCAGCAGGTGCGCGGGCACCTCTTCGTCGTCGAACTTCTCGGCGATGATGTCGAGCAGCTCTTCCCAGATGCGGGTGCGCGACTCGTTGTGCGAGACACCGGGCTCAGCGGCATCGAACGCAAAGGCCCACTCGGCGGCAGTCAGGCGCACGTCACCCCACGGGGTCTCGACGAGCATGCCGGCCGTCGGCGGATCTTCGTAATACCTCACGGCCGTCTCGACCGCGTCGAGAAGTCGCAACGACGCCTTGAGCGCCGCGACGCCCGGTTGCTCGGCGCGCGCCGAGCTCCCCTCCTCCACAAGGTCGCGCACCGTGCAGGTTCTGACACTTTCTTCGCCGAGGCTGGGCAACACGTCTTCGACGTAGGCGAGATAGGGTTCGTGCGGCCCGACGAAAAGCACTCCCCCGCCGCCCGCTAGTCGTGGCTCGGAATACAGCAGATAGGCCGTGCGGTGCAGCGCGACAACGGTTTTGCCCGTGCCTGGTCCGCCGTCGACGACGAGCGCACCTCGTGACCCGGCACGAATGATGGCATCCTGATCGGCTTGAATCGTGCCGAGCACGTCACGCATGCGCGGCGAACGAGTGCTGCCGAGGCTCGCGATGAATGCCGACTGATCGTCGAGCGCCGCAGCATTTTCGAGCACGTCGCCGGCGAAGACCTCGTCCCAAAAATCGGTCACTCGCGAGAGATTCCAGCGGTACCGCCGCCGGCTTACGAGCCCCATCGGGGTCGCGTGGGTCGACGCGAAGAACGGTTCGGCAACGGGCGACCGCCAGTCGACAACAAGCCTGCGCCCATCGGCGTCGGCGAGACCGAAGCGGCCCACGTAGACGGGCTCTGAATCGTCGGCGAGCACCATACGCCCGAGAACCAGATCGATTCCATAGCGACGGATGGCGCGCAGCCGAGCCGCGAGCCTGTGCACCTCGAGGTCCCGATCGAGAGCCGACTGCCCGTGCCCGCCGGGCGCCTTGCGCTCGGCGTCGAGCCTGGTCTCGAGCTCACCGATTGAACGCTCGAGACTCGTAACGATCGCGGCAAAGTGCCGCTCGTCAGACTGGATGAGCTCTGGCGCAGCCTTCGCTGATAGTCGCTCTGGCAGGTCAAAAGGGCTGGTCGTTGAGGTCACAGTGGATGATTCTCGCCCACCACCGGGGTCTTGCGGCAAGCCCCCCGCTGAGTTATAAATTGAGTATGGAAGGGAAACATCCCTTCCATTTTTTGTTGCTGCGACCTGCGCGTGTTGCGGCCCAGCGTCACTGGATGGAGAACGCTGTGGGCCTGGGTTTCGACATTAACATTTGGTACACGCGCACGATTCTCGAGCAGGATGAGCTTTCTCGCGCCCTTCTCAACTTCGACTCGCGAATGGCCCTCGACCGGATCTCGATTGCACGCTGGTCGTCTTACGACTACAGGTATTTCGAACAACTTGTAACGGTGGGACGGGCCGATCTGCTGCGTGACCAAGGGTATCCAACCCTGTTCTCGGTAGCCGCAGACGCGGTGTTGCCGTATCTCAACGAAGCCGGCATAACCACATTTGAACCCAGAATGAAACTATCCACCGGCTTCGCAGGACATCTGCAAATGGCCCTGAGCGCAGAAGGCATCGCTACTTGTCCGCCTGACGCCACGCTCTATGCCGAGGTGTGGGACCAGTCTTAGCCGACGGGCTGTACGTCGTAAATGATGCGCGCGAACTGACCGACGGCTTCTGCCGACACAAGCGTTAGTCGGTCAGACTCGATGCGTCTCGGCAGCAGCGGCGCTCCGCCGTCGAGCACGACGGGTGCCATCGAAATCGCGATGCGGTCGAGCGCCCCGGCATCGAAGAACTGGCCCGCGAGGTCTCCCCCGCCGACAACCCAGATGTTTCCGTCGCCGGCAGCATCACGAATCGCCGGTAGCGCGTCGGCGACGTGCCCGCGCACAAAACGAATGTCTGCACCCTCTGGCACCGGATGCTCGCGTGTTGTGAACACGAACGTCGGCCGGTCTCCGTGGAACTCCTGCCACTTCTCCGGGTTATTGAGGATGTCTGACTCAGCAAGAATCCACTCATACGTTGTCGAACCCTCGACCTGCACCGTCACGTTCTCGGGAAACAGCCCCTCGTCGGGATGATCCCCGCCGGCGACAGCGAACAGCCAGGCGAGTGAGTTGTTTGTATCGGCGATCCATCCGTTGATCGTGGTCGCCGTATCGAAAATTATGCGTCCCATGCAGGCAGAATAAATCTCGCCACCGACATAGCGATCGAATCGAGCAGATTTGAAGAAGCCTCGAACGAGTCGCCTACCTATCGTTTGAGTACCGAGCAAAGGATTCACTATGGCAACGAAGTCAGACACATTTTCCGCCGACGAAAAGGCAGCGATCAAAGAGCGCGCGAAAGAGCTCAAGGCCCAGGCCAAGCGTGACACCGGCCTCAAAGACGTTCTCGCCGCGATCGAGAAGCTTCCAGAAGAAGACCGCGGCATCGCAACCCGCCTGCACGAGATAATCACGGCCGCGGCCCCCGAGCTCGAGCCGAAGACCTGGTACGGCATGCCCGGCTACGCCCGCGACGGCGCAATCCTTGTGTTCTTCCAGGGTGCGGCGAAGTTCAAGACGCGCTACTCGACCCTCGGGTTCAACGACATCGCGAACCTCGACGACGGCAACGTCTGGCCCTCGGCGTTTGCTATCACGAAACTCACAAAGGCCGACGAAGACGCGATCACGGCACTAGTGAAACGAGCAGTGAGCTAACTAGACCCGCCGATAGGTCAGCACGCCGTCGACGCCGCCGCGGCGTCCAAGGTTTGCGCCGCGTGCGAAGTCGGCCCAGACCTGCCTCACCTCGCGAGCGCGGGGCTCGATCTCCGCCCACCGAGCCCCGTGCAGCAGGGTCGCGGGGCTCCAGATCTGCTCGCTCCCAAAGAGGAACGGCAGGTCGATCGTGTGCGCTGCCCCGAACTCGTTGCCCGGCGCCGACCAGCCCAGCACATAGTGGTGCACGCTGCCACCCGCTCGCGAGTAGAGACGCGCAAACCGGCGGGAACTCGCGCCGTAGACCGCCGAGGTAAGAAAACTGTTCGCCGCCCGAAAGATGAGCGGCCCAATGACGGGCCAGCGAATCCACGAGCCGAGGCCCGGAAACGCGGGGATAAATAGCCGCGCCTCCTCAGAGGTGTGCCCGATGAGTACGTCGATCTTGGGCGCGACATCGGCCCACGCCGCGTCGATGAAACTCTCGCCGGGCAGCGGCGATTTTCCGTACTGGGTGCCGTAGGCCATTGCCGATCGCAGTCCGTAGCCCGAGGCACCGGTCGCGATCTCGGTCTGAGCGGCAAGGATTTCTTCGATGGATGTCGCGTCCGACAGCGACTCGGCGGCCGCGCCCATCGCGGCACTCATCTGTCCACGCCCGCGGGCGACACCGAGCGGCGCGCTCTGGATGATCGCCCGGCCGAACAGCAAGTGCGCACCCGGAATCACCATGATGTGCGCAACCGCATCGGCCCCAGCCGACTGCCCGAATGCGGTGACGCGCCGCGGGTCTCCCCCGAACGCGGCAATGTTTCGTTGCACCCACCGAAAGGCAAGAATCTGGTCCATCAACCCGAGGTTCGCCGGGCGGCCCGACGGCGTACCGAGGTACCCGAGCACCCCGAGCCGGTAGTTGATGGCGACGACAATCACGCGCTGCTCGGCGACGAGTGCCGTCGGATCCTGAACCGGCATGTCCCCCGCGCCCGACACGTACGAGCCGCCGTGAATCCACACCATCACCGGCACCGTTTCACCCGGCTGCAGGTCACCGGGCAGCGTGATCGAGAGGTTCTGGCAGTCTTCGCTCTGGGCGAGGTTGCCCAGACTGCTGCCGAGCACCTCTTCGAGTGCGGGGCTCGCCAACTGGGGCGCCGCCGGGGAGGCGTGCGCGGCATCCAACGGCTCTGTCCAGTCTGCGAAAACGACGGGCTCTTCGAATCGCCGGGAGCGCGCGTAAGGAATGCCCCGTGCACGAATCACGGCACCGTCGCGATGGCCGAGCACCGGTCCGCAGGCCGGTTCAAAACGCTGAATCGTGGATGTCGCGGCCACTGTCTGCCCTTCGTCCAGCCCGTGGCGGGCCGGGGTTGCTGTGCCTTCAGCCTACGAGGTGCGCTTTCTGTGACTCTGAGAGTGCCGCCCCGCGCGGACCGCCGAGCCGGTAGAACAGGAACGGAATTGCCGAGAGCACACAGCTCACCGCGGGCACAAGGGTGATCGAAACGAAGATCGTGTTCTGCATCTGCGGTGTGATCGTCACGCCGTTTTCGTAGCCCGTGATGACGATGAAGATTCCGAAGACGAGCACGGCAAGTGCGTTCATGATTTTCGAGACGAAGGTCAGCGTCGCGAACGAGATGCCGTCGTTGCGCACTCCGAGACGCTTCTCTACGTCGTCAACCGAGTCGGCGATCATCGTCGCCTGAACGACGAGGAAGATGCCGAGCGTCAGCCCGGTCAGGAAGATGAAGATCAGGATGACCGCGATGTTCTCGAACCCCGCGAAGTACATGCCGAGGTATAGAGCGGCAGCCGCGAACGAGCTGCCGACGATGAGCATGCGTCCCTTTATAAAACGCAGGAGAACAGGCGTAGCGAATGACGAGACGACCATTCCCACAATGATCGCGGCGCCGATGAGCGTGAAGCTTCCTTCGTTTCCGTAGGCGATGACAACAAACACCGCTCCGCCGGCCTGCACGATGAAGCGACCGAACCCAAGGATCGAGCCGAGCAGCACCATAAGCAGCGGCGTGTTTCTCACGAGCGTCGCAAAGAGTTCGCGAAACGAGAGCCCCGTCGCTTTGGCCGTCGTCTGCCGCTCGCGCGTGTTGAAGAACGCGAGAAGAAAGACACCCATGCCGAGAATCGAGGTAGTGAAGACCGCGAGCGACCAGCCCTGGCTCGTCGTCTCGGGAGCGAAGCTCAGCAGTCGGGCGAGCCACGGCATGCCCAGGGTCGCGAGCCCGAGGGCGATCGCACCGAACGCACGCACCTGGCCGATGACGCGCGTGCGTGCAGTCGGGTCGGTGAACGCGGAGCCGATAAGCCCCCAGAACGGCACGTCGCACACCGTATAGGCGAGACCCCACAGCACGTAGGTGATGCCGAAGTAGAGAAGCTTGAGCGGCTCGGTGGTGTCGGGCACGGTGAACAGCAGCCCCGAGAGCAGGGCTACGGGCAGTGCCGAGAACAGGATGTACGGCCGCAGTTTTCCCCAGCGCGTGCGCGTCATGTCGATGATGCTGCCCATCACGGGGTCGAGAATCGCGTCGACGATCTTCGCGACGGTGATGATGAGCGTGACGACGACCATGCCCGCGGTCGAGATGGCCGCGTATTGCAGCAGGTAGACGAGCAGAAACGTCGAGACGGTCGTGAGAACGAAGTTCTGCCCGAACCCCGCCGTCACCATCGAGACGCTCTGCTTGCGCGCGGGAATGTCGATGGTCATGGGGTGCCTTCCAGCAGGATGGTCTTGATCTCGAACGGGCCAAACTCGAGTCGGTCGAGGTCGGCGGGGCCGCTCGGTCGCTCGAGCAGGTCGGTCAGCTGGGCAGTTGCGTAGGGCTGGCCGAGACGCAGTGCGACGGTTGTCGAGCGCCCAAGACTCTCGTACAGCCGCAGCGCGACACCCTCGCCCGTCTCGGCATGCTTGATCGTCTCGATGATCACGCCCGCGCCATCCACCGTCGCGAAGCTCTCGAAGCCCGCGATCGAGGCGACCCGCAGCGGGTTGTTGAGGCGGTACCCCTCGGCAATGACCTTTGCAAGGTCGCCAGGCTCGAAGGGCGCAAACGCATAACTGAACGAATGGATGCCGCGGTCGGCCGTCTTGTCAGGAAACGTGGGTGCGCGCAGCAGATTGAGGCTCAGCAGCCCGTTCTTTGCGCGGTGCCCGTACTTGCTGTCGTTGAGCAGGGCGAAGCCGCCGTCGGCATCTTCGGTGGCGATCCACTTGTGGGCACACACCTCGAACTGCGCCTTCTCGACCGCGTCGCGCTCGGTCGTCACGCGCGAGATGTGCCCGAACTGGATCTCGCACTGCACAGAGTCGCCGTAGTGGCTCGGTCGAAACTCCGCGCGCAGCATGCGGTGCTTCGCGTGCCAGTCGACTGTTGTGTCAAAGCGAACCGTGTCACCGCCGGCCTCAAGCACAATGCGCTGCGTGATCGTCACGGCCTTCGACGTGTACTTCTGCTCGCGCACAACCGTCGCGCCGTCAATGTGGCTCGCGACGTGGGTCATGCGCAGGGTGCGCGGCGTCTTCGTGAAGTAGTCGCCCTTGATATCCCAGGCATTGAACGGCCAGACGTAGGGGTCTTTGTGCAGCACAAGTCGGTTGAGGCCGGCGCCCGCATGCTCTGTGCCATCTGTCGACAGGCACGAGACGATCTCGCCCGATGCACCAAATCGCAGGGTGAGGATGCCGTTCGACACGGTGTCGTCTGTGAACGCGAGACCCTCGAACTCTGGCGCGGGCTCAAGGGCCGCGGCTGCGTATGGCGCTACGTCGGCTCTGAACCACTCGTCGCCGACCTTTACAGCCTCGCGCCGAGCGAAGCTCGTGAGGTTGACCGCCGTCTTCGCACCCGTGCCGAGTTGCGCCAGCAGCGTGCTCGCGTAGGCGTCGAGCTCGCCCTCGATGCGCTCGTAGGTCTCGATCGCCTCGCGGTTCACCCGCGCGATCGACGACCCGGGAATGATGTCGTGAAACTGGTTGAGAAGCACCTCGCGCCAGTGCTCTTCGAGCATGGGCCGGCTGTCGTGCCCCGCGATGACAGCGAGCGCCTCGACCTCGTGCAGCATGCGCTCGACGAGTCGATTGTGACGCTTGATCTGCCCCTGGGTTGTGTAGGTTCCCTGGTGCGTCTCGAGGTAGAGCTCGCCGGAGTGGGTGTGCGCGACATCCAACGTTTCTAGTTTTCTGAAGAAGTCGCTCGCGGTCGAGTGCTCGACGCGCGGCAGCCCGCGAAGGTTCTGCTCGCGCGACGTGACCTCGAAGTGAATCTCGCCCGGCCCGCCGCCACCGTCGCCCGATCCGTAGACGAGAAGCGCGGCGTTGAGCGCTTTTTCGGGGTACTGCTTGAGGCCCGTCAACAGACCGTCGGCGGCACCACGGCTGTTGTAGTCGCCCTCGGGCGGCATGTGCACGAGCACCGTGGATCCGTCGATGCCCTGCCAAGTGAAGCTGCGGTGCGGAAAGTCGTTGACCTTGTTCCAGGCGAGCTTGATCGTCTGAAACCAGTCCATGCCGGTGCCGCGCAGAATCTGCGGAAGGTTGCCGTTGTAGCCGAACGTATCGGGCAGCCAGCAGAGGCGCAGCTGCTCGTCGGTGAGAGCGAACTCCTGCTGCAGAAACCGTCGGCCGACGACGGCCTGCCGTACGAGCGACTCCCCCGACGGCAGATTGGTGTCGGGCTCGATCCAGAATGAGCCCTGAATCTCGATGCGTCCGTCGGCGACGGCCTTCTTCACCCGGTCAAAGAGGGCTGGATGTCGCTGCTTCATCCACAGCATCTGCTGCGGCTGGCTTGTGCCGTACGTGTATCCCTCGCGCGTGTCGATCGCATTGACCGCGCGCACGTAGGTGCGCGCAGACTTGCGCTTGGTCTCGCGGATCGGCCACAGCCAGGCCATGTCGAGGTGTCCGTGGCCAACCGCGCTGTAGACGAAGTCGCTGTCGCTTCGCTGGGCAAGCGGGCCGGCGAGAACCTCGCGCGCGGCGAGCACGTGGCCGCGCGCGAAAAGCTCGAAGGCAGCGCGCAGATCGGTGCGCAGGTCTTTTGCGAGTGCGGAATCGTCGGTTGCGCCGGCGAGCACGAGCAGCGTGAGGTAGTCGTAGTACAGGTCGTATACATCGTCGTTGCGCGTTGCAAGGTGCGCTCCGTGGAAGACGGCCTTGCCCACCTCGTAGAGGATAAAGCCGTTGTAGGTGACGTCGGCGTAGACCTCGACGCTGCCGGTCGAGAGATCGACGTTGTGCACGGGGCGAAACTTGCCCGCGCTGTGCGGCAGGTCGCCCTGCTGAAACACCGTGCTCACCGAGTCGAGAAGCTCGCCCTCGCGCGAGTGCACGAGACCCTCGCCGCGAATGCCGAGCATCAGCTCAGCGTTCTCGGCGCCATGTGGCACCTCGCCGGTGATGCGCAACCACGCGCAGTCGAAGGTGGACCCCCACGCTGCGCCGTTTCGCAGCGGTTGAAAAGCACTCGCGTCGATCTCGGCGAACGGGATCGGCTCTGGTGACCGCGCGATCTCGACCTGCAACTGCCCGACGGTCGCGTAGATCTCGCGACGAATCCGCATAAGACGGCGATACTCGCCCGGCTGCTGAACTTTCAGGCCAAACAGCCACGCGGCGAATCCGCCCATCCCGTGATTTCCCCTCGTGTGCAGATTGCCGCGCCCTCGCGGATCATTGCTCAAGTCTACGGCGGCTCATCAGCAGTCAATCCATCAGGTGTCGGAATGGTTACCATCGAATATGGCAACGAACAACTCCCCCGTCATCGTCATTGGCGCAGGCATCATCGGCGCGTCGACAGCGTTGCACCTGCTCGAGGCAGGGGTGCGCGACATCCATCTGATTGATGCTGGTTCGCCGCTCAGCGGCACAACCGCCGCGGGTGCGGGATTCGTCGCTCGCTTCGGTGCCGACCACCACCGACGCATTGGTGTTGGAGCTATTGCGCTCGAGGAGTACAGCCTCGACTTCTATCGGGGCCTTCACGACGACGGCGTAGAAATCGAATACGCGAACAACGGCAACATCGCCATCGCGCGCGGTACCGAGACGCTCGAAAAGCTCACAACGGGAATCGTCGAGCACCCGCTCGCGACTCCGGGCACTCGTGTGCTCGACGCGGATGCCGTCGCCGAGCTCACCTTCGGCGGCGTTGATTCCGCGGCGGTTGTCGGCGGAGTGTTTATGCCCGAGGCGATCCAGCTCACGACAGCGCTGGCTCTGCGCGAGATTCTGGCGCGACTTGAGGCCGGCGGGGTCACGGTCTCGTGGGGAACTGCTGTGACGGCGATTCGAATCAACGACGGTGCGGTTACCGGTGTTGCAACAGCCGCGGGCGACATCGACGCCGCATCGGTTGTCATCGCCGCCGGTGCCTGGACCCCTTCTCTTCTCGAAACCGTTGGCCGACGCCTGCCGCTCATCCCCACGGTCGCGACCCGCTTCGTCTCGGAGTCCGCGGGGCTCTCGCCGCTGATGCCGACGATCCAGAGCCTCGAGCTCGGGCTGTGGCTTCGCGAACTGCGCGGCGCGTTCTCGTGGGGTGGCGGATTCGCCTACCGGCGCGTGTCTGCGCTCGAAGCAGAAGAGGGGCTGTCGTTCGGCTTTGGCCGCCCGCACTCCCCCGCGCTCATCGCTCAGCAGCACGCGCACCAGGCAACGATCGCCGAGGTATTTCCCGCGCTCGCCGGGCTCGAGACCGCCGAGATCATTCAGGGAATCCCGGTGTACACGGTCGACGGCGGCCTCTACGCCGGAGCGGTTCCCGGCATCGACGGACTCTGGGCGCTCACCGGTGACAACGAATCGGGCGTGACCCACGGCCCCGGCATGGGCAAGCTCGTTGCCCAGCTGGTCGCGGGCGTCGAACCCTACGCCGACCCGACACCCTTCCGTCTCGATCGCGTCGACGTTTCTGCGTACCCGGACGAGGCTGCGCTCGTCGCCGCAATGCAGGGCGATCGGGTCGCCGCGGCCCTGCGCTGACTTTCGCTCGATTACGTCGATCTGTTACGCCCTGTCACGAGCCCAAAGCAACAGGTGATGGACAATTTGGTGACCCCTTCACACCACAGGAGCACACCATGCGTTCTCGCATCCTTCCCTCGATTGCCGCGGTTGCAGCAGTCGGCCTGACCCTCTCGGCCTGCGCGACAAGCACGCCGGAAGCAAGCGACGGCATCATCACCATCGGTACGACCGACAAGGTCACGGCGCTCGACCCGGCCGGCTCATGGGACATCGGCTCTGCCGTTCTGCAGAACCAGGTCTTCTCGTGGCTTCTCACCTCGGCTCCCGGATCGACCGAACCCGCGCTCGACCTCGCGGCATCGGCCGAGTTCACCTCGCCCACCGAGTACACGGTGGTTCTGCGCGACGGTCTCACCTTCGCGAACGGCAACGAGCTCACCGCATCGGACGTCAAGTTCAGCTTCGACCGTCAGGTCGCCATCGCTGATGAGAACGGCCCGTCATCGCTGCTCGGCGGCCTCGACTCGGTAGCCGTCGATGGCGATGACACTGTCATCTTCACGCTCAACACCGAGAACAACGAACTCTGGCCTCAGATTCTCACGAGCCCCGCGGCGATCATCGTCGACGAAGACGTGTTCGCGGCTGACGCGATCACCGCCGACGAAGACATCGTCGACGGCAACGCCTTCGAGGGTCCGTACTCGATCACCAACTACACCTTCAACAGCCTCGTCGAGCTCACAAAGAACCCCGACTACGACGGACTTCTCGGCGCAGCGAAGAACGAGACGGTTCTCGTCAAGTACTTTGCCGAGGCGAGCAACCTCAAGCTCGACATCCAGGAGGGCGAGGTGGATGTCGCGTACCGCACCCTCAGCGCGACCGACATCGAGAGCCTCAGCACCGATGACTCGATCGAGGTGCACAGCGGCCCCGGGGCAGAGCTGCGCTTCTTCTCGTTCAACCTCGAGACCCAGCCCTACGGTTCGAAGACCGACGAGGCCGACGCAGCGAAGGCTCTCGCCGTGCGCACAGCGGTTGCAAACATCGTCGACCGCGAAGAGATCGCGACCCAGGTCTACAAGGGCACCTACGCGCCGATCTACACGATCGTGCCGACGGGCCTGCCCGGCTCGACCCCCGCGTACCAGAACCTCTACGGCGACGGCTCCGGTGCACCCGACCTTGAGAAGGCCGCAGCGGTACTCGCCGACGCCGGCATCACAGAGCCCGTTGAACTCGCCCTGCAGTTCAACACCGATCACTACGGTGCGAGCACTGCCGACGAGTACGCCCTCATCGAGAGCCAGCTCGAGGCAACGGGACTCTTCGACGTTGACCTGCAGTCGACAGAGTGGACCCAGTACGTTCAGCAGTTCCAGACCGACTACCCGGCGTACCAGCTCGGCTGGTTCGCCGACTACCCCGACGCCGACAACTACCTTCACCTTCTCGAGGGTGACGAGGCAACACCGTCGATCCTCGGTGCCGCCGCGAACAACGAGGCCTTCAACGCCCTCGTTCTTCAGGAGCGCGCGCTTCAGCCCGGCGACGAGCGCACAGCTGTCGTAGAAGAAGCCCAGGCGCTTGCGGCCGAGGCACTCGTCACGATACCGCTGCTCGAGGGCACCGAGACGGTCATCGCCTCGACCTCGGTCGCCGGAATCGACGACACGCTCGACGGATCAGGTCGCTTCCGGTTTGGCCTCCTGAGCATCAACTAACCACCCGCACCACGCAACGGCGGTCCATCGAAAGGTGGGCCGCCGTTTGGCGTTCAGCGCGCGTCTGCCCGGCGGTCGTAGACTGCGGCAATGACCCTCAACGACATTCCTCTCGAAACGATCGACGGCGACCCCAAGACCTTCGGTGACTACGCCGACAAGGTTGTGCTCGTTGTGAATGTTGCCTCTCGCTGTGGGCTCGCCCCGCAGTACGAAAAGCTCGAAGAACTGCAGAAGACCTACGGCGATCGCGGTTTTACGGTTCTCGGATTTCCGAGCAACCAGTTTCTGCAGGAGCTCGGCAGCGACGAGGCCATCAAGGAGTACTGCTCGGTGACCTGGGGTGTCACGTTCCCCATCTTCGAGAAGATCAAGGTCAACGGCCGATCAGCTCACCCGCTCTACAAAGAGCTCAAGGAGACCCCCGACTCCAGCGGCAAGGCAGGCCGCGTGAGCTGGAACTTCGAGAAGTTCGTTGTGCTGCCCGGCGGCGAAGTTCACCGCTTCCGCCCGACGACCGAGCCCGATGCCCCCGAGATCGTCGGACTCATCGAGTCGAGCCTGCCCGCCTAACCGCGCACGCGATAGAACAGGTGCGTCGCCCAGGGCGACTGCTCGATTCGATAGCGCTCGAGCTCGATCTCACGACTTGGCGAATCAAACAGGTGGATGCCTCGGCCGAGCAGTCGCGGAGCCAGATGTATCTGCAGCTCGTCGACAAGCCCCGCGTCGAGCGCCCTCGTGATGGTCTGCGCGCCGCCCATCACCGAGACGTCGGTGTCGCCAGCCGCGGCCCGCGCACGGTCGATCGCGGCGGCCGCGCCATCCAGCACAAATTCGAAGCTTGTGCCGTTGTCGGTGACGTACGCCTCTCTCGGTTGTGAGGTGAGCACAAAGCACGGCACGTGGAAGGGCGGTTTGCCGTTCCAGCCGTTGGTGATGTCGTAGGTTCGGCGGCCCATAACTACCGCGCCGCGAGTCTCGAATGAGTCTGTGAGTATCTGCGCGTCGATGCCGCTTGTTGAGGAGCGCGGGTCGGTACCCGTCGCCGAGCCTCCGAATACCCAGTCGTGAAGGTGGCCGATGTCGTCGCCCGGGCCCGTGACGTAGCCGTCGAGTGACATGGTGATGTCTGCAATGACTGTCATTGTTCAACGCTACGCGCGAGCCCGCCGATAATAAACGGGTGGAAATTAGCGCCGACGACCGTTGCCCGTGCCTGAGCGGCGAAACCTATGGCGAATGCTGCGGGCGCTTTCATGACGGATCAGCCTTTGCGCCGACAGCCGAGCGGCTCATGAGGTCGCGGTACTCGGCCTACGCGACAGGAAAGCAGCACTACGTCGCGTCAACGTGGCATCCGTCGACTCGACCCGCAGATCTCGAACTCGATGCGGAAAAGCGCTGGTACCGGCTCGACATTCTCGCCGTGCAAGCGGGCGGCCCCTTCGACACGGCGGGCACCGTGATGTTCGAAGCGTTCTTTCGCGCGCCCGACGGCAACTCGTCGCAGCTCGAGAAGAGCCGCTTTGTGCGCGAGAACGGTCGCTGGTTCTACGTCGACGGCATCTAGGCCTCGACCCCGGGCTCGCCCAATAAGCTTGCCGAATGAGCACCCACGTTGTTGCACTCGATCAGGGCACGACCTCAACTCGCGCCATTGTTTTCAACCACAAGGGTCGGGTTGTCGCAATCGGGCAGAAAGAGCACGAACAGATCTTTCCGCGAGCCGGCTGGGTCGAGCACAACGCCGACGAGATCTGGTCGAACACTCGTGAGGTGATCGGACAAGCTCTCTCGAAGGCCGACATCACGCGGCACGACGTCGTCGCCGTTGGCATCACCAACCAGCGCGAAACGGCAATCGTCTGGAACAAAACCACGGGTGACCCCGTCTACAACGCCATCGTGTGGCAAGACACCCGCACGCAAGAGCTCGTCGATTCGCTCGCTGCGGAAGGCGGCATCCGTCGCTTCGCCGAAAAGACCGGCCTGCCGCTCAGCACTTACTTCTCGGCGACAAAGATCGCGTGGATTCTGGAGAACGTCGAGGGCGCTCGCGAGAGTGCCGAAAAGGGCGAACTGCTGTTTGGTACACCCGACACCTGGGTCGTGTGGAACCTGAGCGGTGGACCGGATGGCGGCGTGCACGTCACGGATGTCACAAATGCCTCGCGCACCCTGCTGATGGACCTCGAGACACTCGACTGGGACGACGACCTGCTCGCGGCATTCAACATTCCCCGCTCGATGCTGCCAGCCATCAAGAGCTCGTCAGAAACCTACGGTCTCGTGGAGCAATCCAGCGTGCTGCGTGAGGTACCCATTGCGGGCATTCTCGGCGACCAGCAGGCGGCGACCTTCGGGCAGGCAGCTTTCGACACCGGCGAGGCAAAAAACACCTACGGCACCGGCAACTTTCTCATCGTCAACACGGGCGAAGAGATCGTGCACTCCGAGCACGGGCTGATCACCACGGTCGGCTACAAGCTCGGCGAACAACCGGCGCACTACGCGCTGGAGGGCTCGATCGCCGTCACGGGTTCGCTCGTGCAGTGGCTGCGCGACAATCTCGGCATCATTCGCGACGCGAAAGAGGTCGAGAAACTCGCGTCGTCTGTCGAAGACAACGGCGGTGTCTACTTCGTTCCGGCCTTCTCCGGTCTCTTCGCGCCTTACTGGCGATCGGATGCCCGCGGCGCCATGGTCGGCATGACCCGGTTTGTGACGAAGGCGCACATCGCTCGCGCGGCGCTCGAGGCGACGGCCTTCCAGACCCGCGAGGTGCTCGACGCCGTCAACGCCGACACCGGCATCCCCCTCGAAGAACTCAAGGTCGACGGCGGAATGATCGGCAACGAGCTGCTTATGCAGTTTCAGGCCGACATTCTGGGCGTTCCCGTCATTAGGCCCGTTGTCGCCGAGACCACGGCACTCGGCGCGGCCTATGCCGCGGGTCTCGCCGTCGGATTCTGGACCGACCTCGACGAACTGCGCGAAAAGTGGCAGGAGAAGAAGCGGTGGGAGCCTGCGATCGACGACGACGAGCGTGCGGCGCTGATGGCGACGTGGAAGAAGGCTGTCACGCGCACCTTCGACTGGGTCGACTAACGCTGCGTCGCCTAACGCTGCGTCGCCGCTACCCAGTCGTCGAGCTTTTGGGCGGCCTTGCCTGAGTCGATCGTCTCGGCCGCGACAACGAGATTCTTCGCAAGCCGGTCGAGTATCGGAACCCTGATCTGCTCGGGGTTCTTCGCGAGATCAAAGGCCGTGAGACCCGCTGCGGTGTTGAGAAGAACAACGTCGCGCACTGGTCCGGTCTTTCCCGCGAGCACGTCGCGAATAACGCCGGCATTGTTCGCCGGAGTTGTGCCGAGAAGTGCCTCGATCGGTGCGCGCGCGATGCCCAGATCGAGCGGGTCGAGGTCGTGCTCGGTCACAGAGCCACGCGAGATCTCCCAGATGTGGCTGTGACCGGTCGTTGTGAGCTTGTCGATGCCGTCGTCGCCGCGGTAGACGAGCGCCGTCGCACCGCGGGTCTGAAAGACGCCGACAACGAGCGGCACGCGCTCGAGCGAGGCCACGCCCACGGCGCTCGCCTCTGGGCGGGCCGGGTTGCACAGTGGCCCGAGGATGTTGAAGAGCGTCGAGACGCCGAGCTCTGACCGCACCGGCCCCGCGTGGCGAAAACCGGGGTGAAACTTTGCGGCAAAAGCGAATGTGATTCCGACCTCGTCGAGAATCGCCGCGACACGCGCGGGCTCGACCGAAATATCGAGCCCCAACTCGGTGAGTACGTCTGACGCTCCGCTCGCCGACGACGCACCACGATTGCCGTGCTTGACGACGGGAACGCCGGCTGCAGCAGAGATGATGGATGCGACGGACGAGATGTTCAGCACCGCGCCGTACGGGTCTCCGCCCGTGCCCACAATGTCGAGAACCATCGGATCGACGGATAGCTTTTCCGCGTGCGCGAGCGCAGCGTCGCGGAATCCCACTATTTCGTCGACGGTCTCGCCCTTGATGCGCAGGGCGACGAGAAGTGCAGCGATCTGTGCGCTCGTTGCCTCGCCCGCGACAACCTGCTCCATTGCCCAGGTGGACTCTGCAATCGAGAGATCGGTTCCATCGATGAGCGTGCCAAGCACGTGGGGCCAGGTAAAGAGCGAAGACATGGCTCAAATCCTAACGATGGATGCACGACTGACTGTCGGATAGCAAAACGTCGGCTGAGAAATCGACCATAATGGAGAGGTGA